>ERZ808252.1709-NODE-1709-length-15174-cov-5.140287_pt1 | contig 15174 bp, 7 predicted proteins | sample MGYA00521242_ERZ808252 | MGnify/ENA primary metagenome ERZ808252 (study PRJEB31516, sample SAMN03275581) | gut metagenome | biome: mammalia-associated habitat; material: feces | host: Papio cynocephalus | place: Kenya | collected 2012-08-07 ...
GACCAACCATTTCCTCCTCATTTCCGGCAGGCAGACGGTCGTTTCCGCTCATCAGGTCCTGCACAATCAGCGCGGTTTTAACGGTGAATTTCCAATCCTTCGCCTTCTCCTCGGGAGACTTGCGGATGAATGCGGGATTCTTGTCAAGCCCCTCGGGGCAGTTTGCCTTCACCCATGCCATTGCGCGGTCGAATTCCTCGTGGTCGTATATCCCCTCCTCCATGCGGCGCAGGACCTCGACCTCGTCCACCGATTCCACGCGCATTCCGAGGTAGTCCTCAAAGAAATCGGGGTTAATCTGCGAGCCCGCGATGCCCATGCACATTGAGCCGATTTGAAGATAGGACTTCCCCTCCATGGTCACGGCGGCAATGGCGGCTCTGCCGAAGCGGAGCAGCTTTTCCTTTACGTCTGCTGGAATTTCGGTTGCGGTTGCGGGCTGGACCTCATGCCCGTAGATGCCGAAGGCGGGCAGTCCCTTCTGCGCGTGCGCGGCGAGGACGGCGGCAAGATAGACCGCGCCCGGGCGCTCGGTGCCGTTGAAGCCCCAGACCGCCTTCACGGTGTGCGGGTCCATGTCCATCGTCTCCGAGCCATAGCACCAGCAGGGCGTGACCGACAGCGTAACGGCAACCTGCTCGCGCTTGAATTTCTCCGCGCAGGCGGCAGTCTCGCCCACGCGCCCGATGGTGGTATCGGCAATGACCACGCGCACGGGGGTGCCGTCGGTGTAGCGGAGGTTTTCTTCAAAGAGCTTTGCGGCGCTCCTTGCCATGCTCATGGTCTGCTCCTCAAGGGACTGCCGCACGCCGAGAGCCCCGCGGCGCGCGTCGATAATCGGGCGAATGCCGATTGCGGGATGGGAACCGATCGTTCTGTTTCTCATACTTTTCTTTTCCTTCCTTTCAGAATAGGAGAATTCATTCTGATTATAGCACGATTTGTCCCCGTTTTCTATAAGGATTCAATCGGAAAATAGGATTATTTTACGATTCCGGAGTACAAAAAGCCCCCTCCGCAAGCGGAGGGGGTGTAAGAATCAGTTTGCAAGACCGGATTGCTCGATACCCTGGACAAGGAATCTCTGACAGAACGCGTAGAGAACCACGAGCGGCGCGATGATCATCAAGCCGCAGGTATTCCGAATCGCGGTGTTGTACAGGTCCTGTCCGGCAAAGCCGTCCTGACGCAGAGAGGTCGGAATCGTGTTGATGAGCTTCACCAACAGATTCGTATCCGAGGTGACGAAGAAGAGGTTGGTGTAGAAGTCGTCGGTCCACTGCCAGCAGAACGAGAACAGGAACACCGTAATCAGCATCGGGATAGACAGCGGCAGGATAATCTGCACGAAGGTGCGGAAGGTACCCGAGCCGTCCATGTACGCCGATTCCTCCAGCTCGTCGGGAATTCCGCGGAAGAACTGACGGAGCAGGAAGATATACAAGCCGTTCTTGAATGCCAGACCGCCCAGCGACAGCAGGACCATCGGCACATAGGTGTTGATGAGGTTGATACCGTCCGAGGTGACCGCCATCGTAACCTTGTACGCCTCTCTTGCGTTTCCGCGCACATATTCCGTGTACGGGAACAGCTTGATTTCATCGGGCAGGATGTTGATTTTCTCGAAGAACGAGGCAACGCCTGTTCCGAGGTTCTTGATGTTATGTCCGAATATCTCGATTCCGCCGCCCTTGAGGAGCTTCACGATGCCGAGAATGTCGAAGTAACGGAACCGCATGAACATGGAAAGCTGGAGCGTCTGGTGCGGGACAATCATCGTCAGGATAACCAGCAAAAAGACGATGTTTCTGCCGCGGAACTTGAATTTCGCAAACCCGTAGCCAATCAGCGCGCAAATCAGGGTCTGAATGACCGCACAGCTGAAGGACAGGATAAAGGTATTGCGGAACGCCGACCAGTAGTTCAGTTCTTCAATGATGGCGCGATAGATATCCAGCGAGAAATTCTTCGGAATCAGACGGACCGTTACGTCCACGAAGTCCTCCGGCGCCATGAAGGAGCCGGCAATCTTCGTGATGAACGGGTAGATTACGATGTAGGAAATTCCGATCAGCAGGACCATACGGAAAATCCAGTAGACCACCTTGGTCAGGAAGTAGAGGTTCAGGAACTTCGCCTTCAGTCTTTCCTTCAGAGGGGTTCGGTCAAAGTCCACGCGAATCCGATTTTTGGATTCCCGCTTGACCGTTGGCTTTTTTTCAATTTGAGCGTCCATTCGTCTCCCCCCTTACTCCGCTTTCCGCTGGTAGAATACAAACGCCGAAATAATCGCCGCTATCACAGACACGATGATGATAACAATCAGGAAGTAAATCCACGACATTGCCGAGCTGATGACCTGACCGTTCGATGCCGAATACTTCTTCGAGATGAAGGTCATGACCACGTTGCTCTCGGTTGTGAACGAGTCGATAATCGTGTAAACCGCGTTGACGAGAATCATCGGCGTAATCATCGGGAAGGTGATCTTCCAGAAGGTCTCCCACGCGGTCGCGCCGTCAATCTTGCAGGATTCGTAGATTGCGGGCGAAATCGACTGGAGCGATGCCAAGAAAATCAGCATCTGCACGCCCGAGCGGTTGACGATTCCGTAAATGTTGTTAATCGCCGCCGTGACGTAGTCCACAATCTCGGTACCGACCTTCATGTTGGCAAACAGCTTTTGCAGGTCCATGCTCGAAACCAGCTCGTTTGCCGTACTGGTTCCCGTACCCGTGTCGATACCCGAGGAGTCCTCCATGTAGTCGGACAGAATGTCGCTTGCGGCAATGGATTCCATGATACCCGTTGAAAGGATAACGGGAATGAAGAAGATTGCACGGAACACGCCGCGTCCCGCCATGTTCTGGTTCAGCATCACCGCCATGAACAGCGAGAAGATGATGATTGCGGGAATATCAAACGCCAGCTGCTTCAGTCCCGAAACCAACGTTTGCACGAAGTCGGGGTCCACCAGAAGCGCTTCCTTGTAGTTATCCCACCCGACGAACTCGGTGGTGTAGGCGCCGCCGCCCGTGGCGGTGTTGATCTTGGAAAAGCTGAACACGATGGAATCCTTGACCATCGGCAGGTAGATGAGCACAAAGCCAATCAGGAACGGCAGGATGAACAGCCATCCCGCGCGCGCCTTGCGGCGGTCAAGGGATGCAATTTTCTTTCTTTTCGGCTCTTTGACCGAGGCGGTCACGGGAGCCTGATTCATATCGGTTGTCATTCTCATTGCACCTCCTTTTCTCAGTCTGCGCGCGGAATCATGACGTAACCGCCCGCTTCAACCGTATAAACAACGCCGAGGTAGGTCACGCGGACCGCATAGCTGTTGTAGTTGAGCAGGAAGGTCTTATACGCCTTCTTGGTCGTTCTGTCGCCGTAGGTCACGGCAACCACATTGTTGTTGGTCACATGGTAGCGGGCATCCTCGTCCACAACATCGGTGTCGGTGTTGTCGGGCGTTTCTTCGGGCAGCTTGCCCTCCTCCTTGACATCCGCCAGCACCAGCGACAGCGAGGTAATCCGATTGTCGCCCGTTCCGAGGATATCATCCGAGTTGGCGCGCGTGAAGAGTGCTTCAAACTCGCTTGCCATTGCGCCGTCCGCTTCTCCTGCGAGGTCCTTGGCATCCATGCCGAAGTCGTTTGCCAGCGCGGTCTTTTTCGCCGCGAGCCATGCCTCCGCTTCGTCATACTGTGCCTTTGCAATCTTGTACTGCTCCGATTCGGTTCCCTTCTCGGTTCCGATCAGGTCCAGCGCCACCTTCAGCTCTGCGAGCTTCTCATCTGCCAGACGGTACGCGCGCAGAACGCGCTCGTAGTAGTTCCACGCATCCACTGCATCTCCGCGGAAGCTCACCAATTTATCATAGCGATTTGAATTTCTTGTCTTGTTTGCAGCATCAATCTTGGCATCGCCCGTTGGATTGTCAACAAGTGCCTGCAACAACTCAGCCGCATTGTCAAGGTAATCGCTCATACGCGAAAGATTTTCTTGCAGAGATTCCGCGTTGGTGTCCCCTGCCTCCAGAATGTCGGTCAGCGTTTCAATCGCGCTCCGCAGTGCAACGCTTGCTTCCGCGACCGCCGCAACCTTGTCGATTGCCGCATCGCGCTCCGCCTTTTCCGCCGCCGCCTTTGCGTCCGCCAGCTTCTTGTTCAGGTTCGCCAGCAGTTCGTCCATATCCAGAACACGCTCGGTGCCGAATTTCACGCCGTCGCTTCCGGTGTTCCCGTAGTTCAGGAATTCGTGCCCGATAATGGTCTTGGTCTGGACATCGCCCAGCAGTCCGTTGAGCTTGGTGTAGTAGTTGATGACATCGTCCTTCCAGATGCTGTACTGAATGGAGTAGTTCTGGCTCAGCAGCTCATCCTCCTTCAGCTCCTCGGTGTTCTGATAAGACAGAACGAAGTACAGACCCGCGCCGTTTTCGATTGCCTTCAGCAGTGCGTAGTCGGTGTCGCCCTCCTTGTTCAGCGGGCTGCCTGCAAACTGCACATAGCCGTGCAGGACCGCGCCGAGGAACGGAACCGAGCAAGCTGCCTTGACGTAACGGCTGGAATCCAGCTCCAGATTGAGGATGTGGCTGACGTAGCCCCATGTGTAGGCGTTTCCGCCGTCCACCATGACCTTGTAGTTCTTGCTGATAGCCTTGAGTGCATCCACGGTGAAGTCCTTGCTGTCCTCGCGGTTGTACGGATCGTCCTCGTCAAAGTCGGAGTTCAGCGCGTTTCCGAGCGAGCCGACCGAGATGGTGGAGATATCGTACTTGCCGTACTTCTTCAGCAGCTTCTCATAGAATTTGCTGTAGCGGGACGGCGAAATCGCGAGTGAATAGAAGCTGACGTATTTCTGCTGGGTCGCGCTGTACTGTCTCTTGGAGGAATAGCGGTTATCAATGGTCTTAACCGCGTCCTTCTTGAGGTTCAGTGCATCGAAGAGCGAATTCTCGGAGCAGTACGCGAAATCGAAATCGGGGTACAGCCCGATTTGTCTGTCATCGTCCGCCTCGTTGATCTTCTTTGCCTCCTCCAGCAAAGCCTTGAAGCCCGACTTGCCTCCAACCTTTCCGACCCACGAGAGCGAGGACGGAATCTTGGAATACATACCGCCGTTTGCAAAGCCCGTGAGCTTGAAGTTGATGTTGGAAACGCCCGATTCGGAAAGTCCGTTGTACATATCCAACACATTGTCAAAGGTGGTGAACGGGGTCATCAGGTTGACGGGAATGGTTGCAACGGTCTGCTGCGTTTTCATCGCGCCGTACACTTCCATGTACAGCGGGATATCCTTGGTGATGTCCTCTTCGGTCAGCTCGGTCAGCACGCCCTTGTCAATCAGGTAATCGCGGTAAGCGTCCGCCATGCCGAGCCACGAGGCATCGTAGTGTGTCCCCTCCTCGCTTGCGGCGAGCTTTTCATCGCGGAGCAGCTGATACTGAATCGTGATGTTACCCGTGTACTTCCGATTGGAAACAACCGTCCAGGTCTTACTGCTCGTAACCGAAATGGAATCCGCGATATCGTAGCTGTCCTTCGGCTTCGGGTTGAAATAGTTGCTCACCGTTGCGTAGTCCGAAACGTTCCCCGCGAAGTAGGTCTCCAATTCGCCGAGCGATTCGCCCGATTCGATGATGGCAACATACCCGCGCTTGTAGGAGGACTCCGTAATGCTGCCAACCAGTTCCGCTTTCTCCTTTTCCAGCTTCGCCATGATCTGTTCCTTGGTCATAACGGTATTGGAAACGCGCTCGGTCATGGTTTCGCGCCGCATAATCGGCTTTCCCGTTGATTGGTCGGTCTCCCCCGAATCCACCAGCTTGGAATAGGTGTAGGTATAAATCACCTCGGTTGCAACCGTTCCGTAAACCGGTGTGCGGATGGACTTCTGGTAGGAGCCGGAAATTTCGTGGTACGCGTAGTCCTGTCCGTAAATCTTACTGCGGACCGTGTTGGTCTTGCTCAGATTGAAGTCAAAGAGCGAGCCCGAACCGTCGGGGAAGAAGTTGTAGCCCTCGTTCTTGGTGTTGCCCGCACCCATGTACGGCAGAATCGAAAGATTCTCCAGCATATAGGATGCCATGTTGTACTGCAAGCCGTTAATCGGCACACGGACCGAAAGCCCGCGGTCGTTCAGCGAGTACTCCAGCGCAACCTTGAAGTTGGGATATTCCTCATCCTCTGCCACATAGCCGGTTTCCTCGTGGTCCGCGTCCATCTGGTCGAAGGAGTAATCGGGGCAGTACTTGCGGATGTAATCCTCCACCATCTGCTTCTCGACATTGGACGCGTCCGTGGAGAACACGCGAATCGGCAGATTCTGTCCGGCAGGGTCGGTGCAGGGGTACTTCTTGATGCAGTTTTCCTTCTCCGCCTGTGTCTTCATCTTGGCGGGGTTCTTTTCCTGATAGTAGGTGTCGATCTTGTTGACGTAGAAGAGACCGTCCTCCTTCGTCTCACCCAACTCGCCTCTCTCAACCGCATCGAGCAGAGGCTGGTAGATCAGGTTCTGGTAGTTCTCTTCGGAAAGCTGTCTCGGAACCAGCTTTCGGAACGCCTCCTGTCCGATGGAATACTCCACGCGGACACCGTTCTTGATGGGGGTAATCGTAATCTGGTTCAGCATTGCGGAATCCAAAAAGCTGTAAAGCGTTTTGGACGCGTTGTCCTTGGTCTCGCGGTACTGCACGAACACCTGCGACATCAGCAGGGTCTCCTTGGTTCCCGCCTTGTCCGAGGTGGTACCGTCCGCCTTGAACATTGCCGAGCCCTTGGAGCTTGCCACGTCATACGGGTTGGAGAACAGCACGTTCACATGGTCGGTTCCCAGCGTTGCGGTCTCAACCAGTGCGATCTCGCCGCTCGTCACCGTTGTGGTGCCGGTCTTTTTCCCGTTCTCGTACACGTCCGCAACGTGCTGGTCGACATACAGCTGATAGCGGTCGTTTTCCAGCATCTTGGTCATGCTTGCGAGCTTTTCCTCGGGCGTTTTGTAAACGTCCGTCTGCATATAGATTTTGGAAATCTCCTTATCGCTCAGTTCTCCCGCGGCACCGACCGCCAGAGTTCCGATAAACGCAACGGAGCCGAGCATCAACACGACAGCTAAGAATGTCGAAAGAATTCTTGATTGAATTTTCATATTTTACCTCCTGTCTGTCGTTTAGACCCGATACTGAATTTCCGTTATCAGGTTCGTTACAAGGCTGACCAGCTTGGAAAGCAGCATACTGAACAGCAGCACGATAAAGACGATAACCGCCATTGCCACGATGGTGCAAAGAATGATAATGAGGTTCTTGAACATCGAATAATCATGCGTTACCATGGTGCCGAAGAAGAGCAGGATGCCAACCCAGATGAATGCAATCGTTCCGATGAACGTGATGATGGATGCTTCGCTCGAGGATACCCAGTTCGACGCGATGGTCGCGGGGATAATCAGGAGCGGAAGCGGAAGCAGCGAATAGGACGATGCAATGAAGATATCCTTGAAGCTGCCTTCGCCGTCAAACAGCGTGGTCAGACACCAGTTTGCCAGCACGAACAGGAACAGCGGGACCGCAACCGAAATCAGCTGGGTCATAATCGTTGTCACCTTACCGGTCGGATTCAGCACATAGCCCTGCCCAACGCCCTGATAGAAGAAGGTCAGAACCGCGACCGCGAGGAACACCAGCGATGCACGGACCGAGCCGCGATGCTCATGCTTGAGGTCGTAGAAGCCGTCAAACGGATGGAAGATGACATAGAAGCCGTAAATCAATTCCTGACCGAAGGTCTTTTTCGCGCGACCGTCTGTCGAAACGCGCTTGTTGACCTTTGCGGCGTACTGGAACCACTTGATGACACCGACAATGACGGCAACAATCAGCACGATAACCAGCAGGAACCACTTGGACATCCACTCCTTGCGGACCTCCTTGTAAGCCTCGCTCCAGTTCTCGGTGTCGTAAGCCACCTCGTACATTGCAAGCGCGTCCTTATAGGAGCCGTTCCGATACATTGCATTACCGATTCCGACATACGCGGCATCGAAGTTGGAGTTCCGTTGCAGGACCTCCTTCCAGCAGTCAATCGCCTCGTCGTAATCCAGCGAGTTCTGCGCGCTGATTGCCTGAATCAGCAGGTCTCCGTACTTGGTGCGCTCGTAAACCACGATGCAACCGTCGTTTCCCTTATCCAGCACCAGCAGGGTGTCACCCTGATAGCAGATGGCTTCAATGTTGGAAAGGCTTCCGAGCATGGAGCCCTTGTCACCGAAGGCGAACAGCAGGTTTCCGTTGAAATCGTAGGTGTAAATCTTCTGCCGCTTTTCATCGATGATGGACCATGTTTTTTCGGGTCCGACCGCAACGTCGGTAATGGTCGAAACACCGTGGTAGGTGTCGGTGCTGTCCGTGGAGTAGTCGATTTCACCTGCCGGCGGCCAGAAGCCGTTCCGACGCATGATTTCCTCACCCGACGGGTTGAGCAGCTTGACGGGCAGGTAGGTGCCCGATTTGGATTTGCCGTTGATGGCACTCTGCACCGAGGATTCCGCAATGGAGGAGGTCGTGACGTAAACGAAGCCGTCCTCGGTAATGGAAATGTTGTTGTACTCGGTGGAAATCAGCTTAGCGCTGACCTTCTTCTGCTCATCGGTCTGGAGCTTTCTCCACAGGATTTCCCATGCGGAAATCGTAACCGCCTGTGCGCCGATGAAGCCGACGAATTCGCCGTCGCTGTCCATGACGATGATACCCTGATAGGTGGTCGAGGACACGACATAGATTCTGCCGTACTGGTCAATCGCCATTGCAACGGGCTTGTAAACCGCGTCATCGTCGAACAGCTGGCTCTGCGGCTGGTCAACAATCTTCTTGAACTCAAAGGTCACGCGGTCGAACACGACCAAACGGTTGTGGTCGGTATCGCAGACCCAGATTTCGCCGTTGTCGCCGTCCTTGGGGTTGACCACAAACACCCCCTGCGGGTTCGTGAACGAATCGGGGTTTCCCTTGTCGTTCACAAAGTCAGAGATGATGTAATCGAGCTCGAGGTAACGGGACAGAATCACGATACGGTTGTTGCCCGAGTCGGCAATGTACACCTTCTTTTCGGAGTCGGTGACCATATCGCCCGGGTTATCCAGCTTGGAGAGCTTTTCCAAATCCTTCCCCGTCACGTTGGGGTAAAAGCTCCCCAGCGAGAGATCGGCGGAGCCGACCGTTTTGGAGGCGGAATAAGCATCGGGCGAATAGAGCGCCTTGCCGTCGATGGAGTAGGTGTAGGTCTGGTACGCGGAGGATGCCGAAGCCCCGATGGTAAACAGCGGGAAAATCATCACCGCGGTCAGGACGAGCAATACCGCCAATTTCAGTTTTTTCATATTGCCCTCCTTTAATCCTTCATACCACTGGTTCCCATCGTCTCGATGATGTTCGACTGCGTAATGACGAACACGAGAATCGGGACCAGCATCATCAGAACGGTTGCGGCTGCGGAAGCGCCCGCGCGCTTGATACCGCCTGCCGTAATCTGACCGATTGCGTAGTTGAACGACTTATACTGTTCGGAATAAATGTAGATGGACGAGCCTGCATTCCACAGCGTCTGGAAGCTGTACACAATCAGCGTCAACCACGCGGGCTTGACCATCGGCATTGCAATGGTCCAATAGGTGCGGAGCTCGCTTGCGCCGTCCAGCCGTGCGCTTTCCAGAACCGCATCGGACACGCCCGTATCCATGAACTGCTTCATCAGGTAAAGTCCCAATGTGTAGCCCCACGCGGGCACGATGATTGCCCAGTAGGTATCAATCATATGGAAGAAGCTCATCAGCATGAAGCTGGTGATTGCCGTAACCGTGGAGTGGAACATCAGCGAAGTCTGAATGGTCTTAAAAATCGCCTTGCCGCCCGGGAACTTGATCTTTGCCAGTGCGTAAGCGCACATGGATGCGATGAACAGATGCCCGAAGGTTCCCATCACCGAGGTAAACACGGTGTTGAAGATGTAACGCGAGAACGGGACCCACGAGGTATTCATCAGGCTGAACAGGTCCTTGAAGTTGGAGAAGGTCGGGTTCATCACGTAGAAGCGCGGCGGGTACATCCAGAGCTCGTCAAGCGGCTTGAGGGACTGCATGATGACGTAAGCCATCGGCAGAACCATGAAGAGTCCGAGCAGGGTCAGGACAACGGTAATCCCCGCATCGCCTCCGGCAGAACGCGACAGGACAACCTTATGTTTTCTGGTTCTCAGCTTTGCCATGTCATGTACCTACCTTTGAAAGAATTTTCTTGACGATCATGTTCGCACCGATCATGATGACGAACAGGATGACCGCAATCGCGGAGGAATAACCGATTTCATACCGCTGTCCGCCGTAGTCCTCCAGATGGTGGATGATGGTATGCGCGGCGTAGTCAACCGACGGGAAGCCGCACAGCGCGGTTACAACGCCGCCGAAGCCGAACGAGCCGGTAATCGACATGATTGCACCGAACATCAGCTGCGGGCGCATACTCGGCAGGGTGATATACCACAGCTCCTGCCAACGGTTGCGCACGCCGTCCACCGCGCCCGCCTCGTAAAGCGAGCGGTCAACGCCCTGCAAGCCCGCGATGAAGGACAGGAACGCGGTACCCAGCGAGGTCCAGAGTGCCACCACGATACACAGCGGCATCACGTAGCTGGCGTCCTGGAAGAACGCAATCGGTTCGCTGATGAAGCCAAGCTCCAGAAGCGTTGCGTTAACCCAGCCCTGCGCGTCGGCATCGAACAGGGTACCCCAGATGAGGTAGACCTGACCCGAAATGGACGGCGCGTAGAAGATCAGCGTCACCACCGCACGGATGCGGGGGGACAGCTCGTTGATAAACCACGCTACCAGATAGGACATGAGGTAGGAGGTCGGACCGACGATTGCCGCGAAAATGAAGGTATTCTTGCAGGCAATCAGGAAGATATCGTCGGCGAAGAACAGGTTGATGTAGTTATCGAACCAGACCCAGTTCGGAGCCTGTAGCATATTGAAGTCGGTAAAGCTGAAGAAGATGGACAGGACAACGGGCGCAACCGTGAACAGGGTGAAAATGATAACGTAGGGAGCAATCATCACGTATGCAACCCAGTTCCGCTTCATTTCCTTCCAGATCCACTGGCGATAGGTCAGGTCTTTTCTCGAAACAGCCTGATAAGCAGCCTTTTCCGATCCCGCCGGTGCTGTTTTATTTGACATTTTGCATTCTCCTTTTCAGATTTTGAAAAACATGAAAACGAATCAGTAGGAAGCCAGTGCATTTGCAATGTCACCGAGACCCGTGGAAATGAAGTAGATCAACTGCTGTTCGTTCAGGGACTTGATGCTGTAACCGCCGTTCTTGGTCTCTGCGGTCTGCTTGCCGATGTTGACGTAGTAGGTCGGGACCTCAGCGGTCTTGCCGTCCGCTTTGGTGATGGTCATCGTTTCGGTAATGCCGTAGGAATCCAGAATGGCGCGGAAGGCGGCGGACGCATCGTTCAGCTGGTCGATCTTGCTGTTCGCAATCGCGTACTTCGCGGCAAGCACTGCGGAGGAAACCGCATCGTACCTGTCATTGCCTTCCTTAATATACTCGGAGGTCAGGTATTCCATTGCCTCCAACACCTGATCGGAGCGCTTGGATGCAAGCGTCTGTCCGATTTCCAGCGTCTCCAGCTTGAACTCCTCGCGCTTTCTCGTGATTTCCTTGTTGATGGTCTTGATGTAGCTGAGCAATTCGGAGCTGGGGTCCGCATCGTCGTTGTAAGCCGAGAGGAATGCGAAGTTGGTGTAACGGTCGATGATGTAGTAGCCGGGGTAGTTCGGGATGGATGCCAGATTGTTGAACTGGCGGTTGATTTCAACGTACTCCTCATTGGTCCACGGCATACTCTCAAGCGCCTGCTTGTTTGCGGTGGAGTGCTTTGCGGAATCTCCGAGGATTGCAACCATTTCCTTTGCGTACTCTGCCTGACAATCGCTGTCGGTGTACCACTTCACAAAGGTCCACGCATCGGAGTAATCCTTGTTGTCCTCCTTAATCATAACAGCCGCAGTGACCGAGGAAACGGCGCAGTTGTTAATGGTCTTGTTGCCGTCCGCATCGGTTGTCTCGTAGCCGGGCAGCGGAACGAAGGTCCAGCAGCCGTCCAATTCGGTTGCAAACACCTTGAGGTGGTTGTACAGGGACGTATAGTCGGAAATGATAATCGGCATTTCACCGGTACGGAAACGGTTTGCCGCGCTGTATTTATACGGGAACGAATACTGCGTGAACATATCGCACATCGTTACAAACGCCTCAAGTCCCAGAATCGAATCCAGATTGATGCGCATTCCGTCATCCGCGAAGAGCGAGCCGCCCAGCTGGTAGAGGTGCATCTTGTAGTCGGTGGTCACACCGATCTCCATGTTGTTGGATTCGAGCTTGGACTGCGCCACGTAGATGTCCTCCCAAGTCTTGGGAATCTCAATCTGGAGGTCGGAGAGGATATCGGTGCGGATGAACATCATCGGGAAGGCTTGCGTTTCGGGAAGCCCGTAGGTGTGCAGATCGCCGTCCGCATCGCTGATGGAAAGCACCGTCATTGCCGCGTCGTTGAAGTTTTGGACAGCCTCTTCAAAGCCGTCGAGGTCCTCCACGTTCATCAGCGCGCCGCGGATTGCGTAGTTGATAACGTCGGTCTGCCCCAGTCCGAGGTAGACATCGGGTCCCATACCCGCCAGAATGGAGGGCAGGAGCGTACCGCCCGAGACCAGCTTCAGGTCCACGGGGATGTTGCCGTATTCGCCGCTTGCGGTAAACTTGTTGGTGCAGAGGTTCCGAATGACCTGCGACTGGTCACGACCGTAAGCCAGCCAGACGTTGATGGACTCCTTGGTGGTCTCGCCCGTGTCCATCGAGCCCATGCTGTTGTAATCGCGGAAGAAGCTCATCACGAAGCTGGAAATTTCATGTCCGATGGAACGGAAGAAGTTCGCCTTCGCCTTCGGCTTCTTCACCGATGCACCCTGAATGCGGAAGTAGTCAATCTGGAGCGGCTGGGTCTTGGAGTCGGTCAGGAAGGTACCGAACGAACCGACATAGGACTTGAAGTTATCAAGGTTCTTTGCGATTGCGTTCTCGTCACGACCCATCTTCTCCAGCAGGGTTTGCAGCTTATCGCAGATACCCGTGTAGGAGGATGCCACGCCAACGGTGTCCTTCTTCAGGAAGTCGGAAACGCTTCCCAGCGCCACCGACTGCTCCAGCATATCCAGCATGGTGTTCGGAAGCAGACGGGTGAAGCTGTAGTCGCGGTAATCGTCGGGAGACGAGCCGGTCAGCTTGATGATGCTCAGGTAGTCGTTGTTCAGCGCATCCAGAATGGATTCGATTTGACGGACCAGCTCACTCATGGAGCCGAGCGCCACCTCGAAGTGCAGGGTGTAGGTCACGCCCTTTTCAAAATATAAAGGATAGGTTTCATCCTTGTTGCCACCCTTGGAAAGTCCCTTGACCTGCCATGCGTTGTCATAGTCAAAGCGCAATTGGGTTGCTTCCTCAAACGGCACACCGTCGTAGTAGCCCGCCGTGTTGCCGAATGCGGTCTTGTACGCGTCCTCGGACTCGTAGCCGTTCGTGTAAATCTTCAGCGTGCGGCAGACATACATACCGTCAAGGTAGCTCTGCTTGAAGCGGGAGTAGATTTCATACATACCCGAATCGTTCACACTGAACTGATAGCGAATCCACTGCCCCGCAGTTTCCCACTTCTCGGTACCGATGGTGTTGAGCAGGGTGCGGCTCGTGTCAATCGGAGAGGTCAGCGCATCGGAACGGTCCTCAACGGGGTAAACCACGTTGGTGGAGGTATTGACGGTGTTCTCACCCTCAATCTGCACAACGTCCTCGCCCTCTTCAAGCGAGGCGCCGCTGTTCTTCAGGCGTTCGAGATATTCCTCATAGGTAGGATTGGTATGGCAGGAGGTCAACGTCAGGGAATCAAACGCAACAGGCTCGTTCACGCCCGTCAGGGTCAGGGTCACGCATCCGTTTTCATCGGGCTCCAGCGCGAACCGCAGCGGCGTGGAGTAGTAGCCGTCGCTGTCGTGGACGGTGTACTCCATCCACTTCGGGTCCTGAAGCATGGTCGGACGCATTTCGTTGTTCAGGGCATCGGTCACGAAGAAGCGCAATTCGTACATATCAATCAGCTCGTTGATTGCACTTGTGATGACCGTCGGGCGCTCCACATACAGCGCCTTATCCGCGCCCTCGCCCGCGATGTACGCCGTCAGACCTGCGGCTTCCATTTCGCCGAGGACCTGCGCCAGCGTAGCATCCAGCTTTTCCTGATTCTTTCTGATCTTCTTCGACGGCTGATAGGTGGCAGTCAGCACATCGCCCGCATCGGAGCGGTAGGAGGACCAGTTCTTCGGCAGGGTCAGCGACCGCGCCTCACTGAACGGGACCGTCCCGTTGATGTAGAACTCACGCTCGGGAGATGCGTTCTTGTTGTCGATCGGGTAATAGGACAGCATGATGTTGTACAGCGCCTTTTCGGTAATGCCCGACGCGGAAAGGTCAATCTTCCAGGTCGTGCTTCCGGTGCTCGGTGTGTAGACTGCCTTCCGACCGTCATACTCCTCGAGATGCACAAGGTCGCTCAGCGCATACCCCTCGGGCAGTGCCTCGGGGTCGGTGCAAACCGTGCCGTCCTTGGTCGTCAGCGTCCAAGCGCCATCCTTCACCGTCACGGTATCGCCCGCCGTGTTGACAAAGGTCAGGTCATCCAGCGCCGAGACCGTAACGGTCTTGTCGGTGCTTTCCGCGTCCGCGCAGACCCGCGCCACATACTCCTCATACGACAGCAGGTCGCGTGCGTTCTCGTAGTCGCCGATGCTCTTATCGGTGACACTGGACGTTTCGGCACCCACGGCAAGCGCGGAGCCGCTCACAAGAAACAGAACCGCCAATGCGAAGCTGACAAATCTTGTGAATTTCTTCTTTCCCATTTGTGTTTCCTCCTGAAAAATTCATCCGGCATCCGCCGCCTCTGCCGCCTGCCATGCGAAAGAGGTCCGACAGCCGCACCCGAAAATGAGAAACAGGTACAGCGATACCTTTTTTAACTTCTATATCATATCACAAAAAAAACCGATTGTCAAGCAAAA
>ERZ808252.1716-NODE-1716-length-15116-cov-9.749817_pt1 | contig 15116 bp, 8 predicted proteins | sample MGYA00521242_ERZ808252 | MGnify/ENA primary metagenome ERZ808252 (study PRJEB31516, sample SAMN03275581) | gut metagenome | biome: mammalia-associated habitat; material: feces | host: Papio cynocephalus | place: Kenya | collected 2012-08-07 ...
TTCATGGTGAGGCGCGGCGCAGACAAGCTCTGGGAGAGATACCATCCATAAACTAAGACAGCGACTTCCTATCACAGGGGGTCGCTGTCTGTAAACATACAAAACGCGTGTTTTTTAGGTTAAGTGTAGTAATGTTTTGGTTAGACTCATATCAGACAAAGACATTTCTGCATTCTGTCTGTTTTATTTTTTCAGTTTAAAGCGGTACGGCGAAGGTGTTCAAATCCCGTTGCCGCAGATATATAATATTCGGTTAGAACTTTTTTCTGTTGCAAAAATAGGCCGGCCGATACAAAATCAAACTATTTTGAACGAAAAACCAACTATTTTTGATGAAATACCGGATTTTTATCCTACATTTGTAGGCATTTTTGATGGCAAAACCAATCGAACTTGACGTGTTCATCAAGATGCGTTGTAACATACAAGGCGAACTGATAAGCCTAAACTGGACTTTATGAATGATATCTACGAATACTTAATGCTTGTTGCTTCCGGAATTGTTGCCACGCTGTCACTGATGGTGGCGATTTTGAAAGTACCTAAACGGCCTGAACTGAAAAAATTCCGCAATGCGCGTGTGGTCTTTGTTATAGCAGGATTTATGATGGCCATACTCAACTTTGCATGCTTCATGGTCGGAAAGGTCTATCCCTTTGATAAGATGGCGATTCTCGCGACGGCTCCGTACGAAGCCCTGCTGATGGCCTGCATTGTACTGATCTTCATAGACTCGGAAAGGGTAACACTCAAATGCGTGTTGAGCGAATTTTTGTGCATAACCTTATGTGTGTCTGCATTGTATTTAACGCACAGACTCTTTCCGCGCATTTTCCCATATATATACATCGCATTTAGCATCGCTTACCTCGGACAACTCACCGCGTATTCCATTATCTTCGCTCAAAGCTACAAACTTGCGGTCAAACGCACAAGCGACTATTACTCCGATGATTATGGACCGAGGATAGTTTGGGTACGTCGGATATTCGTGGTGGGGGTTTCCTCCGCGCTCATGTGCTTTGTTTGTCTTTTCATCAATGGCTGGGGATACTGCATCCTTGTCCCGATGTACCTTTGTACCTATTTTCTCTATGCCGCGCACATGATAGCCTATGCGGCTGACCATTCCTACCTTACAAACGCCCTCAAGACTCAAGCAAAGGTAGCTGAGGAAGAAGTCGAGCGCAAACCATTGAACAGTATCCCTGAAAAGACTATCGATGAAATCCGGGACAGGTTGGAAAAATGGATAGACAGAAAAGGATATATGAAAAGAGACATTTCATATGCAGATGTGCTTGAGGAAATAGGAGTTGAAGTCGGACTGATGCGCAGGTATATGAAGGATGTACACGGCACTGACTTCAGGACATGGAGGAACAGATTGAGGATTGAGGCAGCCGTCCGAATTCTCATGGAATATCCGAACAGCAGCATTGAACAAGTCAGCGACAGGGTCGGATACAACGACAGTTCAAACTTTCACAAGGACTTCAAGAAACGCTATGGGATATCCGCAAGCGCGTACCGGAAGATGCTCAATTCTTCAGCAGTTACCCCCCCCCCCACCGCCACAGGATATTTGAAATTGAGGGCTTTCTTTGATTATTTTTCTTAAACTCCCATGAATTTTCCTAAATTTGCGAAGAGTTGTGTTTTTAATAATTACTATGGAAAAATTTGCAAAGAACTATGTCGACAAATTCATGGATGAACTTGTCGCAAAAAATCCGGGAGAAAAGGAGTTTCACCAGGCCGTGAGGGAAGTTGTCGAGAGCGTCGCCGACTATATCGTGGAATACCCTCATCTGATGGATCAGAAAATACTCGAGCGCATGGTCGAGCCTGAGCGCGTCATAATGTTCAGAGTGCCGTGGACGGACGACCGCGGGGAAATACACATAAACAGGGGCTTCAGGGTGCAGATGAACAGCGCGATAGGCCCTTATAAGGGAGGCATACGCTTCCATTCCAGCGTGAACCTCAGCATCATGAAGTTCCTCGCCTTTGAACAGACATTCAAGAATGCTCTCACAACCCTTCCGATGGGAGGCGCAAAGGGAGGCTCAGACTTCAGTCCCCGCGGCAAGTCAGATGCGGAAGTGATGCGTTTCTGCCAGAGTTTCATGACCGAACTTCAGAGACACATAGGTCCGGACACCGATGTCCCGGCCGGTGACATCGGCGTAGGCGGACGCGAGGTAGGCTACCTTTTCGGACAGTACAAGCGCCTTCGTGACGAGTTCACCGGCACCCTCACAGGAAAAGGACTCGGATGGGGAGGAAGCCGCCTGCGTCCGGAAGCTACCGGATATGGTGTCTGCTACTTTGCTCAGGACATGCTGGCAACCCGCAAAGAGACATTCGAAGGGAAGACGGTTCTCGTCTCCGGCTCGGGCAACGTCGCGCAATATGCCGCACAGAAGGCAATGAGACTCGGGGCGAAAGTCGTCACGCTTTCAGATTCCGATGGGTTTGTATATGACCCCGATGGGCTTGACGAAGAGAAAATGGAATATGTCTTCGTGCTCAAAAACATCCGGCGCGGAAGGATTCGTGAATATGCGGAGAAATATCCCAATGCCGCATATTACCCGGGAGAGCGTCCGTGGAAAATTGCCTGTGACATCGCGCTTCCATGTGCCACTCAGAATGAAATTGACGAGGCCGACGCCGAGGCTTTGGTGAAGGGAGGCTGCTTCTGCGTTGTGGAAGGCGCGAACATGCCGACGACTCCGGAGGCAATCGCCGTATTCCAGAAGGCCCGTCTGCTCTACTCTCCGGGAAAGGCATCGAATGCCGGCGGAGTGGCGACTTCAGGACTGGAAATGAGTCAGAACTCCATGCGCACGCAGTGGACGGCCGCACAGGTTGACGGCGAGCTGCACAGAATAATGTCTGACATCCACAGCGCATGCCTCAAATACGGAACGGAACCTGATGGGTACATCAACTACGTCAAGGGCGCCAACATTGCCGGATTCATAAAGGTTGCTAACGCAATGATTGATCAGGGATTGGTTTAACCATTGATTTTCTGATAATAGTAACCGCGTCAAGACAGCCGGCACTGATGATGGAGAATCGCGAAGATAAAAACTTGATGTCAAGGAGGATACGGCGTATCCTCCTTGTCTGCAACAGCTACGACAGTTTCTCCCTCGAAGAGGACGGTCACATCGAATACAAGATAACGAGGGAGTATTCCGAGTTGAATCTGAGCAATCCGCCATCCATAGAGAGAGCCGAGACAACCGCTGAAGCCTTGGAAAAGATTGGCGGTGAGGGTGGTTATGACCTCATTATCACAATGTACAACCTCGGGAAGGTCGATGCATTCGAGTTTTCCCGCCTGGTCAAAGAAACCGCTCCTGACACTCCCATTGTTCTGCTCTGCGCGTTTTCTAAGGAAATCTACAGAAGGATTGCGCAGCGGGACACCTCCTGCATCGACTACATATTCTGTTGGGACAACAACACCGACGTCATCATAGCGCTCATCAAGCTGCTCGAAGACAGACTTAACGCCGACAATGACATACTGGAGATGGGAGCCAGAGCAATCCTCCTGATTGAGGATTCTGTACGCTATTACTCAACCTACCTGCCGCTGCTCTACAAGATTGTGCTCCAACAGAACAGCGAATCCATACGCGACACCCTCAACGAAGAACAGCAGATTCAGCGCAAGCGTTCACGGCCTAAAATCCTGCTTGCAACCTGCTATGATGAGGCTGTGGAACTCTACCGCAAATATGGTGACCACCTACTCGGAATCATCTCGGACATCGGCTTCGTGCTCCACAAGGGAGACGGCCAGGACGCGGAAAAGAGCGATGCTGGGGTAGATTTATGCCGGCTCGTACGGGGTGAAGACCCTACGATGCCGTTCCTGATGCAATCCTCTCAGGAAAGCATGAGACAGACAGCGGAGGGGCTCGGAGTCGGCTTCATACTCAAGTCCTCAAAGACACTCACCCACGAACTGAGCGAGTATATCGGCCGTGAGTTCGGTTTCGGAGATTTCATTGCCACCGACCCGGCCAGCGGCGAAATCATTGCCCGAGGACACAATCTAAGAGATTTCGAGAACATCATCCGGACAATCCCAGACCATGTACTCAAACGACTCTCTGACCGCAATTACATCTCACGGTGGCTCTATGCCCGGGGTCTGTTCCGACTTGCCGGCGAGTTCCGTCCAATCCGAGTGGAGAACGATGGTGACATCAGCAGGGTTCGTGAACTGCACCTTAAACTCATCCACGACTTCCGCATCAGCCAAGGTGTCGGCGTCATCGCACGGTTTGACAACAGCAGTTACAACGACACTGTACGTTTCGCGCGTCTCGGTGAAGGATCACTCGGAGGCAAGGCTCGCGGACTCGCATTCCTGAACCACATTCTGTGCAAATACGGACTCTACGACAAATGGGAAGACGTACGGATTGCCGTTCCGCGCACCATTGCCATTACTACAGACTGGTTCGACCGCTTCATACTCGAAAACGGGCTCCAGTATGTCATAGGCGCGGATCTGTCCGACGCAGAGATTCTGTCCGAGTTCGTGGCATCCACCCTCCCCCGCAAACTTACAGATTCACTGAGAGCATTCATACGCACAACTCGCCGCCCTCTTGCCGTCCGTTCATCCTCCAAACTTGAAGACTCTTACTATCAGCCGTTTGCAGGAGTGTATTCCACTTATATGATTCCTCACACGGAAAACGAGGACCAGCAGCTGCGCCTGCTCTCAAAGGCCATCAAGTCCGTCTACGCCTCCATCTACTTCGCATCCTCGCGAGGCTACATAACCTCCACGGCCAATGTAATTTCCGAAGAAAAAATGGCAATAGTGCTCCAGGAAGTTTGCGGCAGCGGGGACAGCGGCTATTGGTTCCCTGCAATCTCAGGCGTCGCCCGATCCGTCAATTTCTACCCTATCGGCAACGAAACTCCGGAAGATGGTATAGTGAAACTCGCCTATGGCCTGGGGAAAGCGGTTGTCGATGGGGACACCGTTCTCCGGTTCTCGCCTAAATACCCGCGCAACATCCTCCAGACCTCAACTCCAGACCTCACGATGAAAGAGACACAGACTTCTGTGCTGGCCTTGAATCTGAGGCCGGAAAAGTTTAGGACCTCCGTGGACGATGCGGTGAATATCGAGAGAATACCCGTTGCCGACTGCTGCAAATTTCGCTCGTTCAGAAAGGTTGTCTCCACATGGGACTATGAGAACATGCGCATGGTGGATTCAGCCGCCCCACAGGGTCCGAAGTTCATCACTTTCGCCCCGATACTGAAATATGGGACATACCCACTTGCTGAAATCCTTGACTCTTTGCTGTCTCTCATGAAATCAGAGGTCAAGTGCGACATTGAGATTGAATTTGCGGCGGATTTCACAGAAGACGACCGCATGACGTTCAGCGTCCTACAGATTCGTCCGATTTCCGTCGACGGCCTGAGGAGCGAAATCGACTGGTCAAAAATCAACGAGAGCGATGCCTGGCTCAAGTCAGGATGCGCCATAGGACCGGGAGAGATTTCGGGAATATGCGATGTCGTCTATCTGAAACGCGATGGTTTCGACAAGATGGAGACTCGGCAGATTGCCGCTGAGATCACGTCACTTAACTCAAAAATGCGCCATATGAAGCGCAACTACATCTTGATAGGTTACGGACGTTGGGGTTCCGCTGTTCCTTCACTGGGCGTTCCTGTGCAGTGGAGCGACATCTCCGAGGCAAAAGTCATCGTGGAATGCTGCCTCGAAGATTTTCGCATCGAACCGAGCCAGGGCACACATTTCTTCCAAAACATGACCTCCGCGAATGCAGGCTACATCAACGTCAATCCATACTCCCGTCCAGGAGAAAAATGCGACACGTCCACCCTTGATACTCTACCGGCATTTCACGAAACAAAGTTTATCCGTGCAGTTCACTTCGATACTCCCCTCATGGTCATTGTCGATGGACGTGAGAATAGGGCTATTATAAAATGATGCTTCCCCAAAATATCATTTCTTGGAATTTGGGAACTGAAACAGAATCGCAAGCACAACCATAACGCCGATAAGCATCGGATAGTAGAGTTTTGGTATGATCTCCAGCGGAGAAAGCCCAGAGAGACCCGAAGCCATGAGCAATTGTGCCCCATAGGGAAGTATGCCTTGAATGAAACAGGATGTCGTGTCCATAAGGCTGGCAGAGCGGCGTGGAGAGATGCCGAACTTCGCTGAAATGTCCTTCGCAATGCCACCGACAGTGATGATTGCGATTGTGTTGTTCGCCGTGCAGATATTAGTCAGGGCAGTAAGCAGAGAGATTATGGCCTCACCGCCCCTGCGGCCGCCTATCCGGCGCGTCATGACACGGATGAGCCAGTCAAACCCTCCGGCAGTCTTCACCACATTCATTATTCCACCGGCAAGCAATGTAACAAGTATCAACTCGCACATGGACTGCAATCCGCTTCCGGCAGCCTCGAACAGAGTAAGCGAAGTAGTGCCGTAGCCGAGTCCTATAGCATCAGTGAGCAAGATCCCTAGGACAAGCACCTTAAGGACGTTCATTCCGCACAAAGCGCTGACAATCACAACAATATAAGGAATCGCTAGATACCACGGAGCATCCGGAACGTCGCATACATAGTCTGTTGTGACACCGCTGAACACATAGATTCCCAATGTCACGAGAGCTGCCGGAAGCACGATTATGAGGTTCGTGCGGAACTTGTCCTTCATCCGGCAGCCCTGGCTCTGGGTGGAAGCTATGGTCGTGTCAGAGATGAACGAGAGGTTATCACCGAAAAACGCGCCGCCTACAACGATGGACACCATGAATGCCAGATCAGCCCCCATCTCCCCAGAAAGCCCAATTGCGACAGGGGCGAGGGCGACAATCGTTCCTACTGAAGTCCCTATCGACATCGATATGAAGCAGGAAGCAAGGAAGATGCCGGCAGGAAGATATGTCGCTGGGATGAGTCTCATCGTAAGCGCGACCGTTGCATCAACTGCTCCAACTGACTTCGCGGAAGAGGCAAATATTCCAGCGAGGACAAATATCCAGATCATATACATTATGTTGGAATCCGCCGCCCCGGCCGAAAATATGTTAACCCTCTTCGCGAACGGATGGCCGCCGCATATCAGGACGGAGTAGACCGCCGCGACGACAAATGACACCCCTATCGGAATCCGGTAGAAGTCTCCGGCCAAAAGCGAAGACACGAGGTAGACGACAAGCAGCACCATCACCGGCGAGAGAGCAAAAAGCCCCCGCGCTCCGCTGACTTCATTTCCCTCGGGCAGTCGGTTCCCGCCTTCGTTTCTATGATTGCAAGTGCACTCTCCCATAGCCGTCAGGTTTCAGTTGCTGCCTGTCTCAGCGCAGGGCGGCGACAACCTCGCACATCTGCGGGAACTGAGCCTCCATCGACTGGAGAAGCTTGTACTGCGCGCGGGCACGAACGAGGTTGTGCTCGGGGTACTTCGTCTTGTAGTATGTGTCGCCGTCGAGGTAGTCCATCAAGAAGCGGAGAACCTGCTCGAAGGTGATGTAGCGGCCGGAGAAGGCGAGGTAGTCAAGCTCGGCCGGACAGAGAGACGACCCCATCTCCGAAAGGTAGCCGCGGATGTAGGCTGTGAACATTTCTAGTGACATGGAAACAGTCGAAAGATCCGGTGCGTCCTCGGCACCGGTGTTGGTGTAGCAGCGGAGGGCATCGCCGACATCGTTAAGAACCGTGGCGGACATCACCGTATCAAGGTCTATCATGCAGAGAACTTCCTTCGTCTTTGCATCGAAGAGTATATTGCTGATTTTCGTGTCATTGTGGGTGACGCGGCACGGAATTGTCCCGTTTTCTATGAGCGTCGCGAAGTCAAGCATCTCCTTGCGGCGGGACTCAATCCAATCTATCTCCGCCAGACAGGAATCAACTCTCCCAGCGGCGTTGCGGGCAACGGATTCGTCCCATTGTGTGAAACGCCAGCGCATGTTGTGGAAGCCCTTGATGGTCTCGACAAGCGGTTCGTGAAAATCCGCTAGCAGGGCCTGGAAACGGCCGATTCCGACTCCGCCCTGATAGGCAAGTTCCGGAGTGTCGGCCTGTGTGTAGGACAGAGTGTCATTGATGAAAAGGCATACTGCCCAGAAATCGCCGTTCTCGTCCTTGTAGTAGAGCTTTCCGTCCTTCGCCGGAATGATGGTGAGAGTCTCCCGAAGTGGGTCGGCTACCTTTTTCTTTATATGGTTCGTGACCTTCCAGATGTTCTCCATCATCCCCGGAACATCCGGAAACACAGCCTTATTTTTCCGCTGAAGAATGTAGTCCGGATCGTCCCCCTCAGTCTTCACAATTAGCGTGTCATTGATAAATCCCTCTCCAAGAGGTCTGATTTCACGAATCTGTCCCTTCAAATCAAATTTCGAGGCGATGTCGAGATATTTTTCCGTCATAATTATGTGTGTTTATATATTTCAAAAAAACAGTCCCGCCGAAACAACGGAACTGCAAAAATAATAAAAATTACCAGAATTTACGCCACAGAAAAGCACCTAGTCAAAATTGAGTCAAAGGGGATGTCTAAAAACTCAACCCAACTTTGAACATACAGTTTACCGGCGCCTGCGGATAAATTCCTATGCCGCCAATCTGTGTCCCGTCAGCCATGATGCCCTTGTACCAGCAGACGCCATCTACATAGTAGAGGTTGTTCAGCAGATTGTTGACGTAGAGGCCGAGACGGATTGCCCCGCCGTGCGCGAATGCCGTCCCATAGCGTCCGCTGAGCGAGAACTCGTGGGTAAGGGACAGGTTTGAGACGAAATAACCCGGAATCGAACGGTCGTTGTTCTGCGTGTTGTCGACGTACTGTTTGCCTACATATTTACCATCGATGGCGAGAGTTGTGGTTTTCAGTGAATTACGGCATACTGTCGCAAAAGGTTTGAATCCGATACGGAGCATTCCGATGACAGACGGGGACATCAGCATGGTCGTGTTTCCGAAATCAACCTCCTTCTGAACAGGTTTCCAGTCGGCATCATACACAGGATTATAATTCTCATCATACAGCTGGAATGACTCCTTGTAGTCCAGAACCTTATTTAGGCTGAGAGTGACGTTTCCGGAAACCGAGAGCCACTTGAGAGGATCGTAGGCTGCAGAAATCTCCACTCCACGGCGGAAGGCACGACCGACGTTGTCCTTGATCGGATAGCCGGTGTCGGAGAGGCGTCCTGTTTCGAGCAGCATATCCCAATATTCCATAAAATAGAAGTTCGCGCCCACGGCAAGCTTCGATGAGGTCCACTCATATCCTAATTCCACGTCCAGCATTTCCTCGGGACGAACTCCCATGTTGCTGCCTGCCTCGATGTTCTCCTTTATGTCCGGACGACCGGGTTCGCGATGTCCCTGCGCAGCAGAAATGTATGCACGATGCCCGCCCTTGTGGAAGGTAACCCCAGCGCGGGGGTTGAAGAACAGCCAGTTGTTGCTGTAGGCCATGTCAAGATTGTCCTCGTCTCCCCTGCCCCACATGCACAAGTCCACATCGCGAAGCTGTAGGTCTACGTATGTCGTGAGCCACTCCACCGGGCTGTACTCGCCGCGAATGTAGGCGTTGTACTCCTGCTTGAGGGCGTTGTTGTAGTACCAGACGTGGTTGGCATTGAACTTCTCGTAGGTCATTCCGTCCGCAGCCTGCCATTCAGTGCCGAGAACGCTGCTGTAGAGCACCTTGCCGAAGTGTCCGCCGTCATAACGTGACCAGCTCAGGCCGCCTGTGAGGCCGACGAGATCGGATTTCCAGCTGAGATCAGTCTTCGCAACGAAGTAGCCGTTGTCCATGCACTTGTTGATGATGAAATCCGAAGTCTTGAAGCCGGCCGGAGCGTAGTCCGCCATTCCGTATTTCTTGAACTTCTTGTCTGTCTTGTACTGGTCGTACCAACCATCGCCCTTGGTGTAGTTGAGAGTCGTGCTCCAGCTAAGAGCGTTCGCGAACCGGTGGGTGTAATTGAGCTGAAGATGGTGCTGGGTGTAGTTGTCGGTCTCGTTGTCGTAGTAGTGAGTCGAGTTCACTGTCTTGTTCCCGTCGGCGTCGAGGACGTAGCTTCCATCGGGGTTGCGCTTATAGTCATAGTACTCGCCGGCGCTGTTGTAGCGGCGATCCTTTTCGTATGTTTCGATGTCGATGCCGTTCCAGGTGATGCCGGTGTGCTGCTTTCCCATGAGCCAAGTGAGTTTCAATGAGTTGCGCTCATCCATCCAGCCGAGAGTTGCCAGCGCCGACTGTACGTCCGCCTTCGCGTTTCGGATGTATCCGCCCGTGAAGTTGCGGGAATATGCGGCGTTGAAATAGATGCCGGATTTCGTGAGTCCCGTGCCTGCAGCGACTGCTGAAGTGAAGGTATTGTAGGAGCCGTAACCGAAATCCGCCGTCGCGAAGGGACGCGTGACAACGGAGGCCGTGCTCATGTTCACGCTTGCGCCGAATGCCCCCGCTCCGTTCGCCGAGGTTCCGAGTCCCCTCTGGAGCTGAACTGAAGAAAGGAGCGTGGAGAGCGACGGGATATTCACCCAGAAAACCTCCTGCGACTCGGAGTCATTGAGGGTTATGCCGTTGAGCGTGACATTTATCTGCGAGCCCTTGCTGCCGCGGACCGTCATCTTGGAATAGCCAAGGCCGGTTCCGCCCTCGTTCGTGGCAATCACTGAAGGCTGAAGGCTGAGGTTCATCGGGAGGGAGTTGATCGGGTTGGTGCGGACAAGCTCGTCCTTGCCGACCATGGTGTAGGTGACAGGGGTGTTCTCCCCTGCTCGTGAGGCGATGACCACGACGCTGTCAAGCCTTTCCACTCTGACACCATCCACACTAGAGGTAGCTGACTTTTCCGGAGAGCCGGGAATCTGTGAAGAAATGTACATTGCATCGTGAGTCGATGCTGTTTTTCCAGAGACTGTCTGTCCCGAAAGAATGGTGCCGAGCACCGCAAAAAAAAGAAGACCTCGCATAAAGCAATTAACTAAAAATTAATATTATACGAGGGGGCTGGATTTTCGCGCGACACCGCGCCGTTTCCATCGGAGTTGTGCATTCCCTTCGGCGGTATTGGCCGCATCAGGTTCAATGGGACTCTCTCAACCCAGACCGGTTACCCGGTCCAAGTACCCCCGCTATATTTTCCTGTAAAACACAAATAAAAGATGGAGTGCAAGGCTTGCGACGAAGTCAAAACCGCAGCAACCTTATGGTTGTGAGGATTTTGACAAGACGCGTAACGCGGCAATCCGCTTTTATTTGTCTTTTACCTTTATTTCAAAAAGTCTCGGCCACAGCTTGCCGGTAATGTATATTTTCCCGTCGGCCGGATTATAGGCGATGCCGTTCAGCACGTCGGTCTCCGGTGTCCGCAGATCTTCGCGCAGCAGTCCTCGGCAGTCGATGACTTTCTCGACGATGCCGTTTTCCGGATTTATAACGACGATGAAATCGCTCGTATATACATTCGCCCATATCTTTCCGTCAATCCATTCCAGCTCGTTCAGCAGCCCCACGGATTTCCGTCCGTTCTTGACGACGATTCTCCTCTGAACCTTCAAATTTGCGTCGAGAAAATATATGTTAGAACTTCCGTCGCTCATTATCAATGACTTGCCGTCAGTCGTAAGACCCCATCCCTCGCGGGGATTCACGATGCTCCGCTCAAATTTGAGGGTCTGCGCATCATAGACAAGAGCCACATAGTTGCGCCAAGTGAGATAATAAAGTTTGTCGCCGAAAATCACCGAGCCCTCGCCGAAATATTTTCTGTCGATGTCGAACCTGCGGCTGCGCTCCCCTGTAGGGATATCGACCTCGCAGAAATAGGAATGGCCGTACTGCCCGGTGCTCTCGTAGAGATGGCCGTCATGGAAGAACAGCCCCTGAGTGTAGGATTCCGTGGAATGGGGATATTCGTTCACGACCTCAACGGTGCAGCGCATCGCCTCGATGGAGGGAGCCGACTTTTTCTGCCTATCCCTGCAGCCGGAGCCAAGAAGCAGCGGAAGCATGAGAGCCACAATCCTCAACATATTTGAAATCAAACAATTACACACCATATTCATATTCACGAAAGCCCCGGAGATTCAGACAGCCTCAACAAAATTGCGCCGCGAAACATCAGGCTCTGACTTTCGCGGCGCAAAGATAGCAAATATTTATTATTTCGTCTTCGGTTCGGACTTTTTCGCTTCGCTCTCGCGGTTTTTCATGGCGGCCTTTATGAAGGCGACGAATATAGGCTGAGGGTTCTCCGGGGTGCTCTTGTACTCAGGATGGAACTGAACGCCGATGAAGAACGGATGGGTCGGAAGCTCGACGATTTCCACGAGACGCGTGTCAGGATTGCGTCCTGAGGCAATCAGGCCGGCCTTCTCAAAGAGACCGAGGAAGTCGCTGTTGAGCTCGTAGCGGTGGCGGTGACGCTCGGAAATCTTGTTGGTGCCGTAAATCTTCTCGGCAAGCGAACCCGGCTTGATTTCGCAGTCGTATGCGCCCAGACGCATGGTTCCTCCCTTTGAAGTGGTACTCTTCTGGTCTTCCATCAGGTTGATGACCGGGAAAGTCGCGTTAGGATTGACCTCCGTAGAGCAAGCACCGTCCATTCCGAGGACGTCGCGGGCAAACTCGACGACACACATCTGCATTCCGAGGCATATCCCGAAGAACGGTATTCCATGCTCACGGGCATATTTTATCGCCACTATCTTGCCTTCGAGTCCCCTCTCCCCGAATCCCGGAGCGACGAGGATTCCGTTCATCTTCCCGAGAAGTTCCTCCGCATTAGCCTCATTGAGGTTCTCGCTGTGGATGTACTGGACGTTGACCTTGCACTCGTTTGCGGCGGCGGCGTGCACAAAGGCCTCGCGGATGGACTTGTAGGCATCCTGGAGGTCATATTTGCCGACAAGCGCAATGTTCACCTCATGTTTAGGATTGTCGAGCCTGCGGAGGAAGTCGTTCCACTTGTCGAGGTTCGGCTCCGGAGCATCGGTGATGGCGAAATGGTTCAGGACAAGCTTGTCAAGCCCCTCGTCCTTCATCTTGAGCGGTACCTTATATATGGAGTCGGCATCAATCGACTGGATGACGTGTCCCGGCTTCACGTTGCAGAACAGGGCGACCTTCTTGCGGAGTTCCGGAGAGAGGTCGAATTCGGTGCGGCAGACGATGATGTCCGGCTGCACGCCGCTCTGCTGGAGCATCTGCACGGAGTGCTGGGTCGGCTTAGTCTTGAGTTCCTTGGCGGCTCTTAGGTAAGGAACAAGGGTGAGATGTATGGTCACGCAGTCCTCCTCCGGGAGCTCCCACTGGAGCTGACGCACTGCCTCAACGAAGGGGTGCGACTCCATGTCGCCGACGGTTCCGCCAATTTCGGTGATGATCACATCGTAGTCGCGGGTCTTGGAGAGAAGCATCATGCGGCGCTTGATTTCGTCGGTGATGTGAGGGACAATCTGCACGGTCTTCCCGAGATACGCGCCCTCGCGCTCCTTATTGATGACTGTGTTGTAGATCTTTCCCGTGGTGACGTTGTTCGCCTTCGAGGTATAGACTCCGAGGAACCTCTCGTAGTGCCCGAGGTCGAGGTCGGTCTCGGCTCCGTCCTCAGTGACATAGCACTCTCCGTGCTCGTATGGGTTGAGCGTGCCCGGATCGATGTTGATGTAAGGGTCGAATTTCTGGATTGTTACCTTCAGACCCCGTGCCTGAAGAAGCTTTGCGAGAGATGCGGAAATGATTCCCTTTCCGAGGGAAGATGCTACACCACCTGTGACGAAGACGTATTTTGTATTCATAAATAGAGAAAAAAAAAACATCCGACGACCGTCGAAGTCCTGACTCCTTAAAAGAAGCCCTGCCGGCAGTCTCCCGCCAACAGGGGCACAAAATTACTCCTTTTTTCCGTTCCTGCCAAATATTTTCGGACACATATTTTTCGCGTCCGGTACAAAAATGGTGATTATTCGGTCGAAAAAGTGTGGTAAAATGGTAATTATTCGATCGAAAAAGTGTGACTAAACAATGAATATTCGGTAGAAAAAATGTAACGAAATGGTGATTATTCGGTCGAAAAAGTGTATATTTGCAGGCGAATAACATAAGAGACAAGATGTTACGCAGGAAAATGGAATCCACCATGTTGGAGTGGAAAAACACGAAGGACAAGAAACCGCTCGTTATCAAGGGAATAAGACAGTGCGGAAAGACGTTCATCGTCAAGAAGTTTGCAAGGCAGAACTACCGAAGTGTAGTATATATGAACTTCATACTCGAACCGGACAAGGCTACGGCTTTTTCTGGAAACAAGGACATTGACACGATTATCCTGAACCTGTCGTCCATGATTCCGGGTTCTAAATTCATTCCAGGACAGACCTGCATCATTCTCGACGAAATACAAGAATGTCCGGAAGCCAGAACAGCCCTCAAATCCTTCAAGGAAGACGGGAGATTCGACGTCATTGCGACAGGTTCCCTCCTTGGAGTCAAAGGATATGGAGAGAAAAGACGAGAAGACAAAAAGGCAGGGACAAATTCGATTCCTGTCGGGCACGAGACTATTGTGGAAATGTATCCCCTTGATTTTGAGGAGTTCCTTTGGGCAAACGGAATCAATGAAAAAGTCTTGGAGTCAGTTGCGCAGAGTCTGAGGAATGAAGTCCCGGTTCTTGATGGCATCCACAGCGCCATGACCACACTATTGTACAGGTACGTTATTGTAGGTGGTCTGCCTGCCGCAGTGAATAAATTTTTAGAGACGAAGGACATCGGGCAAGTGTATAAGGTACAGAGGGAAATTCTGGACGAATATGAAGACGATATGGTCAAATATGCCAACGATGCAGACAAACCGAGAATAAGGGAATGCTTCGAGTCAATACCGAAACAACTCGCTCGGGAAAACAAGAAATTCCGATACTCCGTCATCAGGAAAGGGGCAAGGGCTTCGGAATATTCCGGATGTCTGCAGTGGATGGAGGATGCCGGAATAATACGCCGTTGCTACAACGTCACCACGACAGAACTGCCGCTCGCCGGGAACGCC
>ERZ808252.1717-NODE-1717-length-15116-cov-6.192152_pt1 | contig 15116 bp, 17 predicted proteins | sample MGYA00521242_ERZ808252 | MGnify/ENA primary metagenome ERZ808252 (study PRJEB31516, sample SAMN03275581) | gut metagenome | biome: mammalia-associated habitat; material: feces | host: Papio cynocephalus | place: Kenya | collected 2012-08-07 ...
GAGATGCGTTATACATATCCGAGCCAGCCTTTAACGGCAACGCCTTATGTGTGTGCCAAGTCGTTTCCTAAGGGCTTCAATCATAGGGCTGCCTTGATGCATGGGCGGAGAAACGGGTGGAATATGCTCGAATACAAGGGCGGTGCAAATGCAGACTTGTGCTATCTCATTTGGAAGCTCAGCGATTTGGTTTCTTTTTCATCAGATCAAAGCGCGGCTCAGACAGGATGGCTTAAGGCTTTGACTTTCAGATATGGGAAGCCGGTTTTCTGTACGAGCTGGAAGCCTGTGGATCAAAAGAATGCCGATGAGACGATAGACAATTTCTCGCGTAGCAATACGTATTGGTATCAGGCCGGTGAAACTGCCAATGTTGATGCCGCGGCATTTCGTTTTCGTGCGATTTGTACGCCGCATTGATTCTGAAGGTCTGCTTACCATCAAAGAAGCCGGTTTCTTTTGAAACCGGCTTCTTTGATGGTGGCTGATAGGTCAGGCGTCTTCACTTTCAGCTTCGTGTTCTTTGATCAGTTTATCCTGAACATCGCTTGGAACAAGTTCATAGCTGGAGAATTTCATGTTAAAAGATGCGCTACCTGCCGTAATGGAGCTTAATGCTGTGGAGAAATTGGATAATTCTTTCAATGGCACTTTTGCATTCAGCTTTTGATATCCGTTTTCTGAGGTCATCCCGATAATCAAACCACGGCGGCCTTGCAGGTCACTCATCACATCACCCATGTAGTCGGCCGGCACATAGACTTCAACTTCGTAAATGGGTTCAAGAATCTTGGGACCGGCTTCTTTGAAGGCCGCACTGAATGCCTGGCGGCCGGCAATCATGAATGATATTTCGTTTGAATCTACAGGATGCATTTTCCCATCATAAACTATGACACGGACATCGCGGGCATAAGAACCTGTAAGCGGACCACGTTCCATCCGCTCCATGATGCCTTTCAGTATGGCCGGCATAAAGCGCGTATCTATGGCACCGCCTACGACAGAATTGATGAATACGAGCTTTCCGCCCCAATCCAATGGTATTTCTTCTGTGCTGCGAGGCGTTATCTTGAATTCCTGCCCATTGAATTTGTATGTCGTTGGTTCAGGCATTCCTTCGTAATACGGTTCGACAATCAGATGTACTTCACCGAATTGGCCTGCACCACCGCTTTGCTTTTTGTGGCGATAGTCGGCGCGTGCGGTTTTCGTGATGGTTTCACGATAGGGTATGCGTTGCTCATAGAGTTCTACCTTTATCTTGTCCAAATTCTCCAAGCGCCATTTCAGTGTCCGCAAATGAAACTCTCCTTGTCCGTGGATAAGAACCTGACGAAGTTCCTTGCTCTGTTCTACGACCCAAGTAGGATCTTCTTCCGACATTCTGTTGATTGCTGCCATCATCTTTTCCATATCTGGCAGGTTGACGGGGCGTATGGCGCGCGTGCATTTGGGATTGGGATACTTGATAAAGTTGAAGCGGTTTTCACAGTCTTTGCCATTCAATGTGTTACCTGTGTGAACGTCTTTAAGCTTTACGGCACAACCGATGTCTCCGGCGCAAAGTTCGTCCACCTTGATTCTGTTTTGTCCGGCACAGACAAACAGCTGGGACATTCTTTCCTTAGAACCGCGGTCGGCATTTTGAAGGTCGTCGCCCTCGTGCACTTTTCCACTCATCACCTTGAAATATTGTACTTCTCCAATGTGTGGCTCCATGCCGGTCTTGAAGAAAAACAAGGATGTCGGGCCGTTAACGTCAGGCTCAACTACTTCACCGCGTGTATTATGCACTTTTGGCATTTCGTCAACGAAAGGCACGACATTGCCCAGGAATTCAAGCAGGCGGTCTACGCCCATGTCCTGACGGGCGCAAACGCAGAACAACGGGAAGATGCCGCGGGCTACAAGCCCTTTGCGAATGCCTACGCGCATTTCATCTTCAGTAAGGCTTTCGCTCTCGAAGAATTTTTCCATCAGGCTGTCGTCATGCTCGGCTGCGGCTTCAACCAGAGCCTTGTGCATTTCTTGTGCCTTATCGTGCAATTCGGCAGGAATATCCGTTATTACAGCCTTTCCGCCTGTAGGAGGATAAGTATATTGCTTCATCATCAATACATCAATGATGCTATTAAAGTTCGGACCGGTCTGTACCGGGAATTGAACCGGAATAACTTTCGGCCCATAGATATCCTGCAAGCGTTCGAGCACGGAATCAAAGTCACATTTGTCGTCGTCTAACTGATTAAGAAGGAATATGACGGGCTTGCCCAGCTTCTCTGTATAGCGAAAATGGTTTTGTGTGCCTACTTCCACGCCATGTTGTCCGTTGAGCACTATCACCGCCGTGTCGGTAACATTCAAGGCTGTGATGGCTGCGCCTACAAAGTCGTCCGAACCGGGGCAGTCGATAAAATTCAGCTTCTTGCCATTATACTCGGAGTGATATACCGTAGAAAATACCGAATAGCCATATTCCTGCTCAACGGGGAAATAATCGCTCACTGTATTTTTCATAGAGACGCGGCCACGGCGCGAAATCAGGCCGCTTTCAAACAGAATGGATTCTGTCAGGGTTGTCTTGCCTGAGCCGTCATTACCTAAAAGAGCAATGTTCTTGATTTCATTAGTCTGATATACTTTCATATTCAAATCTATTTAATGGTGGATATTCTTAATTGAAAATTCGAGTGCAAGTTAGTTCTTTATATTTTTAAAAGCAATAAGGCGTAATATGTTATACAGCATAATACCCTTGATTGCTTGGAATAATGTAGGCAAAGGCATAAAAAAAGAGGCAGTGCCAGTTCCGACACTGCCTCCGGGCTTCTGTAAGATCAATGTTCAATTGCCGATGCCCATTTCTGGCTTATGGCTGTAAGCTGCAGTCTGAAGCATACGGGCTAAATCTCTTAATAAAATGACGGTTTCCTCTTTAGGACAGATTTCTGCAAAGGTAAAATCACTCATAGGCCGATATTTTTCTTGTTTTTATTTCTTTGTCTGGTTATATAACGGCCAAAAGCACATAATATTATATGGAAAGGCTGTTTTATCCTTTTTCTTTCAGCCACATTCTGTAAAGCTCAAAGAAATCAGGCATGTTCAGGAGCATGACGGACGGGTCTAATCGTTGTGCCTCCTGTATCACCTGCTCATACCATGCAGGGGTTTTCAAAATGCACCTGTACCAATGAAAGGGTACCGGTCTGGCGTGCAATCTGTCTACCAATACTTTGGCGGCTTTCTTGGGATCGTCATCTACCAAGTCCCAATCGGACGGCAGTATCGGCATATTATTGTGAAGCAGTCGGTGAGGCGTTTTTTGAGGAACAATGCCATTGGGACTGAATTTCGAATAGGCATCCAATGCACGCTTTTGCATGGCCGGTCCGTTGGCATCTATGATGAAGCCGCTGACCGTAAGTCCCCATTTCTTGTAATAATGTTGGCAATGTGCTGCCCATGTGTCGATGCGGTTGGTCGTGCCGCAACGTATGTCTTCGTGTTCGGCAATGCCGGGAATCATGTATCCGGCACCGTTGTCGGCAGCCGCAAAATAATCGTTGGTCGTGGCTGTCTGCCTGATATAATGAAGGGCATGCGGAATGCGTTCCGATAAAACAGGGCTGATGCACCACATTATGGGCAGACGGCCGCGCTCGGGTGCGTCCCAGATATCGGCCGTCCGTTGGCTTACCCACGATGAAGCATCGTAGTCACCCATATAGATAATGATGTATTGCCGGTCGGTGCGCACTTTTCCGTTGCTGTCAACGAGGCCTTTCCGTTGCAATTCCTGCTTGTCAGTCCACCGTTGCCGGTATCTTTTTGTGGGGAAATGCTGCCAGAAAGAAGCATTGGCCAGCGCACCGTAACCAATGGCATCGGCATCCTTGAATGCGTTGTAATGACTGATGAGCTCTGAAAAGTGCCATTCCGTTTCCACATCGCCATGCTTGCCGCCGGCATGTTTGGTGTATTTGTATGCCCATGCCGGAAAACCACCGATATAGCACATTTCGCGCCCTTTCTTCAGTTCGTAGGCTTCTTTCAACATTTCTTTCAGTACGGCCGCGTCAGTACCTGCTGTCTGGAGCATATCATCTGTTGCGGCTTCATCTTCCCAAGGCGAAAGGTCGAAAAAGAAACCGCGGCGCGATATGAAAAAGTCGTGGTTTGTAAGCTGATGATGATTCAGTGGAGCGTTATGAACCTTTTTTCTCCATGACTGATCCAAATAATAGCCTGCATAACGCCCATCGCAACGCCCTGTTTTCATATAGGTCTCGATAAACCATAGATAGGGGTCGCACTTCTTCGAACCAGATGATTGGCGGCTACAGCCCGGCAACAGTCCTTTGCCTGTAAACACGGGCGAGCCATCTTTATTCACCAGCCATACCTTTACCGGTATTTTCGGGCCGTTTGTTATCAGACGTGAATACAATGACTCTTTTCTCTTGTCGTAACGTATGGCTATCAAATTGTCTATTCCTGCAATGGACGATGCCACATTGCTCGTCGAAGCGGTTTCGGAGTCATAGACCACTGCGCCTTTCAGTTGGTTTTTGAACATGCTTACGGCCTTTTCTACAGAAGTGCAGCTCATCGTGTCGCGCGAATGCAGCCACATGCCTTTGCTTCGATATTTGTTCCACCAATATGAATCGACGGCAATGTCGCCGTTAACTACATAATTGATGTACAATTGCGGACTGCTGCGGTTAACGATGCCCTGTAGTGTGGCTATGGTATGCAACTTGTCCCAAATGTCCAATACGGTGATACTGTCGGTATAGTCTGCGTTCAATATCGGGCGCATGTCCATATACACAATTCTCTTGTTTCCGGCCATTCCCATTATGGCCGATAGCAAAAAAACGATTATTCCTGCCGGAAGTCTCATGGTTCAATATGTGATGTTCGCGGATTTTTCTGATTCTTCCGGCATGCCGTTTATCTTAACATCGGCCGTTGTCAGAAACGCTCCCTTGCATTTTGAATTTGCTCGGTATGTCTTTCCATTTACTGCGTTCCGCATTTCAGATTTACCATGCAATCCGGTTGTGCGGCCTTCCCGGGAAAAGCTCTTTGCGGAAATCATGGATTCATCAGGGTTGTGATTGTTCTACCAACAGCCGAAAATCTTTTCCTTGCGCATATTTGGCAAGTAAGGCTTGCAGGTCTTCTGCACATGATGTAACGGCATTGCGATTCCCGTCATATCCGTTTATCAGGAACAAGGCATGCTGCGTGCCCAAATCCATTTTGGTGCGTTCGTTATCACTGGTAGGTGTTCCTATTCCGCCTGCCGCATCGCGATATACAGGCAGGAATTCTATATTGATAAAGCCGCGTCCTATGCCTTCGTAGGGTTCGTTGGCAAGTCCTATGCCCAAAATCAGTTTGTCTCCCTGTATTTTATTCTTGTCAAAGCCGCCTATGCTGTAACCATGGCGAATGGATACGAGGTTGTTGATATCAACCAAAGTATTGATATGGTAGAGTTCTTTGCCCTGCAGCAGGCGGCGTACAAGAGCTTCGTTGGAAGGCCGGTAACGGCTCGGGTCTTTTCCCAGGACGCGGTAGGCCTGTCTGGTCGCGGCTATTGAAGTGCGCTGTTTCAGCGTTTCTGTTGTATAGGTTTGCCTGAAGGTCGCTTCTGTCGCCTGTATCTCTTGCCAAAGACAATCATTGTTTTCTGTGTTTCTCACTTCGCCCTCAAGCATGGCAATGCACAGCGTGGGAAACTTCTCCTTGATTTCTGTAGAAATAACTATTTGCATGATGATTATAATTTAGGAGCGTTCAATTTTTAACCTGATGGAAGCACTTTCGCAATCGGCAGAAATGGGAGGGTTGAGCTTTTCCACTTCGATGTCAACGGTGTTGATGCTGTCGAATTCCTTCAATAAGGATTTGGCAACGCGCCAGGCGGCATGCTCGATGAGCTGAGTTGTCGGCATGAACTCGCGTTGGATAACTTTGAACAATTCAGCATAGTTGAGTGTTCCTTCAAGCCGGTCGGCTTCCAAAGCACTTGACTTTATATTGAAACCTATGCGCACATTGACGCGGAATGTGCATCCTACGCACTGTTCCAACCGACTGATTCCGTGGCCGGCATGAAACCGCAAGTTCTTTAATTCAATGGAAGAAGATAACAATTGCATCCTTGATATATGTTGTTATGTCAGGATGCAAAGTTAAACAATAATCATCAACGTGGTGTGCAGTTAAAAGCTTAAAGCTATGCCGAAACTTAAAGAGGAAAAGGCCGGATTATAGGTCCGTTTCAATATCCTGCACGGAGCATAGCGGCAATATAAACCGACATTATTAATGCCGACGACACCATACAGGTCGACGGTAATGGGCTCTTGGTGAATGTTCTTGTCGAATTCTTTATGTTTCTGACCGTCCAGCTTATAACGGGTTTTCATGCTGGCGTATGTGGTGAAGTTGAATAATGGCCCCGCTTGAATCCACAGGAGAGACTTCTTCGATAGGCGGTGATGCCATTCAAGCAGCAAAGGAACGGTAAGGCTGAATGTCTTGATACGCGAGAATTGTATGTCGGCGTTTTCGGGATAGTTGTCCAATAGCAAGTTGCTGCCTTCTTTTACAAAGCGTGTATATCCTGTCATGCGATAATTGCGCCAGGCAAAGCCGAGTCCGGATGCGATGCTGAGATTTTCTGCCAGCATTGGCCCTGAAATCTGTAAGGGGGTAAACCCGATTTCCACGGAACTGCCGAATGTCGAATGTAGACCGTTGTCAGCATTGACCATCGAGGAGAATCCAATGAAGAATTCGGGCAGATGACAGTCGATGTCTTTGTAATGTCGTTTGTTTTTGCCGGATATAAACGGCAGGTCAATGCCCCAATTCGTTCTTTCACGAACGACGGTGATTCCGTTGTCTTTCAATTCGCGGCAGCGTTCCACTCGGAATGTTGCATTTCCCGGCATTCCTTCGACCGTAACTTTCATTTGTCCGTTGCCTTCTTCAACAGTAACACGGTCAGGGTTCCTGACGAAAAGTGTCGTGTCGTTTTGTTCTGAGGCCTGTGCTGCAAGTGTGAGTATTGAGCAGGCCAATCCAATAAAGAAATGACTCTTCATAATGGTAAGTGTATTTATTGTTGAAACATTTTCTTTAGATAATCCAGGGTGGTGTTCCCTTCCATGTATACGAGTATACATTTTTCTTCAGTGCGCCGGTAAAAGATATAGCGCAACGGCCGTTTCTTGCCGGTTTCGGGCTTTAGGCAATAGAAACCGTACAGCAGCTTTCCACCTATATATCCGGTTTCTTTGTCTATGGCTTGTCTGGAATCGGCCAGTACGGCGGATTCTATTTTGCCTGTTACAGGCATGTTGCTTTCAAAAGTCATGCTGCGGTAAAGTGACAGGCTATATGCCTTGAGTGGCTTTCCTTTTACAATAAGTGTTGCCACCTGGCGGTTTTTGTTGAACCGCCCGTCAAAGTATGGCGCAATATGCAAATCTTTCTGCGCTATGGCCATAACCGGAAACAGGCAAATCATCAGAATGATAATCACAGCATTTTTTAGTGTGTTTGACATATTCATCCTCCTTGTTCTAAGTTTAGTTATTATCCGTAGCTTTGAATACGGCTCTCATCTGGTTTTCTATGGTCAGTGATTCCGTTTCGTTTCCTACGATTTTCATGGTTTGTTCCATGTGGTTGATTACGAATTGCTCATTGGTATATTCTTGCCCATTGACATAGGCGATATAATCGGGTGTGGTGAGATGGGCGAATGTCCAAAGGCCGATAGCCATGACAATGCTTGCGGCGGCAGCTAAGGGAATCCACCTGGTGGCTTTTGTGCGGTGGCATTTTGCGCGTTTGGTGCAGAGGAAGCCCATTACAGCTTTGTCGGCATTGAACTCACCTCCGTCTGCTGCCGGTGATGCCAGGAAAATCCGTATCAGACGTTCTTCATCATTGGTCGTATCGCCGTTATAATAGCGCTCCAACAAGCGTTTAGCTTCGTGTTTGGTTAGCTGTATCTGTTTCATAGGCTGTTTGTTTTCGTGTATAGTTCTCGAATGGTTTTTCGTGCCCTGCTCAAGTTCATACGGACAGCAGGTTCTTCCATCTTCATCTCAATCGCAATTTCAGCGATGCTTTTTCCTTCGATTTCGCGGCTGGTCAAAATGGAGCGTTGCAAAGGCGAAAGGTGTTCGTTAATCAGGCGTTCTACCATATTGAACTTTTCATCACGCGGATCTTCCTGAATGCTTTCATCGCTTTCGCAGGCTGTAGAACTGGCCTCCAAGTCTACGGCATCGATTTTGTGGCGAAGGGTAGAAATGCTGAGATTGCGTACAGTAGTCATGCTCAAAGCTTCTATGGCCTTGGGAGATGATACGTTGCGATAGTGAGTCCAGAGTTGGCAAAAGGCATCTTGCAGCACGTCTTGCGCTTCTTCGTCATCGCGCAATAGACGGCCTGCCAATCCTAACAGCCGCGAACGCAACCGTTCAAATGTGGATACCAATGTCTCGTCGCTCATTCGGATTCCTGATGGTGTCTTCTACTAGGTAAACGCAAACTTGCCAAAAAGTAACATCGAATCATCTACTTTTTTTCAAGGCACAAAGTTAGGCTGTTCTTTTGTGTTAGCGGGTCTGCAATATAAACTTTGTGAAGAAGAGCCCTATTTCTTCAGATTGCCGTAACTTTGTCCTTTAAAAATTATCAATTAGAAGAATTGTCCATATGCTCGAAATTCGCAATCTGCATGCTTCGGTTGAAGGCAAAGAGATTTTAAAGGGAGTCAGTCTCACGATAAGAGACGGGGAGGTGCATGCCTTGATGGGACCGAATGGTTCCGGAAAGAGTACTCTTTGCAATGTTTTGGTGGGAAATCCCCAATATACAGTGACAGAAGGCTCCATCCTGTTTAATGGTAAAGATCTTTTGGCCATGCCCCCCGAAGACCGTTCGCATGAAGGACTGTTCATGTCCTTTCAGTCTCCTATTGAAATACCGGGTGTCAGCATGGTCAACTTTATGCGTGCGGCCATCAATGCCAAGCGGAAATATTGGGGGCAAGAGCCTATTGCTGCTCCTGAATTTCTGAAACTGATGAAAGAGAAACGGCAGATTGTAGAACTTGACGCTTCGCTGACACGCCGTTCTGTTAATGAGGGATTCAGCGGCGGAGAGAAAAAACGCAATGAAATATTCCAAATGGCGATGCTCGAACCTAAGTTGGCCATTTTGGATGAAACGGATTCAGGGCTTGATGTTGATGCCTTGAGGATAGTCATCGAGGGATTCAATAAGATAAGGAAACCTGAAACCAGTGCCATTGTCATAACGCACTATCAAAGGATGCTCGACTATTTGCGTCCCGATGTGGTGCATGTGCTGGTCAACGGCAGCATTGTCCGTACTGGAGATGCTGATTTGGGATATCGGATTGAACGCGAAGGCTTTGATTGGATCAAGTCGGAACTCAATAGGGAATAGTAAGCGGTCATGGGTAGCGAGCAACAATATATAGAACTCTATCGCGAGGCCGCCGACCTGCTCCGCAAGAACAGCTGCAACGTGATGAACGAAAAGCGTGATGAGGCTTTTCGTGCTTTTTGTGATTTGGGATTCCCAACGCGCAAAAACGAGAACTACAAGTATACAGACGTGCAGGCCGCTTTTGCCCCTAATTACGGGCTGAATTTGAATCGCCTGGAGATGAAAGCTGACCCTTATAAGGCTTATCGCTGTTCCGTGCCGAACATAGGAACGGCTTTATACTATATGGTTAATGAGCAATTCCATACGCTTTCCAAATCAAAACATGTTTTGCCTGAAGGTGCATATGTCGGTTCGATTTGTGATTACGACAAGATTCATCCCGGCAAATTGCAGGACTTTTACGGAAAGATTGCCGTGACGGATGGTGATGCTGTAACGGCTTTGAACACGGCCTTGGCTCAGGACGGCTTGCTGATATATATACCGTCGGGGACGAAAGTGGAACAGGTGTTGCAGGTTGTCAACCTGATGCATGCCAATGTAGACCTGATGACCAACAGACGCACTTTGATTGTGCTGGGCGATGGATCAGAGGTAGGACTCTTGTTTTGCGAGCATGTGATGGATAAGGTTCGCTTCCTCACTACGAACGTAACCGAGATATTTGTCGGTAAAGGTGCATGCCTGAATATTTATAGCGTAGAAGAGACAGCTGCCAACTGTACCCTGTTTGATAATTTGTACTTGTCTCAGGCCGAAGGCGGATGTCTGGAATATGTAAGTCTTTCCTTGCGTAACGGCATAACGAGGCGCACAGCCAATTTTTCTTTTGACGGAGAAAGCGGCCATGCCCGTATTATGGGTGCAGTTGTTGCCGACGGCAATCAGAAAGTCGACAATCATCTTCTCTTTGACCACAAGACGGGGAGGTGCAAAAGCGAAGTGCTGTATAAATATGTGCTGGATGGAGATGCTGTCGGAGCTTTTGCCGGCAAGGTTTTGGTACGGCCCGGGGCACAGCAGACCGATTCGCAGGAAACCAATGCCAACCTTTGTGTGTCGCCGACTGCGAGAATGTATACGCAACCCATGCTGGAGATTTATGCCGATGATGTGAAGTGCAACCATGGGAGCACCGTCGGACAAATCGATCAGGCGGCTCTCTTCTATATGGCGCAACGAGGCATATCGCCTGAAGAGGCGCGTCTGTTGATGCAGCATGCTTTTGTCAATGAAGTGCTGGCGCAAATAAAGCTTGAACCTTTGCGTGAGCGTTTGTCCGCGATGGTTGAACAGCGTTTCCGCCATTCGCTCAAGGCATGTGCCGATTGCGGCCTTTGCAAATAAAGTAACAGCTATGTTTGATGTAAACAAAATAAGAGCGGATTTTCCGATTTTGGCAACGCAGGTGTATGGCCGTCCGCTGGTCTATCTGGACAATGCGGCCACCACTCAGAAACCACGTTGTGTGGTCAATGCCGAGGTTGAAGAGTATTATACGGCCAATGCCAATGTGCATCGTGGTGTGCATTATCTTTCGGAAAAGGCAACGGACTTGCTTGAACAGGCACGCGAGACGGTGCGCGGTTTCATCAATGCTTCATCAGTTTCCGAAATCGTTTTTACGCGTGGCACTACAGAAAGCATCAATTTGGTGGCTTCTTCGTTTGGCGAATTGCTTGAAGAAGGCGATGAAGTTATCGTTTCGGTCATGGAACACCATTCCAATATCGTTCCCTGGCAGCTTTTGTGTGGGCGTAAAGGCGTGAAACTGCGTGTCATTCCAATGACCGATGAGGGGATGCTTATACAGGAAGACTACCACAAGCTGTTTAATGAAAAGACCCGTCTGGTGAGCATCGCCCATGTGTCTAATGTGTTGGGAACGGTCAATCCTGTGAAGGAAATGATTCGTTATGCCCACGATCGCAATGTTCCGGTGTTGGTGGATGGTGCGCAAAGTGTTCCTCATTTCAAGGTGGATGTTCAGGAACTCGACTGCGATTTCCTGGCTTTCAGTGGCCACAAGGTATACGGGCCCACGGGCATAGGTGTTCTTTATGGCAAGGAACGATGGCTCGACGAAATGCCTCCTTACCAGGGTGGCGGTGAGATGATTTCTTCTGTAAGCTTTGAGAAGACGCTCTTTGAACGCTTGCCCTATAAGTTCGAAGCCGGAACACCCAACTATGTAGGCAGTCATGCACTTGCCGTTGCGTTGGATTATGTCAAGGCCATCGGCATGGACAAAATCGAAGCCTATGAACGCGACCTGACCCGTTATGCTGCTTCCCGCCTCTCGCAGATAGAGGGACTGCGTTTGTTCGGAACGGCACCGCAAAAGGATTCCGTGGTATCTTTTTTGGTGCGCGACATACATCATCTCGACATGGGCACACTGTTGGACCGCTTGGGAATTGCAGTACGCACAGGACACCATTGTGCGCAGCCTGTCATGGAACGTATGGGGATAGAAGGAACGGTGCGTGCGTCATTCTCCTTTTATAATACACGTGAGGAAATCGATTCCTTGTGTGATGGTATCGAACAGGTAAGCAAAATGTTCTGAGAAACCATGCTGCTGTCGTGTTTGCATTCAGGTGTGGTTGAAGCCGGTTGCGACGAGGCCGGGCGCGGATGTTTGGCCGGCAGTGTGTATGCTGCTGCTGTTATTTTTCCTTCGGATTATTCCAACGAAGAGATTACAGACAGCAAGAAGCTGACGGCGCGGCAGCGTTATGCATTGCGCAGCATCATTGAGCGCGATGCTCTTGCCTGGTCGGTGGGGGTTGCAACAGCACAGGAAATAGACGAAATAAATATTTTGAGGGCTTCCATCCTTGCCATGCACAGGGCTTTGGACGGGCTTGAGGTGCGTCCGCAGGCTATTATCGTGGATGGAAACCGTTTTGCTCCTTATCAAGGACTGCCCTTCAAGACCATTGTTAAGGGTGACGGAAAATACCTGTCGATAGCGGCGGCAAGCATTTTGGCCAAGACCTATCGCGATGATTATATGGAGCGGCTTCATGCGGAATTTCCGTGCTATTCATGGGATAAGAACAAGGGCTATCCGACGAAGGCTCACCGCGAGGCTGTTCGCAGCTATGGTACGTCGCCTTACCATCGCCTTTCGTTTAATCTCTTGGGCATAGAGGCTCCCGAGCTTCCTTTCGAAGATTAGACTGCAATTCTTCAGACTTCAGATGAGGCCTTGTTCCTGAAGTTCAAGTGCTGTTTGCTCCAGATCTGCATACCAATCCTTACCGAAACGCGCTATGAGGGGTTCCTTTAGAAATTTGTAGACGGGAATCTTGAGCTTCCGGCCGAGCTCAACGCTGCATTGGCAAATGTCCCAACGGTGGTAGTTGGCACCGAAGAGCCCGCCTTTGAACTCTTTGATGCGGATAGGGTAGAGCCAGCAGGAGATGGGCTTGGCTGTCTGGATGCGTCCTTCGCGTTGGGCTCGCTCTATGGCACAAAGGCAGTTTCCTTGTTTGTCGCGGCAGGCAAAAACGCAGTCTTTCCCGTTTACGATGCTCGTAACAAGGTCGCCTTCATTGTCGATGTAGGCAATTCCTTGGCTCTTTATAATGTTTTGGGCTTCTTCTGTCAGGTCGGCCTCTATTTCAGGCACAATTTCTTCGATAGCCATTACTTCGTCTAATGTCACGGGAGCACCAGCGTCGCCTTCAATGCAACATGCACCGTGGCAGGCGGCCAGATTGCAGACAAATTGTTCCTTGAAGCAGTCAATGGAAAGCAGAACGTTTCCTACTTGTACTATTCCTAATGATTTTTGTGCCATGATGGTGCGTGTTTACCAATTGACGGGAGTCTTGCCATGTTGGGCAAGGAATTGGTTGGTCTTGCTGAAATGGTGATTGCCGAAAAATCCGCGGTAAGCCGAGAGGGGCGATGGGTGGGCTGAGCAGAGCAGCAGGTGACGCGAGGCATCGATGAGATCGGCTTTTTGCTGCGCGTAATTGCCCCACAGGAGAAATGCGGCATGGTCGCACAGACGGCTGACCGTGCCGATGACGGCATCGGTGAAAGTTTCCCATCCCTGCCGTGCATGCGAACCAGCCTTATGTTCGCGGACGGTGAGTGTGGCGTTGAGCATCAGCACGCCTTGCTGAGCCCAATGGGTAAGATCTCCGTTTACGGGGGTGGGGACGCCTGTGTCGGATTGCAGTTCTTTGAATATGTTGCGGAGCGAAGGAGGAATCCTGATTCCGTCGGGCACCGAGAAGCACAGTCCTTGAGCCTGTCCGGCCTCATGATAGGGGTCTTGTCCCAGCATGACGACTTTTACCTCATGAAGCGGACATAGATAGAATGCTGCGAATATATCATCGGCTTCGGGATAGCACACATGGGTGGCATATTCGGCCTCTACAAATGAGTGCAGAGATTGAAAATAGGGCTTGCTTGTTTCGCCTGACAGGGCGTCTGACCAATCAGACGGCAGTTTGAATGACGGAATCATGGCGCAAAAGTACGAAAATAAGCACTAACTTTGCACATCCGTAATCAAAACATCTCAAATAATGAAATACTTGATAGTTGGCACAGGTGGTGTGGGCGGAAGCATAGCCGGTTTTCTGGCTTTGGGAGGGCTCGACGTGACATGCATAGCGCGCGGCAGACATCTGGAAGCGATTCGCGAGCATGGCCTGCACCTGAAATCAACGTTGAAGGGCGACTGCGTTCTGCCCATAAAGGCTTGCACGGCCGAGGAGTATGATGATAAGGCCGATGTTATATTCGTGTGTGTAAAAGGTTATTCGGTAGAATCGGTCAAGGACGTGATAAGGCGTGCGGCTCATTTGGATACGTTGGTCATTCCCATACTTAATGTCTATGGCACCGGGCCGCGCATCGGACGCCTTGTTCCTCATGCAACGGTTCTTGACGGCTGCATCTATATCGTGGGCTACGTCTCGGGAGATGGCGAAGTTTCGCAGATGGGGCGTGTCTTCCGTCTGGTTTTCGGTGCGCGTCCGGAACAGGGCGTTGCCCGCAGCCGCATGCAGGCCGTAGCCGATGAATTGGTGAAATGCAGCATAAAGGCCGAAGTTTCCGATGACATCAACCGCGATACATTCATCAAGTGGTCGTTCATTTCGGCCATGGCTTGCACGGGAGCCTGTTTTGACTGCGCGATGGGAACTGTGCAGCATGAGGGTGAAGCACGCGAAACATTCCGTGCCCTTTCGCGCGAAAGTATGGCTGTGGGGCAGCGGCTGGGCGTTCGCTTTCCTGAGGACATGGCAGTGTACGGGCTGCGAGTCATAGATTCTTTGGACCCGCGTTCGACGGCCTCCATGCAAAAAGACATGGCGCGCGGGCATGCTTCGGAAATCCAGGGATTGTTGTTTGATATGATAGATCTGGGCGACAGGCTGGACGTAAACATGCCCGTCTACAAAAAAGTGGCTGCTAAAATAGGCGAATCTCTTTCATAAAGGCAGTAAAACAGCTTGTTACGGGCTATTGCTGCCACCTTTCAAAAGCAGCCCCTTAGTATAGTGGCCGAAAATCGCCGATTTTTACATCGAAAATCGCCGATTTTTGACAAGAAATCGCCGATTTTT
>ERZ808252.1719-NODE-1719-length-15103-cov-3.320175_pt1 | contig 15103 bp, 19 predicted proteins | sample MGYA00521242_ERZ808252 | MGnify/ENA primary metagenome ERZ808252 (study PRJEB31516, sample SAMN03275581) | gut metagenome | biome: mammalia-associated habitat; material: feces | host: Papio cynocephalus | place: Kenya | collected 2012-08-07 ...
TAATCTTATATAACCATTTTCTTTATAAAATCTTTTTAAAGTAACTTCATTTTCTAGGGTCATTGCTACAACAATATCACCATTATGAGCATTATTACATCTTTTGATAATAACATAGTCATCATCAAAAATACCTGCATTAATCATACTTTCTCCGGATACATGTAATGTAAATACTTCTTCATTTTTTGGAACTAGACTTGCTGGTAAGTCAAAAAATTCATTTGGTGTTTCAATAGCTGTAATAGGTGAGCCAGCAGTTACTTTTCCAAGAAGTGGTACTTTGACAACATCCTCATTTTTTTCATCATACTCATTATCAACAAGTAATGAAATAGTTCTAAATTTGTTATTTGTTGAAGTAATATATCCTTTTGTTTCTAGATTTTTAATGTGAACAAATACTGTAGCTGGACTTGATAAATGTACTCCTTCACAAATCTCTCTTATAGTGGGACTATACCCATTTTTTGCCGTATACTTTTTGATAAAATCTAATATAATAATTTGTTTATTAGTAAGTTTTTCCATGTGTTTCCTCCTTCTATAATTTTATTTTACAATATAAAATGTAAAATGTCAAACAAATGTTTAAATTTTATATTGACACAAACAAATATTTGTAATAAACTAATATTGAAACGAGGTAGTGATATGTTAAAAAGATTAATTGAAAATTATGGAGTACTGATTTTATTTTACTTATTTATTATTTTAAGTGTTCTTCTTTTAAATAATAGGTTTGCTGGTATGTAATATCTTTTGACTAATTACATATTAATTATTATGAGTAATATTTTTTTATCAGATTTACAAGAAAGAGAAATTATATCTATCGAAACTGGATTAAATTATGGACATATAGTTGATGCCCAAATATCTAGTGATGGAAAAATTATATCTTTTGTAGCCGAAAGTAAAAAAATATTTAGAAAACCACTTGTTAATAATGAAATATCTTTTACCTATGAAGATATTGTTAAAATTGGTAAAGATGTAATACTTGTTAAAGTTTGAAAAATTGTTTATAATAATTAGTATGAGAAAGAAAATTATAATTTTTAGTATTATGTTTTTATTAATTGATCAAGTTAGTAAAATAGTTCTTGATAATGTTTTAACATTAGGTAAAAGCATAAGTATATTTGATAAGTTTTTATATATTACAAAGGTATATAATGATGGCATTAGTTTTAGTATGTTAACAGGTAAAAGATGGTTAATAATAATTTGTAGTATATTAATTTTAGTATTTTTATATTTTTATATGAAAAAGTTTAAAGAAAACAAAAGAAATATGATCGCATTTTCTTTAATATTCGGAGGACTTTTTGGTAATTTAATTGATAGAATTATTTATGGATATGTAATTGACTTTATAGACTTTTATATTTTTAATTATAATTATCCAATATTTAATTTAGCAGATAGTTTTATATGTGTAGGAATATTAATACTTTTATATAGTATTTATTTAGGGGAAGATAATGAAAATAGTAGTAAATGAAGATAATATAAGAATTGATAAGTATTTAAGTGAAAATACTGAATATTCAAGAAGTTATATTGAAAAATTAATTAATGAAAAATGTGTTTTAGTAAATGGCAAAGAAGTTAAAGCGAGTTATAAAGTATGTTTGAATGATGAAATAGAAATTAATGATACTTTAAAAAGAGAAAGTAATATTAAACCTGTAAAAATGGATCTTAATATTGTTTATGAAGATAAAGATTTAATGATTATTAATAAGCCAAGTGGACTTGTAGTACATCCAGGAGCGGGTAATTATGATAATACTTTAGTAAATGGCCTTTTAAATTATACAAATAATTTAAGTAGTGTTGATGATGTAAGACCTGGCATTGTTCATAGACTTGATAAAGATACTTCAGGACTTATGGTAATTGCTAAAAATAATAAGTGTCATGAACTTTTATCAGAAATGTTTAAAAATCACGAAGTAAAAAGAACTTATTATGCACTTGTTTGTGGAGTAGTTCCTTACAATAAAGGAACTGTTGATGTTCCACTTAAAAAGGATGAAACAAAATTTGATAGAGTATGTGCAAGTTCAGATGGTAAAAAAGCAATAACTCATTTTAAAGTTTTAAAAAGATATAATGATTATACACTATTATCATTAAATTTAGAAACAGGAAGAACTCATCAAATTAGAGTACATATGGCATATATGGGATATCCTGTTTATAATGATCCAGTGTATAATAATAGGAAGGCGACTGAATTTGGACAATTTTTACATTCTAAAGAAATAGATTTTGTTCATCCAATAAGTGGTGAAAGATTACATTTTGAGTGTGAACTTCCTAAAGAATTTAAAGATTTTATAGATAATTTGAAGTAAAGGAGTAGTAATGGAAAAAGTAAATGTTAGAAAACAAGATGAAATACTTATGAGTTTAGTACATTATTTTGTTACTAAAGAAGGTTATGCACCAATATATGTTCAAGGCGTAAAAGACGAAATTTGGCTTGAAAATATTGATGGACCTTATAGAATAATAAGAATAAATAGTAACTATATTCATAATGAAGAACAATATAAATTTGATGAGGCTAAGATTAAAAATATAATGATGCAAATAAAAAAGAAAACTTTATCATTTAAAGTAAACACCTTAAATATTAATTTAAATGTTGCTGATAGAGTCAAAGTGGAAAATGAAAAACATATAGATAATGTTTTTGTAAAGGATATTGATGAAATAAAGAAAAATAAAGAAATAAATGAAATATTTCCAAATATGAAAAATGATTTGTATCAAAGTAAAAATAGTTTAGATTTATTATTAAATGTTACAAATGATATTAATAAAAAAACGGAAACAGATAATAAAAAATATGAAAAAATATTTTCTCGTAAAAAGATATTAATGACCTATATTATAATGGCTATGTGTGTAGTAATGTATTTAGTTACTGTATTGATGGGCTTAAATAATATGAATTTATTATTACTCGGAGCAAATAATATTGAGCTTCTTAAACATGGCCAAATTTATAGATTAATAACTTATGGATTTTTACATGGAAGTATAGTTCATTTAATATCAAATATGTACTGTTTATATGTAATTGGAAGTCAAGTTGAAAATAATTTAGAAAAGAAAAGATTTTTAATTGTTTATTTTGTCAGTATGATTACCGGAGGACTTTTAAGCGCTTTATTTAATGATGGTATAAGTATTGGTGCAAGTGGAGCAATTTTTGGTCTTCTTGGGGCACTTCTTTATTTTGGACTTCATTTTAGATTATACTTGTCTGAAGCTTTAAGAACTAGAATTATTCCAGTTATTGTACTTAATTTAATTATTGGTTTTGCTGTTCCTGGTATTGATGTTGTTTGCCATATAGGAGGTTTAATCGGAGGATTTTTAAGTGCTATGATGGTGGGCATTCCTGATATTGATAACAAAAAAGATAAAGTTAATGGTACTATTTTGCTTTTAATATTTATAGGATTTATGGCATACTTAATTTTTAGATAAAATTTCACTAATCATTTAGTGATTTTTTTGTGTAAAGTTAGTGTCTAAAAACTACCAAACGATAGAAAAATATTTTATAATAATTAATGGAGGTAATACGGATGATTTTGGATGGAAAAAAAGTTAGAAATGAATTACTTGATTATTATGAAAATAAAATTAAGGAAGAGAATATAAAAATAACCCTTGCTATTATTTATGTAGGAAATGATGCACCAAGTAAAATTTATATTAACAATAAAATCAAATATTGTGAAAGAGTAGGAATTAAAACTTTGCTTTATGATATGAATGAAAAAACAAAGGAAAAAGAAGTTATTGAATTAATTGAAAAATTAAATGAAGCACCTGATATAACCGGAATAATTTTACAAAGTCCAGTGCCTAAACAAATTGATTTTGCAAAAGTAAGTGGAATAATTAATCCTTTAAAAGATATTGATGGTTTTACAAAAGATAATTTATATAAACTTATTCATAATGAAGATGGACTTTTTCCTTGCACTTCAAAAGGAATAATAAAACTTCTTAAATATTATAATATTAAAATTGCCTCAAAGGATGTATGTGTAATCGGTAGAGGAGACATCGTGGGAAAACCTCTTATATTTGAACTTCTTAATAATAATGCTACGGTAAGCATTTGTCATTCACAAACTAAAAATTTAAAGAAATATACTAAAAATGCAGATATTGTTATTAATGCTGTAGGACATCCTAAATTAATTACTAGTGATATGATAAAAGATGATGCTATTTTAATAGATGTAGGAATAAGCGTTATTGAGGGTAAAATTGTAGGTGATATAGACTTCGAAGGTGTTAAAGATAAATGTTTATATATAACTCCAAATCCTGGAGGAGTAGGACCAATGACAATTGCAATGATAATTGAAAATTTAGTAAAAGCTTATGAAATGCAAAAATAAAAAAGAAAGGATGATTTAATGGATAAAATAATTATAGATGCTTTAGCAAAAGAAAGAGAAAGGCAAGAAAGATGTTTAGAATTAATTGCTTCGGAAAACTATGTTTCCAATGATATTTTAACGCTTCAAGGAAGTATTTTAACCAATAAATATGCCGAAGGTTATCCTGGTAAAAGATATTATGGTGGCTGTGAAAATGTCGATATTATTGAAGAAAAAGCGATAGAGTATGCTTGCAAACTATTTAACTGTAAGTATGCAAATGTTCAACCACATTCTGGCTCAAGTGCAAATATGGCAGTTCTTCGCACGTTACTTTCTTATGGTGATAAAATCCTTTCAATGGATTTAAATAACGGAGGTCATTTATCACACGGATTTAAGACATCTTTTTCAGGAATGGATTATGATGCAGCGTTTTATTATTTGGATGAAAAAACAGAAATGCTTAATTATGATGAAATTGAAAAAATTGCTTTAAAAGAAAAACCAAAACTTATTATTGCGGGTGCTTCAGCATACTCAAGAATAATTGATTTTAAACGCTTTAGAGAAATTGCTGATAAAGTTGGCGCTTACCTTATGGTTGATATGGCTCACATTGCTGGCCTTGTTGCTGCAAAAGTTCATCCATCACCATTTCCTTATGCGGATGTTGTTACATCGACTACTCATAAAACTTTAAGAGGACCAAGAGGCGGAATAATTCTTACTAACGATGAAGAAATAATAAAAAAAGTAAATAAAACTATTTTTCCAGGTATTCAAGGAGGTCCTTTGGAACACGTAATTGCTGCGAAATGTGAGTGTTTTTATGAAGCAATGAATGATGAATTTAAAACTTATGCAAAAAATGTTATAACTAATGCCAAAGTGTTAAGTGAAACTTTAAAAGAAGAAGGCTTTAAAATCGTATCAGGTGGCACTGATAATCATATGTTTCTTTTAAATGTTAAAAGTATAGGTGTGACTGGTAAAATGGCTGAGGATATTTTAGAAAAAATAAATATAACCGTTAATAAAAATATGATTCCTGGTGATATAGAAAAAGCGGGTATAACAAGTGGTATAAGACTTGGAAGTGCCGCCCTTACAACAAGAGGATTAAATAATAATGATTTTAAAGAAATTGGTTTAATTATTTCAAAGGCTTTAAAAAATTATAATGATGAAAATATTTTAAATGAACTAAAATTAAAAGTTAAAAAAATAACAGATAAATATCCATTATGGTATTAAGGAGGTAAAATGTCTAATTGGGATAAAGAATATTTAAAATTATGTAAAACTATTTTAGAGGAAGGTAAAGAAGTTATTAATAGAACAGGTATTAATACAATTAAAATACCTAATTATAATTTTTCTTTTGATTTAGAAAAAGAGTTTCCATTTTTAACCACTAAAAAACTTTATTATAAGGCAGCAATAAAGGAACTTTTATGGATTTATAAAGGAATAAACGATGTAAGATGGTTACAAAATAGAGGTGTTCATATTTGGGATGAATGGGAAATAGATGAAGATGGAATTTATAGAATATATTATCCTAATGGTAAAGAACCTGAACATGCTCCAGTAAGTTTACCAGTGTATTTTAATACTGGAAAAATTGGTAGTGATGGTAAAGATATATTAGAAAAAATGTATTATGATGAAGAAGGCATTTATAAAGAAAGTGAAAAAAAGGTAAATGCAAAACCTATGATGGCTTCTCCAACAAAAAAGGCAGCAGAAGAGGGAAAAGTACTTCGCTTTGCTAGATATTTTGGTAAAGAGTATGCTCATACAATAGGACATGCTTATGGCTATACAGTAAATAAAAATGATTATTTAAATAGAACTATTTCTTTAATAAATGCAAGTAAAGTGGACCCGTCAATATCAGACTCTCGAAGAATACTAATTAATTTATGGCAAGAGGAAGATATAAAAGATGCGGTTTTAAAACCTTGTGTGTTTATGTCAATGTGGGATGTAACTGATGGTCATTTAAATGGTACTGTCGTTCAAAGAAGTTGTGATGTACCACTTGGGCTTCCATTTAATGTAACTCAATATTCAACACTTGCTTATCTTTTGGCACATATTACAGGTTTAAAACCGGGTATGCTTAATTATACTATTAAAGATGCTCATATTTATGTAAATCAAATAGATGGTATAAAAGAGCAAATTCAAAGAGGTGAAGAAATTAGTCAGGGCCTTAGAGAAGAATACCCAGCACCAATTTTAGAAATTGATGAAAATGTTAAGTCTTTTGATGATATTGATGATAAAAATTTAACTAATATTAGAGTAAGAAATTATAAACATCATGGGGAAATAACTTTCCCTTTAACGCAGTAGGTGAAATATGATATCATTAATCGCGGCAGTTGGTAAAAATAATGAATTAGGGCTTGATAATCATTTAATATTTAATATTCCTGGAGATTTGAAATTTTTTAGAAATACCACGCTAGGTAAAACAGTAGTTATGGGAAGGAAAACCTATGAATCAATTGGTAAACCTCTTCCTAAAAGAATTAATATTGTTGTCTCTAATACTATGAAAGAAACTGATGGTGTAACTATTATAAATTCTTTTGAAGAAGTTTTAGAAAAATATTTAAATAGTGATGAAGAAGTCTTTATTATTGGTGGTGAAAGTCTTTATAACTTCTTTATTAATTATGCTCAAAACATTTATTTAACAAGAGTTTATGCAAATGAAGTTGCCGATAAGTATTTTCCTACGTTTGACGAAAGCAATTACGATCAAACTTTACTTGGAGAAAATAAAGAAAATAATTTAGAATATAAACATATTTTATATAGGAGGAAAAATGAAAGGTAAATTAATTGTTATCGAAGGAACAGATTGTTCTGGAAAAGAAACTCAAACAAAACTACTTGTAAAATATTTAGAGGAAAATAATATCAAAGTATTTACTATGTCTTTTCCAAATTATGATAGCCCTACAGGTAAAATTGTTGGAGGCCCATTTTTAGGTAAAAGTTATATTTCTAAGGGCTTTTTCCCTGAGGGTGCACCAAATGTTGATCCAAAGGTGTCATCACTTTATTATGCCGCAGATAGACTTTATAACCTTCCTATTATTCAAAAAAAGTTAAATGAAGGCTATACTGTAATACTAGATAGATATGTATATTCAAATATGGCTCATCAAGCAGGTAAAGAGGATGATGAAGAAAAAAGACTTGCACTTTACAATTTTAATGCAACTTTGGAGTTTGACCTTTTAGGACTTCCTCGTGCAGACAAAGTAATATTTTTATATATGCCAGTTGAGGGTGCAAGAACACTTAGAGCAAATAGACCCGAGGCCCTTGACCAAAATGAAATAGATGAAGAATACTTAAAGAAAAGTCAAAGAGCTTACCTTGAACTCGCAAAAATATTTAATTATATTCAAATTGATTGTTTTGAAAATGGAAATGTTCGCTCTATTGAAGATATTTCAAAAGATGTAATAAGAGCATATAAAAAAAGATAGATTTACACTTGTTTGACATCTATTAAAAAATATGCTATAATTTTAGCAGTTAAGGGGGAAAATAAAATGAAAAAAGAAGAAAAATTAAAAATTACTAAATATTTAGTATCCGCAGCATTAGCAGGTGTAACAACTGGTTATGCAATAGTTGGAGGGGTTGCATTACATTCAAAACATTCAAATACTAATCATTTAACTACAGAATGTCCTTTTGCGTTTATTTATGGTGATAAAGTAATTGAACATAGCATTAATGAGGTACAAAAACATAAAGGAACTGTAATGGTTAAGACTGCACCAGTTGGTTATACACTTGATCCTAAAACTGGAATGTGCGTAAAAGAAACATTGAATAATGTTCAAACTACAATTGATTCAGAAACAGGAAAACAAGCACAAATTATTACAAACAATGATGAACATGTAATGCCAACGGTAACTTTTTATGACACATATTATAATATGCCATTAGAATGTTATGGTATAGATAATAGTTTTACAAACAATTCTGTTAATGACCAAATTGAAAAGCAAGTTAAAAGCTTATACAGATAAAAGTGATTTAATTCACTTTTTTTGAATATTAAAGGAGTAAAATGAAAGATATAATTGAAATTGGTGGTAAAAAATATTATGTGCTTTTTACCTATGTTGACGATGATAATTACAAATATATTTTTTATACAGATAATACTTATAATCAGTATAAAATGTTAAATGTTATATTTGGAACTTATGAAGTAATAAATGATAATTATATTGTTAAGGAAATAACCGAAGAACTTAGAAAGAAAAAGGCTGTAGCAATATTTCAAGAAGTTATGAAAGGATTCAAAAAATAAATTTTAAGTTTTAGTATTTGAAAAAAATAAACAATGTGTTAAGATATAGTTGCATTTGAGAAAATGTTTAGAAAATGTTAACCGCTCTCGGATGGTGCGGGATATAAATTATTTGGGGTTGTAAATGAATGAAAACCTTCACACTCAGGTTTTCTTTTTTATAGGCTAAAAAACTAATGCATTTTTCCTAAGTTACATAATTTATGTATGAAGGGAGAAAGAAATGTTATTTGATAGTGATAGCTATTTTAATGGCTATAATGATATGCTTTATAATTTTCCTGGTTTAGATTTTAGTAAAAAGTATGAAGAAAAGGATGAAGGCTTCTTAAAGGGAAACATGTTTCCAAATGAATATAAGCCTTATAAAAACTATACTTATTTAATACCAAAACTTAAAACCGAAAAGGATAAAGATTTATTTAAGGTAATGGAGGCTTCATTTGCGGTAAATGATTATGTTTTGGCACTTGACTTAAATCCAAACGATGAAAATTTATTTGCAAAATACAAAATGTGGTGTGAAAAACTTGAAAAATATTCTAAAGAATATGAAGCAAAATATGGTCCACTATGTTATACCAAAGGAAATAATTATAATTCATTTAAATGGGTAAATGGCGCTTGGCCTTGGGAAAGTGAGGATGGAAAATATGTTTAAATATGATAAAAAACTTGCTTATCCAATAAATATTACTAAAAAAGATTTAAAGATGGCAAAATATTTGATTACACAATTTGGAGGACCTAATGGGGAACTTGGTGCTTCGATGAGATATTTTTCACAAAAGTTTACAATGCCTGATGATAAGGGAAGGGCACTACTTAATGATATTGCTACTGAGGAACTTGGCCACGTTGAAATGATATGTACGATGGTTCACGAACTTACAAAAAACGCAACAATTGATGAACTTGAAAAAGCCGGTCTTGGAAGTTATTATACCGAGCATGGAGTAGGTATATTTCCTGTTGATGCAACCGGAAATCCATTTACTTGTGCATACTTTGCAGTAACTGGTGATGTTCTTGCAAATTTATCTGAGGATATGGCAGCAGAGGAAAAGGCTAGAGCAACTTATGAAGGATTAATTAATCAAACAACTGATGAAGATATTATTGGACCACTTTTATTTTTAAGACAAAGAGAGATAGTTCACTTTAATAGATTTAAAGAGTTATACGATTATTATAAAAATAAAGGATATTAAATAAAAAAAGATCAAATTTCACGCATTTGATCTTTTCCTTTGAATGGATCTTTTTTATCAATTTTATCTACGAATAGAATACCATTTAAATGGTCTATTTCATGTTGAAATGCAACCGCAATATCTTCGCGAACTCTGATAGTTTGCTTATTACCTTTTATATCTTGATATTCAACGTTTACTCTTGCATGTCTTGGAACAATACCAGTTGTAGGCCTATTTATAGATAAACATCCTTCGCCCTCACCAACATATACAAGTTCTTCGGAAGCAGATTTAATAACCGGATTAATTACAATATGTTCTTCGAAAGTGTCGTCTTCGTTTTTATTAGCAATAACAAATATTCTTTTTGGAACTCCAAGCTGGACAAAAGCAAGTCCCATACCGGCTCTTAAATCGTATTTTTCGGCGATTTTATCATCTTGTGATAACTCTAAATATTTAATTGCATCAAATATTAATTTTTCATCTTCACTTGAAAGAGGGAAGACTACCTCTTTAGAAACAGTTCTTAATATTTTATTTTTTTCATCTAGTATATTTAAATTAGGTACTTTCATCATAGCATCCCCTTTGCAATGTATATTTTACCAAAAAAAAAGTAATAACGCAAATAAAAAAGAAAGGTTTCCCTTTCCCTTAATTATTTGGACCTTGATTACCAAATCCCCATGCTCCAATGATTATTACAAGTAGTATAAAAAGTACTATCCAAATAGCACCGCCAATTCCATAACCAGTTGTATATCCACCGTAAGTGCCACCACAGCAAGGAGTTTGAGTTTGACCATAAGCAGGGTAATAGCCATTATTTCCGTAGTAATACATTTTAATAACCTCCTTTATGTATCTATTATAAAATATACATAATTTTTTATTTTGTGATTAAATATTAAAAATTTTTACAATTTACTTATTAGAAAAAAAATGATATCATAATAATATGAAAGATGATTTAAGAAAAATAGATAAATTACTTTTGTTTTTAGTTACACTTATGTGTATTTTTGGTCTTGTAATGATTTATTCAGCCTCAAGCGTATCAACTATACTTAGATATAATTTTGCACCAAATCACTTTTTTATAAGACAACTTATAGTTTTAGTGGTAGGCTTTATCGCAGGCTTTTTTGTTACAATCTTTCCAACAAATAGATATAAATTTTTAGCATATTTATATTCATTTGGAATTTTAATACTTCTTATGTATGTTCTTGTCAAAGGTAAAGTTGCAGGTAATGCTCAAAGTTGGATTGCAATAGGGCCATTTAATCTTCAGCCAAGTGAATTTGCAAAATCTGCTTTAATACTATTTATGGCAGTATTTTATAATAATTTATCGAAAAGAAATACTAAAAACTTGTCATTATATTTTATTCCTTTACTTCTTGCAGGGGTTTATATGCTTCTTACACTTTTACAACCAGACTGGGGAAGCGCCGCAATTATTGGAGCAATAGCAATTTTAACTTTTTTATCTGTACCAATGATTAAAAAAAATATTTTAAAAATAATTAGAATTTTTATCATAGGAATTGTTGTACTTGTTTTAGCACTTTTATACAAAGGTGACAACATTTTATCAAGTAATAAACTTTCAAGACTTAATTTTAAAGCACCTTGTACTCGTTATCAAGAGGAAAGTGGTTATCAAGTTTGTAATGCGTTAATTGCAATATCAAATGGTGGTCTTTTTGGTGTAGGTCTTGGCCAAAGTTCTCAAAAATATTTATATTTACCAGAAAGTCATACTGACATGATTTTCCCAATTATTTGCGAAGAGTTAGGTTCAATTGTGGGAGCACTTACAATACTTCTTTATGGAGTCGTTTTATTCAAAATATTTAAAATTGCTAAAAAAAGTGAAAACTTGCGAACAAGTATTTTAGCATATGGAACATTTTGGTATTTTACATTACATATATTTATAAATTTATTTGGACTTCTTGCGATGATACCACTTACTGGTGTTCCACTTCCATTTTTATCTTATGGTGGAAGTTATACTTTAAATGCAATATTTTTAATTTTTGTAACCGAAAGAGTTTCAATTGAAAATAAAAAAAATAAACTTAAAAGAGAAATTATGTCTATCTAATTGACAACAAAATAAATATCATGATAAAATACTATCTTATCCAAAAAATGGAGTGATGTATTATGGATAAAAGTATTTATTATTTAGTTGTTGAGGCCAGACCAAAAGAATTTATGCCAATTGATATTAATATTTTGCTTAAAAGTAATATGAACTTTTCAAGCATTGAAATAATTGATTCATTTACTAAGGAATATACTTATGAAGAACTTATGAATATGATAATTCAAAACAATTTACTACCAGATAGTTTTTTAAACGGTAAATTATATGTAATAAATGATAAAAAGTTTAGATTTAAAGTATTAACTAAGGATGATAATTTACTTTTAGATGACTTTTTCATAAATAATATTGAGGATAAATTAATGATGAATAAGTTTTATAATATATTTCTAAAATATGTAAAAGATGAAGAAGTTATAAATATGATGAAAAGTACAATGGCCTTAAAAGATGTACAAAAATTGCTTGATATACTTTGTAAAGTAAGCTATCTAAATCTTCGTATGATTTATGTTTATATTGAAAAAATTATGAAAGAAAAAGAGGAAAAAAGAGTATTGAAAAATGATAATTAATTTTCCTTTTTTTAGTTGAAAAATATTTATAATTTGGTATACTTAATATGGTAGGAGTAAAGAAATGAAAAATAAAAAAGGTTTTACAATAGTGGAACTATTAAGCGTTATAGTAATTTTAGGTATATTAATTACTATTGGAATATTTTCTATTGGTTCAATAAGAAAAACGATACTAGATAAACAATATAAAAATCTTAAAACAGAAATAGAACTTGCTGCGGAAAAGTATTATGCAGATACTGAAAGTACCTCTTTGTATGTACAAACTTTAATAGATGAAGGCTATTTGAAGGCGGATAATTCTTCATTTAATATTTATGATCCGAGAGATTCAAAAATAATGAATTGTTATATTATAAATGTTAATGATGGAGATGCCTCTTTGGATGATGTAAATAAAAATGAAGATTGTAGTAATGAAATTGCAGGAAATTATGATCTTAAAATATTGCGTCAGGGAAGTAAAAGCTCTGATAAATGGTATAATGAAAGTGAAGTTATTTCAGCAGTAAAAAGTGATAATTCAATAGATAATTCTTTAGCATACACTTGGACAACTGATTTAAATCCTAATACAATTTGGAATGAGAGAGAATTTGACTTACAAAATTTATTAAATCAAATGGGAAATGTAATTAACGATGTGTTTTATGTTCAAGCGTGGTCATCAGATAAATTATATAGAAGTGCAGGTAAAAGAATAAAAATAGATTTGGTAAAACCGATAATTGATAATGTTGATATATCAGGGGATCCAAACGAATGGGTTAAAGAAAGAGTTGTTACGATTAAAGCCCATGATTTGGGTTCAGGCATCGTTGAATATTTATTTTCTGAAACTGAAAATTGCTCTGGAACATATGAAAAATTATCCAAAGCACAAAATGATTTCACAATTGAAAAAAAGTTTACCTCAAATGGAAATTATTATTTTTGTGTTAAAGATGATGCTGGTAATAAAGTAGTAAGTGAAAAAATTGTAATTCAAAAAGTTGATGGTATACCGCCAAAATGTTACTATGGTAATGAAAATACAACATGGCAAAGTGGCTCTAGAACTATTAATTATGGATGTAAAGATAACGAAAGCGGTTGTGATAAGATAGTATTAAATGGTAAAAGCACTTACACATGTACAAGCAGTGATTGCAGTATATTTACCCAAAATAAAACCTACAGTGGGACATATAAAACTATAAAAATTAATGATACTAAAACATCGATTGGTTCATTTAAAATAGTAGATAAAAATGGAAATGAAACAACCTGTCCTAACAGTGAAAAAGAGTATCTTAATTTGTACTTAGATAATACTAAACCTACAGTTAATATTAGATCCATGTCTTATTCAAATGGGTATTTAAATGTAAATGTTTCATTAAGTGATTCTGATAGTGGTGCTCAAAATGCTTATGTTGTATATAATGGTAAAACCTCAAATACAGTTTCATGTAATGGTAATTGCACATTAAGTTTATATGTAGGCTCACTTGTAAGAGGAAATGTTACTTTATATGGAACAGATAAAGTAGGTAATGTTGGAAGCAATTCAAAAACAATAAATGTTTATACTGGTACTAAATCAGATTCAAATGATTATAATACTTCATTTACGGCAAATATATCTTATTCTGGTACATATTTATATCATGATATACAAAATTTTTTAGGAAGTGCAAGTTGTTCTTCTTCAGGAAGATGTACAATATCACCGAAATCAACATCAGAAAGTTGTACTTTAGAAGAATCTCCTGATTATGATTCTTGTGAAGATGGAGGATATTTAAATAGATGGGGCGAGTGTGATGCTGATGATCAGTATTTTACTAATAATGGATGTACTTGTACATTTTCTAATGGTTCATACAATGGAGATAATTTTTATTGTCCTCAGATAGGTTGTGTTCGTAAATTTGGTAGCAGATGGACTGATAGAGAAGTTGAATATTGTTGTTCAAATTGCTCACAATATATACCTTGTTCAAATGATGCAGATGTTTGTTTTAACATTGCTGATGCTCCAAATTTTGGTAATTGGTCAGGAACAAAAAGAGTTTCTGCAGAGAAAAGATGTACATATGATTCTTATGAACCAGACATGTGGTGTTCAAGAGATGAAACTTTAATTGGTAGTACATGTTATAGCTGCGATAGAGGAAATTTAAGAGGAAGAACATGCTATTATAGTGCAATTTGTACAGTTTATTCTTATAGATTTAGTTATGAATATTATTCATATAGTTAGGAGACATTATGAAAAAGAAAAATAAAATATTAATAATAATTATTATATTACTAATTGTTATAGCAATTTCATTATCAGCAATTTTTATATTAAATAAACGAAAAAATAATAATCAAAATATTAATAATACTGTTAACGATAAATTTACATTTTATAAAGAAAAAGTTTCTACTTTATTGCAAAA
>ERZ808252.1724-NODE-1724-length-15079-cov-47.139044_pt1 | contig 15079 bp, 34 predicted proteins | sample MGYA00521242_ERZ808252 | MGnify/ENA primary metagenome ERZ808252 (study PRJEB31516, sample SAMN03275581) | gut metagenome | biome: mammalia-associated habitat; material: feces | host: Papio cynocephalus | place: Kenya | collected 2012-08-07 ...
CCTTCACGCCCTTGGCAAGAGCATTCACCTCGTTTATAGCACCGACAATCTGCTTTGAGGTGGTGGTGAGATTTGATGTTGGAGAGCCAAAGTCTACATATACCTGACTGTAGGTTCCGTCTACGCTTGATACAGAAAACCAGACTGTTCTATCTAAATCATACATGTATAATCCGCGATAGAGTGTCCCGCTAACTATCGCCATATAGCCAATCTTGTCGCCTATAACAATAGGTATCATATACCCCTTCGTCACATCAACTCCCAAACTCTTCAGATTGTCTACATAAGCCTTTATTGCAGCCACATTCGCTGCCTTGTCAGCATCGGAGTTGGAGGTCTTTATTGTTACCGCTTCGAGGTGCTGGAAGAGCGGGGTGATGATGAAGGCACCTGAATTAAAGGAAACACAAACGTCAATCATATCCGGTGTGGTATCTGACCGGAATGTACCGCCGAAAAAATCATTTCGATTGGTACAATAGTTCATTATGCCGCTATAATGGTTTCCATTATAATCTATAATTCCCATAAACCTCGCTCCACTCAAGCCATTTGCGCCCGTCAAAGCCCTCCAATCAGCCTCAAATTGGTCTAACTTCGCCTTCCTTTCGGCATCTGTGCCTGTGAGGTCTATTTCCTTCAATATCATCTGTGAGGCCACGTTCAGAGCCTCCGGATTCACCTGTGTAATCTGTCCCATATCTATTCCTCCTCTGTTTCGTTGAACTTGCCCCTTTCCTCAAAGAACTCCGGTCTTTCAGCCTTGTATGCCTCGTATGCCCTTGTCCTCTGCTCGTCAGTGAGGGTGAACGCCCCGTTTTCTACATAGGCATCGTATATCGCTCTCTGATACCCGTGCTTCTTGTCAATCCTGCCCTCAAAGTGTGTGTACAGCCTTTTGAGGTCGTCAATCGTTAGTCCGAGTTCTTCAGCGAACTCCGGAACGAGGAACTTTCCGAACTCCAAGCCTTCAGCCTTATCTCTCAAGGCATATTCAATGAAATCCGCCTTTGGCTTTGCCGCCCACTCAATCGTGCACCGCCCGCTCATCGAGGATTGCCTGTAGTTCGTGAACCCGTTGGGCGTGTCGGTATAGACGAGAATGTCCCTATCCTTGCTCTGAAAGTCGGGCATCCCCTCAAAGAATGCCCTGCTCCCTATCGTAAATCTTTTTTCCATATTCGTTGTTGTTTTTAGTTAATCAAGTCAGCCTCGCAGTACTGCTTTATCTCCCCCTTGCTGTTCTTCGCTATAATCCACTCGTAGTCCGAGCCTGGTGGGAATGAAGCCGCGTCTATCACGATTGCGGTCTTGCTTGAAGATGACACGCCCTTTACTCCCGCCTTCACGACAAAGTTCTTCAGCGGAGTTGAATATGTAGGAGTACCGCTCGACTTTATCGTTATGTTGTTCACACCGCTCTCAAGACGGAAGTATGAAACAAAGTCCTGCAATACCTTCGTGCCCGATACCTCGTTGCCACAAGTCCAAGAGTTGCAGCGGTTGCCGCAAGTCCAATAGTCGCAGTTGTCGCCACAAGTCCAAGAGGAGCAGCGGTTGCCGCAAGACCAAGAGTCGCAGTCGTTGCCACAAGTCCAATAGTAGCAGTTGTTGCCGCAAGTCCAATAGTCGCAGCGGTTGCCGCAAGACCAAGAGGCGCAGTCGTTGCCACAAGTCCAATAGTAGCAGTCGTTGCCACAAGTCCAAGAGGAGCAGCGGTTGCCGCAAGACCAAGAGGCGCAGTTGTTGCCGCAAGACCAAGAGTAGCAGTCGTTGCCACAAGTCCAAGAGGAGCAGTCGTTGCCACAAGTCCAAGAGGCGCAGTCGTTGCCACAAATCCAAGAGTCGCAGTCGTTGCCACAAGTCCAAGAGGAGCAGCGGTTGCCGCAAGACCAAGAGTAGCAGTCGTTGCCACAAGTCCAAGAGGCGCAGTCGTTGCCACAAATCCAAGAGTCGCAGTCGTTGCCACAAAGGAACTCATAGCAAGAAGTTCCGGTCTTGTTTCCACAGCAAACCGCAAGAGTGAAACTGTGTGAGTTGCCAAAACGGTTGTATGCGCAATGTTCCAGTTCGTGCCTGTATGTGCCGCCGTCCGTTTCAAACCACTTGTATTTGCTAAAGAATACCCCGTCATTCAGAGCATACTTGACCGTTGTTTCAGAATCGTCCACAATTGACGCAATTTCAAGAGCATCCACGCGGTTCTTCTCGCATCTCAGTATCGGGTACAGATAACCTCCCCCGTCAGGGTCATTGCTCCCGCCCTGCAAAATGGAGGCATCGGGATAATCGGCATCCCATATTATATCATTGCTGTCCTTATCCACGTCAAGAACAGAGAATGTGTAAGCCCACTTGAAATCCGTATCGCTTACTTCAACGCCACGGAAACCGCCCTCTATGCCATAATAGCCGTTCAGGAAAGTGCTGTGCCTATCCTCATCTGCCACAGCCGTGACCTTGTACCGCTTGTACTGTATGTTCTTGAAGTCATAGAAGCACTCGTTGTCCCACTCGTCCCTCATCCACCAGACCACGCCCTTTCCGTTAGTTGCATCAGCCCACGCGAAACGCTCCACGTCATTGTCGAGGCTATACTTCAGTTCCCAAGCGTTCAACTTGCAGCCAGCAAAGTAGGTATCCCCCGAATGGATTGCCGCGTGAGCGTTCTCGTTCAGTGTTTTCTCATCATCGGCGGTGACTATCACGTCAAACGCATGTCCCGCGCTCCTTGTTTCAGCCTGCGCCGAGGTCGTCACAAAGTCTGTTATTCGGTACTTCCTGCCCGCAGTCAACTTACCCCCGTCACGCAGCGCCTTGAGTTCCGCCCATGTCACCTTCTGCGTGGGCAGAAGACCCGAAACATAGGACTTTATCTTCTTCACGAGGGCTTTCAGCCCCTCGTCGTTCAAATACTTGTATGCCATATCATCCGCATTTTAGTTGTTGTCCCAAATGTCATTCACCTCCGCGTCAGTGAGGAACGCCGCCTTGTCGAGCTTCGCGTCTATGGCCGCGCTTACCTTCGCTTTATATGCCGCGTCAATCTTCGCCTCGGTTACAGCCCCGTCCTTTATCTTCTCGGTCACGACGGCATCGGCGGCTATCTTGTCCGCAGATACGGCGCCCGCCCTTATCTTGTCGTTGGTAATTGCCCCCGATGCAATCTTTTTTCCGATGACATTGTAGTCCGCAATCTTCGCTGAAGTTACAGCCCCGTCCGCCAGCCGCGCCGTGGTTACGGAGCCGTCAGCCTCAAGCGCGTCAAGAGCCTTCTCGACCGTCGTGTCCCTGTGCCGTACCTGCCCCGATGTCGTGCGCGGGTTGAGGGGTATCTGCGTACCCTCCTCGTAAAGTGTTGTATCCAATGCTTCCATATCGCAAATGTAATTAATTTTTCGTATTTCCTATCTATTTTGACGGGCGGATTACCACACGATGCCCCCTGTGGCTCAGCACGCGTATCGCCCTGTGGTCTATGACAAACGACCACTGCGGCTTGTAGGCGTCAAGGCACCACTGCGTCCATATCGTCAGCTCAACACCCACGCTCACCTCGTTCGCGTCAAAGCGCGGTGAAGGGTACACCACACGCACGCTCTCGAACATGGACGGGAACGACCGCCCTATGCGCGAGGTTCGCAGCCTGTAGAGGAACGGACGCACGAGGTCTTCCTCAATCCGGTCTCTCAACTCCAGCCGTGCGGTGGTCGGGCTCTCATGACTGAACGGGGTATCGCCCTTGTAGGCATCGTTCGCCATAGGCTCGAACTTGCAGAAATAAATCATCAGCGGCAAGCGCTGTCTCTGAAACCCCGCATACGGGATGTCATAGTACCCCTGCGTGGGTTCCTCAACGTATATGAAATCGTTGCTGACGGGATTGCCGCGCTCGTCCTTCAGCACGTTCCCGTCGTCGTCCCTCCGGTACCGCTCCATGGTGTCGACCTTGACGTTCAGCATCCGCGCCATGTCGCACTCGAAGACGGGTATCGGATACAAGTCTTTCAGCATCCGCTTTATTTCCTCAATGATTGGCAGTGTCATCTCTTCCTTGGCATTATGATTCTGGCCGCCTTCATCCCCGCGGCCTTTGGGGCTATCTCGAATATCATTCGCATTATCAACGTGTCAAGCAGGTCGGGGGAACGCCCGAGCACCGCCTTCATCGTGTCCTTGCTTATCAGTTCCTTCTTCTGTTCCGCCGAATTTGTGTTCTTGCTCTTCAGCACCGTCAGTTCCTCCTTCAGCTTGTCGGCCGTGGACGGGTCACAGATTACACGTATTTTCCGCTTGTTTATCAGTTCCGCCAGCTTGAACGCGCATTCGCTCTTGAGGTTGGCATAGGTATCGGGAGCCAAAGCCCGCGCCCCTCCGTGGAACTCGCGGATGCCGTTCAGGTAGGACTCAAGATAAAAGCCCAGCCCGTCGGCGTCCGAAACGATGCTCGAACGCGGAACATTGTGCTCCACCGCCAAGCGCCTCAACGTCTCCTCCATCTCCCTGCCCTCGGAAAAGCCCTTCACCACCGGAATGTGAAGGCACAGCCCGCGCCAGAGCCCCACGACCCACGTGTCGCGCCCCTTGCCCGCCAAATCCGTGCTTATGAACGGAGCGCCCTCGTCCGGTATGAACTCGTTCGTGAACATGTCGCACACCGCGTCATAGTCGACAAGCCAGTTAGGGTCGTCGTCATATTCCCAGTTGCCGAACACAAGCCGCTCCACCTGCGAGGGCGTCAGCGTCCTCAACAAGTTAGGCACGTAATCTTTCGGGAGCATCCTGTTGTCGTTCGGCAAGGCCTTGACGAACCTCTTCCACGGGGGCATCGTGCCGTCCTTGTCCGGCTTGTAGTAGTCGGTAAAAAGGAAGTTGTTCGACGGGTTGCACGTTATCAGCAGTTTAGGCGCAAGGCCGTAATCCTCGTTTTTCCACCGCCCGATGGATGCCTGTAGGTTCGACTTCGCCTCCCTCGTGAATTCCCCGCCTTCCTCAATCCATCCGCGCGTCATCTGCATGGAGCCGAAACGTTCATACATTGGGTCGCTCGGGAGGTATTTCGCATCAAGAAGGTAAATCCGCGAGCCGTTAGCGAACTCATAGAAATTGTATTGCCCGTTGAACCTGTAGTAAGACGCGCCTATATCCCATATCTTGAGCACCTCCATGAGCGAGGGTATCGTGTACTTCACCAAGTCAGCCCCCGTCTTTCGGGCTATGAAGTAGAATGTACCGGGGTACATGAGGGCATCCCCCGCAATCAGGCTGCAACCCAGAAAGGATTTTCCCGAGCCCTTCGAGCCGCCATAGAGAATGTCGGTGGTGGTGCCGTCCGCCCAAAGGCGCGCCACCTCCTTCTGCCGCTCATTCCCGCGCGTGTCGAACTCAAGAACCCTCGCCATGTCACTTCACCTCTATTCCCGTTATCTGCTCAAATGCCATCGTGCCCGTCAGTTCCAGCTGTTCCTTCCGCTCCTGTATGAGCTGAACCATCTTTGACATGTACGAGCCAATCAAAGCCCCCTCCATCTGCTGGCAGTACACGGCATCGTGTATCAGGCTCATCGCTGTGGCACACTCGGGGTCGGACGCCATCTTCTCCCACTCGTCACGCCTTATGCCCGCAAACAGACGGAACCCCTCTATCTGCATGGGCACGGACAACCTTTCCTCGGCCACCACGCCCCGCTTGTTCGTGGTCTCGGTGACAAAGAACTGCCCCTCCATAAATTCCGCATACACGATAAAGGCCTGCGCCAATGTCATGTCGTCGTGCGGCTCCGGAACCTTTCCCTCCGCACGCAGCCGCTCCCCCTCGCGGATGTAGTTGAGCGGCGTCATCTTGTAAGTAGTGCCCATATCTTTACCTCTCTAAACTTTCGCGCGCGCCCGCGCTGTCCTCGGGTCAAACGCGCTTTCTTTCCCTTTCTTGTCGTCTTTCTTGTCGTTCCCGTTGCCCTTGTTGTCGTCCGTGCCTTCAACGCTTTCAGTGGCCGAATACACGCGCCTTATCGGGAACCCGAACCGCCAGCGGAACAGCTTCTCCTTTATCACATATTCCTTCGGTATCAGCGTGGGGCATATCTTCACGTCCTCGACAACCGTAGCCCCGTCCGAGCAGCGCATATACTCAAAGTCGCAGCGATATGTCACCGCCCTCTGGACGACCTTCACCACGGTCTTCGTCTTTGTCTTCAGCCGCACCTCCACGGATTCCGTGATTTCGGGTACAAGTTCATAAGTCACCTGCCTACGGAGGGACATGATGTTGCCCCGCCCTTCCTGTTCAAGCAGATAGATGTATCTGTCACGCTCGCGGGCGGAATCGAACGTCTCCCCCTTAAATGTGACTTTCCTGTTCCCGTATTTCGGACGTTTTCCCATGACAGCATGATTTCAGAGTTTTCGGATTTCCGCATCAATGCCGGAGCACCTTTCCCACGCGTCGCGCAGCCGCCAGTCGTAGCGGAGGTTCTCGCGGAACTTTGCCACGTCGTAATAGACAATGCTGTAGCTCCTGCGCGAGAACCGCGCTATGTCCCCGAGCTGTGCGTTGAGGGCTGTGAACGCGAGGTGATGGAAGCAGGAACGGGCGGCCACGAGCTTCGCGGTGCGCCTGCGCTCGAAAAGGTCGGGGCAGCCGCACGCCTCGCCCACGAGCCGCGCCAGTGTCTCCAACCTGTATGTCTCCCATACTTCCATGCCGCAAAGATACGGATTTTCCGCACGTCGGCAAGGAATGCCGTGAATTTTTAGACGGAAGGGCGGCGTGAATTTTTAGACGAAAAACGGAGGGTGATTTTCTGACGAACCGCCCTCCGTGAATTTTTCGGAACTTTCAGTATTTCTCGCCCCCGTCACTTTCGGAGGCGTTGAGTATCAGGAACGCGAGTGCCCCGAGCCCCGTTGCCGCGAGCGCGCCCGCGATTGCAAGAATCCAAAGCCACCACATGATTCAGCCCTCCGTCCCCTTTGTCATCTTCTTGTGCGCGGCGTATTTCGCCTTTCCGCCCCTTCCCCACCGCGCGGCCATCTGCTCGAAGGTGTCGTTTATGTAGCAACAGCAGTCCACCGGCTTCACGGTGCGCTGCTGTTCCGACAGGGAACTTGTCCTCGCGTATTGTCCGTCAAAGTCCATGGCCGCGCGCGTTAGAATGGCAGGTCTTCATCGTCCTTCGCGGCTGTTTCCGCGTCCGTTTCCTCGACAGTCACCTCCGGAGCGTTGGCGGGCATCCCCGCGTTTCCGAACGGCTTGAGGCCTCCCAGTATCGGCTGGCCGTTGCGTTCCTCCTCCGTCATCCTCTCGCGCTCGTTCTTGCCGAGCGAACGCTTGACGAGGTGGGTGTCCCCGAACTTGCCCTCCTGCTTCAGCTCGATTGCCGCGAGGTCAATGTACGCCGCGCCCTTGTCGGAGCAGAAGATGCCGTTCTTCTCCACGGGGATTATAACGCAGTTCTCCCCGTTCACCTTCCCGAGCATCGCGCCCGAAAGCTTCTTCAAATCAATCTTCAATGAATAATTCATGACTTAATAAAATTTAATGGTTTAATAAAAACGCCCTTTGTGGGCTTTGTTCCCGTGGAGGCGGTCAGGCCTCCGAGGTCGTGCTTAAAGGCAAGTGTTCCGCACGGCCGCGCAATATGCACGGGGAAAAATAAATACATATCAAAATAGCGCAGCGGTCGTTTCCCAACGGATGATAGTATGCTGTGTTTTTTTGGGGCAGGACTTTCCCCGCCTGCCCTTCGGGGTATGTAAAGTTACAAAATTTCTTTCAGAAAGGAAAGTATTTTATAGCCTTTTTACCTTCCGGTGCTGCCGTATCCTCCGGCTCCGCGCTCGGTGTCGGAAAGGTCATCGGCTTCCTCAAATTCGATTTCGGGATACGGCAGGATTATCATCTGTGCAATCCTTTCGCCCTTGTGATAGCCCCCGTCATTCTGTAGGAACTCGCGGGCATCCGTGATAACGAACTTTGCCGTAACCTCGCCCCGATAGTCGCTGTCAATCACGCCCGCGGAGTTATGGAGCATCAGCGGCTTGTTCGCTATCGAACTTCTCGGGAATATCAGCCCCGCGTGTCCCTCCGGAATCTCAAACGCGAGCCCCGTGTGGCAAAGTAGTTCTTGTTTCGCCCAATCGAGCGAAATCTCTGTACAATACAAGTCAAACCCAGCGTCTGTCTTGTGCGCCTTTTTAGGCACGACCGCATCCTTGCTTAATCTCTTGATTCTCACTTTCATATTATTGCATTCTTGAACAACTAATTATTTCCTCTATGTCCCAGTATTCGCGCTTGACTTTCTGTATCGCTTCTTCACGCGAGTTGGCAGAAACCCACACCTTCGCGAGGTCGTCGCCTTTCGGCTTGTAGTAAACTTTCCAGTCCATAATCAATTCTTTTTAAGTTTTTCAAATACCCGACGGACATCCTTTGCAGGAAGCCTCATCAGCTCATCGTGGGTCATATACAGCCTGTCAATATACTTCGTACATAGCAAGCGTATCATCTCCGTCTTTGTCATCACAGCAGCGGTTTAGCGGTTTCCAAGAGGTCTTTGAATGTATTTATAAACTCATTTGCCAGCATTGCATAAGGAAATGAAAGTCCGTTTACACTATGATGAACGCTCTTCACATAAGGAGCGTCATTGCACACAACCACCTTATGATACATATTCATATAATCACAGTCCCTCACCCAAGCATTCCGCAGCTGAATCAGCTTCATGTAGGCAATGAAAGCCTCACAGAGTTCTTTTGACATTACGGTTATATCCGAAACAGCACTCCTTGTTGATTTCATTCTTAACGGGAAAACACCGTGGTTGTTATCAATAACATACTCATCCTCCGTAATCGGATTCTGCTCACAGTATTCCTCCCAAGACATCGGTCTGTCGTTGGAGTTGTACCATTTAAGATATTCTTCTTCTCTTTCTATCCATACTCCTCCACCAATAGGCCAATCAAAAGATGAACGAATGAAATTTTCATTAAAAGATATTCTATCTCCTATATTGTGTTTGAAAGAGTTCTCGTAAAACTCATTCTTCCATGGCTGCTTGTCGAGCCATCCTAAAATCTGTTCCTTTGTTTTCATATCTTAAAATTGTCTGCTAAATCGTTAAATCCAAGAATCCTCAAAATATTCTGCAATTCATGAACTGCGGAAAATGAAGCCACAGAATCACCGTGAATATATTGCTCGTGGCTGTCGCTAATATACCAATGCTCCTGATTCTCATCACATGAAATATGCAGCTCTTTAGGGTTCTTATAATATCCCGCAAAGTACTTTTCAAATTCATTCTTTTTAAGAATGTTTGAAGTGATTGGTATCTGCCCGACTTTATCTATTTCTACACAGACATTGTCGTTTAATGTACCGATTGTTACATAGTGTTCAGAAATTCCTATAACCTTGCCGTAACGAAATTCCGTTGTTGGCGTTTCAAATTCTACCCAATCACCCAACATTAACTCGCTTGCTTTCATAACTCTATTTCTTTAATTCATCAATAAGGGCATCAGCAAATTCAACTGCGTGTTTCGCCTCGCTTTCATAAGATTTTCCACAGTGGTTCGGATTGGAAATAAGGGCAGCCAAGGTGTCCCTTGCAATTTCATACCTGCGCTGCTCCCAGTCTATTGGATTGATACCGTTTCTCTGCATATATATCTCATCCTTTGAGTGCTGTTTGCAGTACCTTGTAACTGCCTCCATGAAATTTTGTTCAAGTATCGTCATAACTTAAATTTCTACAGGTTCATCGTCCCAAGCGATATGTCTTCCGATGAGTTTTTCATCGGCATCAGAAGGGAGTGCTATTCCATATTGGGTTAAATTATAGTCACCATTGTAATACCAATAGGACATTTCGTATTCTCTTATGGGTTTCTCATCGAATATCCTTAACCCCATTTCTGGGTTATCCCATAAGCCTCTTGCTAACCATGCCATAACCTTACTTTTTAGATTTGCATAAACGGGTCCAATGGGCGTAAGAACGGTTGCTTTTCAAGGTCTGAAATCCTGTCTTTCAGATTCTTGATTTCATTTTTTATTTCCTGCTTGTTCATAATTATTCCTCCCACTCTATCTTCTGTTCCATTACAAAGTCAAATTCCGGGTGCATCTTCTTATAGTTCAGGAACTCTTCCTCTGATTCAAATGTTCCTATGCACCTATGGGTACTTTCGCCGACATAGTATGCCGCGACCCACAGCTCATGCTTCTCCGAAGCGAAGAAGAGGTCGATTGCCGTCTCTTCTACATTGCAATATCTGCCATTCTTTGAATAATAACGTATATGCTCAGTCTCCCCGTAAGGAATCAATGCGACAACATTAAATCCATCAGCAGCTTTCCTGTCTATGCAGATTATCCTCGCGTCGTCGCCCTCCCTTGTGACCACTCGGCAAGACGGATTTTTCAAATATTCTTTGATTGAAAACTGTTTCATATTATTTCCTCCTTTTACATTTGTAATTTCCGCAAGCGACCTGCTTCGGGTCTCTGCTCCTTGAACAGAGTTTCGTTTCAAACCATTTGCAGGACTTGCATTTCTTCCTTTCCCTGTCTGTCAGAGCAACAGCCGGATGCTTTCGTGGGCGAAAATCCCCGGATGCGTCCACTCTGAAAAGTTTATGAGCCAACTCGCTGTACATCTTAGATATGTCACTCATCTTTAACAAGTTTAATGTCCGTCACATTTATGACGGCTTGCGCAACTCGTAGTCCTGTGTGTCTATACTCAAGACTTCCGGTCACATGAACGCATGACATCGTTCTGAACGGGCTTTCATTGAACTTGTCGGTCGGCATCTCACAATAATGAATGCTGTAAGTCCCATTGCCCGTGGGAATCCTTACCCCGATTGTTACGGTGTCGTCCTTGCTGACGAGTATCTTCACCACCTCGCCTTGAACTTCTATCTTGTTTATGTATTTCATAATTTTTACAACTTAACTGACATCCCTAATGCTTCCGCAAAGTCCTTGATTACTTTTACCCCAAGTTCCCGAAATATCGTCACTGAAGAGGTGTTTCCTGTCCCGTCGGTAACGAACAACGAAACTCTGTTATTATTATGAAGTACAAGTTCGATGTACTCCTTGTCAGTGGACTTTTCACCGACTTTCCAACCTATGTGCTGTTCCATCTTAAAAGTTATAAGTAATACTTCCGGTCGATGTCCTTATTTCAAAACATTTCGCGCCCTTGTTCTTATAATACATTGCCATGTCATGCTGTTCGTCAGCGAGCATATCTCCTACTCTTTTTCCGTTATAATAACTGTCATCTGACAGTGTTACTTTTCCCGTAATTGTCATTATAAAGCAATTTTGTAAGGTTTATTCTTCAATGTTGGTCTCTGCTCTTCTATGAACCTCCGAATGTCCTCGATGTCGAGGGGAAACAGGGGGCAGTACCTGTATGTGAGCGTGCACTGCCACCTGCCGCCGAGCATCACGTCAAACCTAATCTCCCTCATCATCGACAATCCTTGTGACGATTATTTCCGTCATCTGCATATCCACGTTGTTCACATCGACGTACCTTGTGTACTTCAGCCGTCCGACGACGTGAATCCACGCGCCCTTTTCGATTTTCGCGAGGTCTATGCCGTCAGATGCGAATGCGTGGCAGTCGTGCCACGAGGTCTCCACGACCGGATAGTCTCCATCACGGTATGTGTGTATCGTACACAGCGAGAACCGCACGTGCTCCGTGTCTCCGACTGTCTTTCGCAGGACGCTTCCGACTTGTCCTGCGAGTTCGACTTTGTTGATTGTTTCCATATTGTTTTATTATTTTATTTTCTTAAAATCAACACTAACTGAATACCAGCCGTTGCTTGTCCCGCACCAGCGAATATCCACATATCCCTTAACTGTCGCGAGCGTGTAGAAAGTCCACATCTTGTATTCATCGTCCTCCGGACTTTCCGCATCCGAAATCCTCTCCTCCGCAACAAGAACGGGCTGCCCTATCAGACAATCCGCATCACCGAAAATCTCCTCTACTTCAACGACCTCGCAACAATCCTGCTCATGAGCCATTGCATAAACAGAACCGTCATCCAGCACGAACTCAACCGAATCCGAGCCTTTTTCAAGACCACAAATCTCTATAATGGTCTTGCCTTTCAAGTCAGAAAAACGCGCCATCATTTCAATGTAAACTTGCTCACATACTCGTCCGGAGCCACGTTCACGGGAAGCCATTTTAGCCACATAAAAACCTTTGCTGCCTTCTCCGGAGTGTCGCACCGGTCGGCATAGGTTATGAGCAGGCGGAGGAACTCGTTTGCATCCTGCCTGCAAAGGTCGTAGTTGCTCTTGTCGGGCAGGCAGTCTATCTTCACCTTGTCGACATAGAGGTCATACCGCCTGTGAAAGTCCTCGGCCGCCTCCATCATCAGGCGGTGCGCACGCTTCACCTCGTGCTTCAGCTCCCCGCCCTCAATCTTTTCTATGCGATACTCTATCTCGCGCAGGAGCATATCCAACGCCTCCGTCAGCGCGAAATATATATTGATTAACAGATTTGTAAGATTGTGTTTCATAATTGTCTTTGTTTATGCAAAGGTACAAACAATTTTAATAAAAGCAAATGTTTTTTACTTTTCAGAACAATTCAAGTTGAGCAAAGCGGCATTCGTCCGTGCGCCTCGCATTCAGGACGGCCAGTGCCTTCCTGTTAAGCGCCACCTCGAAGCCGGCGGTTATGTTGCTCCCGCATCTTTTCCGGAGCCAGTCCATGCCGGCGCGGATGCACTCCTCGCGTGTCGCGAAATACGGCGGGCATGTCATGCACGGACTCACGCCGTTGACATGCGTTCCCCCGTAAATCCACCCCGCGGGGCACTGGGCGACTTCCAGTTCAATCATCGCCCAATCCAAGTCGCTAAGACTTGACGACAGCACCTTCTCGGGGTTCATGCATACGCCATAGACGTTGAACACGAACCTCCCGCATGTCATGCCTATCTCATCGCGTCTGCTCTTCATAATATCGGTGTTATTTCAGATGCCTCCATTTCCTCAACGGCAATCCGTCGCGCCTTTTCCGCGTTCTTCGAGCCTTTGTCGAAGACAGTCGTGACTGTGCACCTGTCCTCGCTGGCGTCATAGAGCAAGCCGCTCAGGTTGTGCATCAGCGCGAGCCAGTTGTACTGACGGAGCGCGCTGACGTTCCGGAAACGGAAACAGAGCACGTCGAACTCCCCGAGGGGCGCGCCAAGTATCCTCTCGTACTGGGCGCGGAGGCTGTTGTCATTTCTTGCCATCTTCGTTGCATTCAAGGCTGTAGCGCGCGAATCGCTTGCCGTGTCTCTCAATCATCTCCGTATCTATTCTGTGCCCCTCGTTCCGGAGTTCCCATATCCTGCCCCCGAGCCGGAGGCATCCGTAAAGGTTGAGGGCTTCGAGCGGCGTTATGGACTTTCCGCTCTGAAGATGCGCCAAGATGCGCAGCCTCTGTGATTCAGTGTTTCCCATAATCAAATGTTTAATTAAGTGTTCCGCGGAGGGTGGAGGATTCGAACCTCCGGAGGCTTTCACCCCAACAAGTTAGCAACCTGCCGCAATAGACCGCTCTGCCAACCCTCCGTTGCCGTCTGTTCCGGCCGTCACCCCGTCTGTCCGGAGCGTCCTGCTTGTAAATGGTATCTTCAGAACCGCGCATCACTGCGGGATTTCGTGCGGACGGGAGGACTCGAACCTCCGTCTCCCAATCGCGTGCCAGCCAACCGCACCGCGTCCGCATCCCCCGTCTTTCCGGAGCGTCATGTCAAACAATTATAAAAATTATGAAAAACACACGCGCTTCACAGCGGTCATATTCCCATAAAGTTAAAATACTCTTCCGTGACTTTCCCCGTCCCATCGCAGTCGGGGCAAATGTCGGGCGTCATCTCGTCCGTGTCGGACTCCGCGTTCCGGAACTCGTCAGGGGGCATCTCGACGAGCTGCCCGTCCACGTACCCCGTAAATATCTCGCCCTCCCCGTTGCAGCGCGGGCAAGTGAACCAGCGCACTCTCATATCTCGCCCTCCCCCTTTTCCAGTTTCTTCCAGATACGGGATAATCCCCAGCCACACAGCCCACAAGCCGCCAATGCGGTTGCTTTTATCGCGGCAAACTCCGCTATACTTAACGGACGCTCGGGCGTCTCGTCCCCCGCAAGGAAACAAAACGCCACAAACCCTATTAGGGCAAGTGCCCAAAATAATATTCTATAAATCCGTTTCATAATAAACTAAAAATGCCGCGAGGTTTCGTTAAAAGTGACGGCTTCCAACTACTCCCTCGCGGCTATGCTTTCTCTCTTCCATTCGTTGCGGTTGCCGTCACAACCTTAACACGATGCAAAGGTACAACTATTTTTCTTATCTGCAAACTTTTTTTTATTTTTTTTCACTTTTTTTGAAAAACAGCGGTTTCATATACCCTATTATAGGCATATTCTTTTTTTCCTCGTCCGTCAGCGTGGCTGCCTCCTCCTTGTATATCTGACGTTTGATAAGATGCGTGTTGTTGAAGCGCATCCTGCCGAGTTCTATCGCCTGAAGGTTCTGGTAAAGCCCCTTGTCGCCCTCGAATATGGAGTTGCCCTCTATCGGGATGAACACGCCACGAACCCCGTCTCTCTCCATCACCTCCGCGCCCTTGTACAGAAGCAAGTCCACGGTCATTGAAAAATCACTCCTCATATACTTGTCCTTTTTACAAAGATACGAAAAATCCGTCAGAAAAGGGTCGGCTTCCACACCTCGTTCGCCCATTTCTCGTGCAGATACAGCCGCTCCGTCACTTTGCCGTCCGAGCCCTTTTGATTCGCCAATACAGCCACGGGCTTCTCCCATACCGGAATGAAGTCCTCGGGCATACTGTACTCCGAAACGTACACGGGGAACTCCGCGTTCCGCACCCAGTCGTAGAACGCATCGTGGTCGAACGCGCCCGTGACATAGCCGTCCGCGTCCTTGTACGGAGGGTCGCAGTACACCACGCCCCCGTCCTCTATGGGCACGTCCCGATAGTCGGTGGAGTACCTTTCCAGACTTT
>ERZ808252.1725-NODE-1725-length-15075-cov-6.047337_pt1 | contig 15075 bp, 11 predicted proteins | sample MGYA00521242_ERZ808252 | MGnify/ENA primary metagenome ERZ808252 (study PRJEB31516, sample SAMN03275581) | gut metagenome | biome: mammalia-associated habitat; material: feces | host: Papio cynocephalus | place: Kenya | collected 2012-08-07 ...
ATAACTTTTCTCAATCGAGGCGCAGGTCGGCAAACGGCCTGCGCCTTTTTGCATAGTGGACAATTCGAATGGCAGCCTTTCTTTCCGGCAGTTATTTGCAGATGTGACAACCTTTTCAGGGTGTAATTCCAAAGAGTGTCTATGAAATCAGTTTATCGATAAAATAACGTCAGCTAAATCAGTACAAGGCAACATTAAACATTGGAGTTTCCCGGGTTAAAATCAAGAAAAGACAGGATACTATATGAGAGCTTCCCACATACTATCCGGGAAGCTTTCATATAGTATCTGGGAATCTGCTATATACTATCTTGGAAATCTCCACATACAACTTGAGAGCCTTTCACCTTAAATATCCGGCCTTTTTGTCCCAAACAAACGATGGACATATCAAAGCCTGAGCCTTCCAAACCATGAAGAAAGGACGGAGCTTAATTTTCATAGTCGATTTCGTGATCAAGGTTCTCTATGAAATTGTCGAGTACCTCCTTTTCCACATCTCCCATGCTGTATTCTTTTTCAGCGTCTTTACGTATTTCCGCTATCCATGCCCGTCGTGCAGTGATGTAGTCATGTTTGATGTGTTCAACATCATTAAGGGTGAGTCGGTTCAGGTGGTAGTAGTCAAGAATCATGTGATAGGTCCAGGTCCATTGATATAACCGGTAATTTTTGTTGATTTCCTCAAAGCGGCAGATAATAGAAGCGATGGTGTCAAGTGTTCCGTTCTTGATGTCATCCGTCAGACGCTGTTCTTCCGAGACAGGCAAGAGTAATCCCGAAAGGTCGGTCCAGTCTCCTTGCCCCACAACGGTAGCCGGTGCGCTGAGCCGTGGGTCATTTTTCAACACACGCTTTAGCACGGCTCCCATATAAATGCGCAATGCGATATCGTAGTATTTGATGCCTTTATGCAGTGAAGTCCCATTGATGACATAGTCGTGGAAATTATAGCTGGATACGTTGCTGCCGGATGATTCACGCAGATTTTCCAGGATTTTCTTTCCCTTGATGATTTCTCCCACGCTGAAAGGCGAGAGCCAATCGAAATTGACAATGCTTTTTTGCGACTTTTTCGGCCTGACATCACGTTTGGGCCATTTTCGTATGTCACGGTAAAGTCCCACGGTAGTGATGTTTCGTCCGGGAGAAAGGTACATGGTGTCACCGTATGCAATGAGGTACGAGAAGGGCAAGTTGCGCGTATCGGGGTGGTGCATCAACTTTCCGAAGCAGACGCTGAAAGTTCCAATGGTTGCCGGCATGAGCAGATAGGCGCCGCTTGCCGTCTTGGTGCCTCGTTCAAGCACTCCCCAATGCATGGGTCCCATCTTGTAGGCGTGGTTGGAGAAGTTTGTGGCCGATCCGGCGTTGTAGAAGCTGAACATTCCGCCGATGAGCAATGAGCTTTTGTGATGGCTGGCAGAGAACGGACCGCAGAAAGCCGCACAGGCTTCACCGTTGCTCATGTAGCTGTTGGCGAAGAATACGCTCGAAGAGGCAGTGAATCCATTACTGATGGTGCACGATTCGCCGATAAAGCAGTTTTGCATCTTGACGGAGTTGATAATGTTTGAACCGTCGCTGATAATGGAGTTTTCGCATATCACGCCTGTTCCGATATACACGCCGGCTTCCGGTGAAGTCAGGACTGTGCAGTTGCTGAGCCGTGCCGCTCCATTGATTTCGCAGCCGTTGCTGATGTTTGTATTGATGATTTCCTTGGTGCTGATTATTTTTACGCCGTTTCCGATGGTGCCGCAATCTGTTTTGGCCGATTCAATTTCTTTCCGTATGAGTCTACTTATGCAATCTTTCAGTTCCTTGTCGTGGAAATGTTTTACCATGAAAGCTGCAAACTGGCTGTTCAAGTCCTTGAAGAGAACGAGATTGCCATCGCCAACTTCGCTCAATACGGATATGAGATTGCCTTCACCATAATTGGCGCCTTCGGTGGTTTCGATGGTTGATACGTTTACAATGTAGCAGTCATCACCGATGGCGTAGTTGTTGATGAAGTTGCCCACGTTTTCGATGAGGCAGTCATTTCCCACTGTGACGTTGCGCAGAGTGGCATTGCTTATGCCTGAGTGTTTGAAAAAGCCCTTTGACACCTCCAAGCTCTTATAGAACGCTCCTATGCGGATGTTACCGTAAAGCGTGACATGGTGCATGCGGTTAGCATCAAAACCTTCGGATACTTGGATTCCACTCCAGTTTTCGGCCCGGCAGTCGTTGTTCACAAGCGTGTTGATTTCCACATCGGTAAGTTTCCTGTAATTCATGAGATTGTTGTTATATGGTTTATATGGTTTCCTTTTGTCGGCATTTCGCGGTGCCATGCATGTTGTTGGCTGATTATTCCGGCACATTCCGTTTTGTGCACCTTGCAGTAACAGCTTGTTGCGGAAGTCTTCTGTTAGTTCTTTTCGTAGGTTAATTGGATCGGTAGCTGACGTTTAACCGTGTTATCCTAATTATTGCCGCCCAATGAGCGTTGCTTTGATGGCGGCATAGTCTTTTCTTGTGGCAATTGTCATGCAAGCAGGGCTGTCTCGGCCCTTTCATCTGATGATGCGAAAGCTTTTAAATGCAGTTCATTGTTTTAATGTTGCAAAGATACGGCAAAATAGTTGAAAAACGATAAAGCAAAAGCAAAAATGACGCTTCTGATTAAATATTGCTGTTGAATCGACAAATTTGCAAAACCGGAAGAGCAAAGAAAAAGGCCGGATTCCAATGAGGATGTCCGGCCCTGTGTTGTATGTGTTGTTGGTCTATCTGCGGATGTAGGCTATTATGTCTCCTTTTCTCACTGTGTCGCCTTGTTTTGCGTCAATTTCCACAATACGGCCTCCCATGTCGGCAGGAATGCTGACCAAACGTCCGTTGGGGGTTTCGACAACACAGAATTGATCACCGTCCTTGAATGTTTGGCCGATGTATGGCTCTAGGCTCTTTTCTGCTTCGTCCCCACCTTTAACTTCCCAAAGTATGCGGCCGCTTTCACGTGCCACTATCGGGTCGGCTCCGGCACGGCGCTTATTGATGAGCTCTTCATCGCTCATGCCTTTGGAACCTTTTGCCTGCCGGGCTTTTTCAAGATCTTCTTCAAAGCGGCGTTTGGCCACACCGCTCTTGTAATCGCGATACTGGTTTTCGTGCATGGCAAATTCAAAGAGCTCTTCTTGGTCGGGTCCTTCGTCCCATCCTTCTTTTTTCATCATTTCGGCGTATGTTGGCAGTGCGTCGGGGTAGTAGCTCTGAGGATCGGCATCGGTAAATTCTTTGCCTTTCTTTTTGGCCAACTCAACCAGTTCGCTGTCTACTTTTCCCGGCAGGCGTCCGCTTTTGCCGAGAATCATGCCCCACATGTTTTCGTCCATCATGGTGAAGCGCGGCTGGCCTTTTTCAAGGGTGAGCAGATTCATCAACGCGATGTTCTTGACATATTGGCTGAAAGGTGTAACCAAAGGTGGATAGCCGACACGTGGCCAGACGTAGGCAACTTCATTGAACAGGCGCACCAACAGTTCGTCTTCGCTGTAAGGTTTCTCGCCCTTTTCTTCGCGTGTGTGGTTGATGGCTGTCATTACGCCCTTGAGGTCGGCCATCATGCTGCCCATCATACCGCCCGGAAGACCGCAACCTAATAGTAGCGAGCTCATCAATTTGTTGGCGGGATTCATGAAGTAGCCGAGGAAATCGTCGATGAATTCCTGTGTGAGCTTGCGTACTTCCATATAGGCATCCATGTTGATGTCGGCCACTTCGAAACCGTAGTTTTTCAACATGCTTTGAACGGAAATGATGTCGGGATGCACTTTTCCCCAGCTCAAAGGCTCTACAGCCGTATCAATGACATCGGCACCATTCTTGCAGACTTCAAGAATGGAAGCCATAGACAATCCCGGGCCGCTGTGGCCGTGATATTGTATGATGATTTCGGGATGTTTTTTCTTGATCATGGCTGTCAGCTTGCCGAGCATGGCCGGTTGGCCGATGCCGGCCATATCTTTCAGACAGATTTCTTCGGCACCGGCTTCTATCAGTTGGTCGGCAATGCCGCTGTAATATTCAGCCGTGTGTATAGGAGATGTTGTGATGCAAAGTGTTGCCTGCGGTGTCATGCCGCCTTCTTTGGCATATTTGATGCTGGGAATGATGTTGCGCACATCGTTCAATCCACAGAAGATACGTGTTATGTCAACGCCTTGTGCATGTTTGACTTTGTACATCAGCTTGCGGACATCGGATGGTACAGGATACATCCTCAAGGCATTCAGTCCGCGATCCAACATGTGTGTTTTGATACCTGCTTGGTTGAAAGGTTTTGTAAAAGCGCGTACTGCCTGATTCGGATTTTCTCCATACAGCAGATTCACTTGCTCGAAGGCACCACCGTTTGTCTCGACGCGCGAAAAGCAACCCATGTCAATGATGGCAGGTGCTACACGTATCAACTGATCTTTGCGAGGTTGGAATTTTCCGGACGACTGAAACATGTCGCGGTATACAAGGCTGAATTGGATTCTTTTCTTCATTGACAAAATATCTTTTTATCGATTACGCTGCAAAAGTACACATTAATGGATAAAGTGTGTAATCAATCATTTGAAATAATCTAAAATACCGTCATCACCACTCCTTTTACTGATAATCTTGCTATCTTTGTTCTCAAAGTGATACAAGCATTTATAATATAGCGTAGTTATGAACGACATTCTTCAATATCGTCCTGTCACATTAGACGATCAGCCTCTTTTGAGAGAGCGTCTCGCACTTTTTCGTGGAAAGAATTGTGATTTGAATTTTATGAACATCTTTAGCTGGCGCTTTCTATATAAAACAGAAATAGCCCAATGGAAGGATCATTTGATTTTCCGTTTTAAGGCAGACGGTCACGTAGCTCATATGGGAATATTTACGCCCGTAGATTTGGAAGAAATTCTGGATATGCTAGTCAGTGAGGCGGAACGTGACGGTTATCCTTTTCTGCTGATGGGATTAGACGAAGATTTGATTCCTGATATAGAAAAAGCCAAGCCGGACTATTTTATCTATGAATATGATCGTGATTATTGCGACTATATCTATTCTCGCGAATCACTTGAAACTTTGGCCGGAAAGAAACTGCAACCCAAACGAAATTTTTTCAACCGTTTTCGAAAGGCCTACCCTGACTATCTCTACCGTGAATTGAAGGAAGAAGATTTTGACGCTTGTCTTGCATTGGATAACCGATGGATTCAGCACGAAGACCTCAACAACTTGCAGTCTGACGAGAACGAACGTACTTCCATGTACAGGGTTTTTGACAATTGGAACAGGCTTGGCGGAACAGGAGGTGCTATCTTTGTCGGCAGTGAATTGGTCGCTTTTACTTATGGCGCTCCTGTAAACGATTATGTGTTTGATGTTTGTGTCGAAAAAGCTAATCCCGAATATGAAGGATCATATGCCACTATCAATAAGGAATTCGTGGCTCATCTGCCGCTGCAATATACGCTCATCAACCGCGAAGAAGATCTCGGAATAGACGGGCTGCGCAAAGCTAAATTGTCTTATCATCCTGAGATTCTCCTGAAAAAATACGTCGTAATGGCCAAGCATCATTTCAAGGATGGAAAAGTCAGGTAGAAACGACCTGTCGATTCAATGCAGACAGCTATGGGAAACCGTGTTTGGAGACAGTGAAGAATTTGTGGATCTTTACTTCAACAGACGTTTTACTCCCGAAAATACGATATGTGTTTTTGAAGGCGGCCGTGTGGCATCTGCCATGCAGTCACTTCAATACGACATGACGTTTTGCCAGGCTGCCATTCGTGTTGGATATGTGTCAGGATTGGCTACTTTGCCCGGTTTCCGCAATAGGGGATTGGCGGCAAAGGTGCTGCGTGAGTCTCATCGTCGGTTATATGATAGAGGCGCATTGTTATCTCTGCTGATACCGGCCGAGAATTCATTGTTTGACTATTATCGCCGAATGAACTATGCAGTATGTTCCTATTTTAGTGAAGAGCAGGTAATGTGTAGCGGTCATCTTAATGCTGATAAGTCAAAAACGTATATGCCTGCACCATGCCTCACTCAAAATTTGATTGAATTTGTGCAACGGCAAATGCAAAAACGACCTTGTTGCATACAACATGCAAAGAACGATATTGAGGACATTTTCCGCGTGATGGAGTTGGGGCATGGCGGGTTCCCATTGATTTTGGATAAAGATGGAATTGTAGCTGTGGCCGTAACCGAGTTGGTCGATGGCGTATTGCGCGTAAATGATATCCTCGGTATTGAAAAGTACAGGAACTGTCTGCTCAATCATATTGCTATGGCCGAGAAGACAACCGCCATGCTTGTACGTGATTATGAGAAACAAAGCAAGCCCTACGGTATGGCTCGGATTATTAATGCAAAAAAAATTATCGAGATGATTGCGAAAGCCAATCCCGATATGGATTTTACGCTTTCAGTCGTTGACGATGAAATAGTTGAGAACAACGGCACGTACTCAATTAAAAACGGCTTTTGTCAGCATGCCGCTTTGAACACTGCTTATTGTCAGGCTCTCTCTATTTCGGAATTGACAGAGAAGCTGTTGTCACGATTCAATCCGGTGATGAGCTTGATGCTTGATTAAGCCTGAAAAGACAGAAACAAAAGGAAACCGGTCAGAATTTCATAATTCTGACCGGTTTCCTTTTGTTTCTGGTTCTTATTAAAAGAACAGGTAGCGTTTGTCTACGACTTTTGCATCGAAGTAAAGATCGCTTGAATAATTGCCTAAACTGCGTAAGTGCTTTTGTATGGCTAACTGCTCTTCTTGCTTGGCATCGAATTTGCCGTTTTGCTTTGTCTGGGCGAGAATCTGATAAACATAAACACCGTTTTCTCCTTTGACAGGTCCGACAAAAGCGTTTGCTTTTTTCTGCCAGATACTACCGTTCAATGCAGGCTCAACAGCTCCGGTTGCCTTTACAAAAGAATCTCCGTTGAATGTAACCCCACTCAGACTGTCGATGACTGCGCCTTGAATTTTTTCAGCTTGAGCCAAATCCTTTACGTTCTTGAGTTTGGAAGCCAGCATTTCGGCTTTCTTGTCACGGATAACGGCTGCGCGTACAAGCTCTTTTACTTCCTCTAAGGGGCGGTAGCCTTCTTTATGAGTTTTCATCAATACGACAAGCATAAGGTGATCGTTGTTGCCGCATTCGTATAGTGGCGATATTTCACCATCTTTGGCATCGAAGATCCATTTCATCGCTTCCCTTGTATTGGTAACATTACCTACATAATGTTCGCTGCTATATAAGTCGTTGCGTGTTTCAAGTGTGTAGCCGTTCTTTCGGGCGTTGGCTTCGATGTCTTTCAAAGTAGGACTTGTAGCGACAAAATGGCTGAATTTATTGTAAGCCTTATTGTAGGTCTCTTTGCTGAAATCTACGGTACGCTTGATTACAGCCACATTATATTTTGTTGTTATAGCTTTGCGCTCCAATACTTCTACGATGATGTTGCCTTGTGCGAAAGCAACGTTCTTTTGTTGGTGAGCGCCCATAGTGTTGATTGTGCCAATGAATTTGGCATTGTCTTCATCCAAAGTACTTCCTTCATATTGTTTGGAAGTCATCCAAATGGAATCTCCGTTTTGTCCGTATTTCTTTGCCAAATCGGCAAACTTTGCTCCACCCTGAAGTGCTGCATAGATGCTGTCAGCGCGTTTGTGAGCCTCTTCGGCTGTTGTACCGGTTACTTGTATTTGTCTGAATAAGACGGAATCAGGTTCCTGCACTTTTGCCAGCAAGCGGATGACATTGTCCGTATTATCGGAAGCATTATAGTATGGTCCCTTCACAGTTCCTACAGCCATGGAATCAAGCTGAAGCTGGATATCGGCTGGTAAGGCGTTTTTGGTTATAGCAATGTTTGAATAAGGAATCAACGAATTGGAAGAACGTACAACAGAGGTGACATCGTCGGTTGAGGCGATTTTTTTTGCATATTCTTTCATCTCGCTGTTTAGCTCGGCTTTATCTTTGCTGCTGGCCTCAACGCCAACCGAAACATATTTTATGTCGCGGGATTCAACATATTGGCGATATTCTTCTTTTGTCTCTGCATATTTCAATTGCAATTCCGAATCGCTAACCTTTATTTGGTTGTCGTTGATGGAAGTATAGGGGAATGAGGCCAACAATATGTTGCTACGTACTTGGTTGCCTTCAAAGTTCATCTTTGCTTCAACCGGATTGGAAAGAATGGACTTATACAATAGAACCTGGTACTTTTGTTCCAAGAGATTTTGGCGCAGTGTCTTTTCAATGAAATTCCAGTAATTGAACATGCTTTCATAGTATTCAAGATACTGCTGTGGCATCTGGCTGTTTCCACCTGTACGCATCTTCTCATACTCTTGCAGGAAGTTCTTTAACATGGCCGGGTCAAAGCGCCCTGTCTTTTCGTTGCGGAACGGAGTTTGCATCAGCATCGGATTGTTGCCTTCATTGAGCACTTGCTGCAATTCTCCATCAGTTACAGTTAGGCCAAGAGCTTCACACTCGTGAGCTACCAACATGTAATTAACATGCATTTGCCATACGTAATCGCGAGCCTGCGTGCTTTCAGCGTCTGTGAGCGATGTTGTACCTCGCATGAACTTCAGTGCGCTTTCGTATTCCTCATACATTTTTTGAAACTCCTGTGACGAAATGGATTCGCCATAAATCTTTCCCACGTTCTGTTTACTTTGGTTGGCCGTGGTCTCAATTGAACGGAAAAATTCTTCCGCGATAAAGGCAAATAAGCCCAAACCGATAATGATGATGAGCAAGACACCCTTGCTTCTGATTTTTTGTAATGCTGCCATTATGCTATGTATTATATTTTTTCTATGTTATTTCAAGCACGCAAAGTTATAAAATTTGTTGTACATAACGAACGTCTTTTGCGTTTCTTTTTTGCCCTAATCAGTCACTTTAAGTTTGACGAGTTCTATTTTAGAAGTGGAAGCCTTGATTATTGAAAAACTGAAGCGGTCAATATTTACAATCTCTCCTAATTTGGGAAAAGCCTGGTGGTAGTAAAGGATGAGACCGCCTATGGTCAGATATTCATCCGATTCGGGTAGTGAAAGTCCAAACAGCTCATTGACTTTTTCTATTTCGAGCCGTGCCGACAAAAGGTATTCGTGCTCGTTTAATTTGCGTGCAGTGTAGGTCACTGTATCATGTTCATCTTCAATGTCACCAAATATTTCTTCTACAAGGTCTTCTAACGAAATGATGCCGGTGGTGCCACCGAATTCATCGGCAACGACAGCAATCGATTTCTTCTGTTGCATGAATATCTGCATCATTTTTTGTGCAGTCATCGATTCTGGTACGATGGGTATTTGACGAATGCTCTTTGTCCAGTCTTCGCGTGCTGACGAACGAAACATTTCGGAAGAATGTATGTATCCTATAATATGGTCAAGATCTTCTTGAAAGACGATGATTTTTGTTTTTCCGCTTTTGACAAATGTGTCAATCAGTTCTTTCGTGCTGTCGTGCAGTTCTACGGCAACTATTTCAGTGCGCGGCACGATGCAATCGTGAACTCTGATGTTTGAGAATTCCAAGGCGTTGCGGAATATCTTCAAATCATTTTCTTCTATATCCGGTTTTTCGACAGACAGAGTCGGATGCGGTTTTGATTCGATCAGTCCTTTTCCACCAAGCATGTGAGATAGATTTTTTTCATTGATGCTAATGCCGAAAAGCCGGGACAATCCTTTTGCCGGCAAAAACAAAAGACGTGTCACAGGGAAAAGCAATATGCTAAGCATATAAAGCAAGAATGACATGGATTTCAGGCTTTTGTCTGGATTGCGGCTGCATATGATGCGTGGGATGAAGAATCCTGTTAAGACAAATGTGGCCAACAGCAATAGCCAGATGATTATCTCAACGGGCAAGGAAAGGCCTGTTCCTGCTGTTGTGAGTAATTCTGTCAGCCAGTAATGTCCGATTGCCAGACCGGCCAACAAGGATAGCAGGGAGACCATGCGTGCTGTTAATAAAAAGATTCCGGGCTTGCTGTAAAAATCTGCCAAAATCTTTTTAGATAAGCTGGTGTCATTCTTGTCCTTTTCCCTATATTTAAATGAATAGATAAATGCAACACCGGCTCCTTCATAAAATGCATTCAGCAATAGGCATAGGATAAATAAAATGCAATGTGTTATAGTGTCCACGTTATAAATCTATGGTATAATACTACTTGAAATGTCCTTTCGGGGGCAATGGATCGGATTTTTCTGCCTCTTTTACTTGTTCGACACTAAGTCTTTCGGTCATTGTCGTATCTGTTGAAATGGTATCAGTGGTTGTCTCAGGCAATGGGAATGTTGCTTGTGACACGTTTACTTCGTACAGCGTCATTTGCTCGTTGGATTGGAAGCTGTTGCCTTTTACTTCCCGGTCGGGTGTAACCAAATGGGAATATTTGTTTGAATAAAATTCGTGGCGATCCATGTCCCAATACAGCAGTTCAGAATTGAAGCGTACACCTTCATCATTCCACACCATTACGCGACCACGCAACTCCCATAGGTTTTGATTGTACCAAAAAGCTGTGTCGGCTGTTATGTACATTTGTATGTGGAACTTTTCATTGAATTTCTCAAGCAACAGGCCTTTTTCGAATGTTTGGCGTGGGGGATTGGTTCGGTCATAGACTTTCCATTCCTCGGCAATGACTTTGTAGCGGATTACACCTGAATCCGAAATAAGTTTGCTCACTCCATAGCTTGTCATTATAGGAATGGAGTCGCGCATTTTGATGGCAGGTGCAACAGGCGGCTTGTCTGATTCACAAGATGCAAGCAGAAAAGATGTCATGCAACAGGCAATGGCCAATAGCGATAGGAGTCTCATTCAAATTTCCATTTGTTGAACCATCTGGCATTGAATGTCAGACCTACGCAAAGGCGGAAATAGTCTTCTTTTATCCAGTTGCCTTTTGAAGTCGCGGCATGTTCGTATTGGGCTGTCAGATTGACCATTGAACGGTTTGAATATTGGTTCATGATGGGAAGTCCTATACCTAATGTGGCACTGTAGTTCTTGGGGCCTTCTTCACCGTTCATCCTGTAATAAGAGGTTGCATACGACAGACCGAAACGATAATTCACGTGGTCACGGAATCGAAAACCATCCGGATTGGGAATATACTGCCCGCCAATAATTATTTTTTGACGGTTGGAAAGCGCCGAAGTGGTAACACGGTATATTTGTTTCCCGTTTTCATTCACCAATTGTGGGAAACGGCTGTTTTTCCACAGCTGGCAAGTGTAGTCAAACCCTATTAATAAGCGATTCTTGTGTTTCCAAGACAAACCACCTCCAAACGACCATGGCAATTCGTAGGCTTTCCCCACATGAATTGTATCAGCTCCGACTATTGCCGACGATGAAACCTTTTGATTGATAAAAGTGGCTTGTTGGTCGATTTTGTGGCCGATTCCGGCTGTGAGTCCGAGAGACAGACTGTTGTTTTTGTTTATTTGATGAGCATGCTGCAAGCCTAAATTCAGCTGCCACGTGTTGATAGTTCCGTTGTAGATTCTTTGCAGGGATTGAATGTTGGTTTCGCTGAAAGTGACTTTCGTGGAATGGCTGTAGTCACCCCAAATATATCCGATATTGGCTCCTATGGAGAAATTCTTGATTGGCGACCAGCCCAAGCCTGCGTAGGCGAGATGCAGTCCGCCTTCGCCTAAATAGGTGGCCGTATTAGTCTTTTCGCCATATCCGTCAATGTCGTCCATCGTTTGGGTTGATGTGAAGTTATAGCCTATGACTGAAAACGGGCGCATGCCTATAGAGAATCCTACGTTCTTGAATAACCTGAATGCGGCCTGTATATAGTCCAAGGTGGTGTTTTGAGGGTTTACACTGCTTCCGGCATAGCTCATACGTGCTGTTGTAAAAGAAGCTCCGATATCGAAAAGCAGAGTCAAGGAATCAATGGCAGCGTAGGAAGCCGGATTCTGGTGGTTAATTACAGCTTTGTCGCTCAAACTTTGTGACAGTCCGCCCATTCCTTTATTGAATCCTTGTGCTTCGTCAGACAATGTTCCGATGCCGTAACGCGAATAAGGAGAGTTGTTGCCGCTGGTTTGGGCAGATAACGTTGTATACGTTGTAGCCAGCAGCAGTAATGCTGTCAGTAGGTTATATTTCTTTTTCATTGTATTCTAATATTCTATTTAATCCGCGTGCCACGAGTACTTCATCAATGGTTATATTTTTGTAGTTCTTGACCAACTGTTTATGGAATATGTGACCATCACCGCCTGTCAATATCACTTGCAGGTTGTCTGTCTTGGTCTGTAGTATATGGATATATGCTTCTATTTCTGCTTTAATACCCCATAGGACACCGCTTGTCAATGCTTCTTTCGTTGTATGTCCTAACGGAGGAGGCCAGTCACCTTCAAATCCGACCAACGGCAGACGAGCCGTATGTTCGTGCATGGCTTGAAAGCGCATGCGCATGCCGGGAGCAATGTTGCCACCGCAATAGTAGCCGTCGGCTGTTATCAAATCGTAGGTGATGCAGGTGCCCACGTCCACAACCAACACGTTGCGGAATGGAAAATCTACTCCTGCTCCTACTACGGCTGCCAGGCGGTCTGTACCTAACGTATGTGGTGTTCCATAAGCATTACGAATGGGTAATATAGTGTGTTCATTAAGCCATAAAGGCTTTGGATCCATAGCTTTCAAGAATGACGATAACGGCTCATCGGTTTCGGCTACCGCCGAAATGATGGCACGTTTGACAGGTGTCTGTTCCAACAGTCTTTTTAGTGGAACAATGTCACCGTTTTTGCTCTCGTATTGGTGTATGCACGCACCCCGTTCATCAAAGATGATAAACTTGACTGCTGTATTTCCGATGTCTATTACAAGATTCACCTTCTGTATTTGGGCAACAAAGGTAGTAAAAAGTTTGATGAGATGGCTAAACTCACAGAATGAAAGTCATTTATTTTATTCCGAAATACTCCTTATAACGGTCATACAGGCCGTGTGCTTGTGCATAAGAGGACTGAGGACTCATGAAATGGCTGAACTCAAAAGTAATGGCCTTGTCATAGTTGCATCGGCGTGCTGCTTCCAATTTCATTCTGAGTTTGTCAAACTTGATGGGAAGGAACTTGATGGGCATGTCGCGGTCGAAAGTTTCAGCGTTGGTCCAGCATTTCATACCATATCTATCGGCCAATTTCTTGTTTACGGAGAAGAATGCATCAAGCTCGTCATAATCGATGTGCCCGTCCTGAAAAGCCACGGCATCGACTACCGAGTGTATGCCGTCAAAGATTTCGTTCCATTCTTTTTCATGCTCTTCTACGCTGACCGATTGTGCCTTGGTTAGTCCGGACGAAGCGGCCGCAACAGCTTTTTTACCGTCAATCCAAGGTGATATGAATGTTGGCAGGCCGTTGGATATGTCCTTGCACATTTTGCCCATCGTATAGAATGTTTCAATGGCTCCCTTGGTTTGACGGCTGATTTCTGTACTTACATACCATCCTCCGAAACTTTTGTGGCGTTCACCATAGCGATGCCACACTTCGTCTATCACGTGTTTGTTGTCTTCGAGCTCCCACGACATGTCACCTGTTTCCCAGTAATGACCGGAATCGTATAGCCCGAAATAGAATTTCATTCCATATTTGTCTGACAAGGTCAAAAACAATTCAATCAAATCCATACTTGGGGCATAGGCTCCGCGTGTTTTCATTAAATAGGCTGATGGATAGGTAATGAACTTCCGGTATCCCGAACGAATGACAATTACGGTATCAATACCAATTGCTTTCATATACTTGAAGTCGTTTTCCCATTCTTTCACGCCCCAATTTTGATGCGGTATGTCGTGGCTTATTTCATCCAGGAAAGTTCCGGTAATCTTCAAACCCTGTGCCTTTGGTACAGTATAAAAATCATTTTTTATAGTGCCTCGGTATGCTGCGGCTTCTGTAGTTGTAGCTCCCAAGATAGTCGGTGCAGCCAGTGCAGCACCGGTAGCGGCTATTCGTTCTAAAAAATCACGTCTGTCCATAAATTGTCTTGAAAATGCGGTGCAAAGTTAGGAATATATTCCGAAAACGTGCCGGCATATTCTGTATTATGGAAAAGACTTCAAAGATTATAACCTAGTCCTTTTGTTCCTCCCTATTTTCCAAGAGACTTGAACATCTTGGATATGCACTTTTTCTTCTGCTCCATGTTCGGGTGAACATAGAGATTAAGGGTTGTTGTAATATTGGCATGACCGAGCAGTACGCTTACGGTCTTGTAGTCGCAGTTGCTTTCAATGCAGCGTGTCGCAAAGCTATGGCGCAGTCCGTGATATTTCAACCGAGGAATGTCAAGACGCTTCATCAGTCGATGATAGTAGTTGCGGTAAGTGCGTGGTTCTGTTGGTCTTTCCTCATTGGTCAGCACATAGAAGTCTGTGTTTACCACCTTTTTCAGAGGTTTTATCATGGCCAGAAGTTCTTTGTTCATCGGTATCTCACGGCATGAGTTCTTGGTCTTTGGTGTGTTGATGACCAACTCTGTGTGCTTGCGTTCACCCTCCACAATGTAGATGCGCTCAATGGTACGGTTCACGGTTATTGTGCCGTTGTCGGTGTCGATGTCCGACCATTTCAAACCACAAATCTCTCCGATACGCAAACCTGTAGTCAGACTGATGTAGATGCCGAGGTTGCGAAACGTGAAGTTCTGCTTGATGAAATCGAGGATCTTTTTATGGTGTGCCACCGTCAGCACCTCAATTTCCTTGTTGGTCTCTGTTGTAGGGTACTTGATGTCCCACTCGCAATAGCTCATCCACTCGTTCTTTACTCCGAACTTCATCACCATTTTCAAGACAATAAGGATATCCTTCACCGTCTTAATGCTTAGACCGCCATTCAGTTTCTGCAAAACGAACTCCTGCACAAGTTTCTCACTCAGTGCCTCACAATCGCCAAATATTGGCAATATGTGGTTCTCCAAAATTAACACA
>ERZ808252.1726-NODE-1726-length-15074-cov-2.641188_pt1 | contig 15074 bp, 10 predicted proteins | sample MGYA00521242_ERZ808252 | MGnify/ENA primary metagenome ERZ808252 (study PRJEB31516, sample SAMN03275581) | gut metagenome | biome: mammalia-associated habitat; material: feces | host: Papio cynocephalus | place: Kenya | collected 2012-08-07 ...
ATATTATGCCAAATGTCAAGGGAAAAAGTTTCTTCTATGTTTTTTTTCATACATTATACATGTTGCCACCCCAAAACAAGATATAACAATTAGAGCAAACCAAAGTGATAAGTTTTCCTGATCTCCTGTTTCCGGACTTAAAGCATTTTCTTTAGAATCTGTTTTTTCATCACCTGACGTTTCTGAAGTTTCTTCATTATCCTGTACATCAGCTGGTTTCGGATTTTCTGTTGTATCAGCTGGTTTCGAATCATCTGGTTTTGTTGTTTCTTTTACCGGAATCACCTTTCCGCTTATCATATAGCCACAAACCTTACAAACCTGATCGCCCGTGTATCCTGTCTCTGTCTCTGTTGCAGCTTTTGCATTTTTAACTTCCATATCATGTGCAGCTTTGTTCGCCTGTGCACCGCAAATACATTCATGCCAGTGACTTTCGGAATCTGATTTCCATTCTGTTCCATAATCATGCACATGCGCAGCATCTACTGTAACCGTAACATTCAGTCTTTCACTGTAGTCCATGCCATCCTTATAAGCAGCAATGCGGTACTTGGTATTCTTCATGATCTTAATTGGTTTGGTATAAATTTTGCGGCTTGCGCTATTTTGGCACGGACAGGTGTCATCCGTCGTATAATAGATTGTCACACCCTCCTCTGCCGTCAGTGTCAGCATCTCTCCCTCACTGACTGTAATATAATTATTTTTCGGAGAATTCTCGTCAAACAGTGTCTCACCAATCTGTGCTGTCGGACGTTTCGGACGATTTTCCTCCATCGACACATGCAGCTTCATTACTTTTTCAAGCGTTGTACCCTTTACCCGGAATGTCATATTCGTATATCCCGGCAAGTTTGTACTGATCTGGAATTTCGTTTTTCCCTCTGCATCAGTGACAGCTTCTGCATTCGCTTTGTTCTCTGCAAAGGATGCAATCTGTGTGCTTCCAATCAGGGCTTCGACCGTCACATTTTCTACATAGTTACCTTCACTATCCTTGACTCGTACTGTAAACGTTGCCTCTTCTCCTGCTTTCGCAGGAATTATATTCTCATAATTCAGAATGATTTCAGCCGGGCGTACAGATACAGTCAAATCTCCACTGCTGTAATCGGCAAGTGTTTTCCCTGCATAATTTTTGACTCCTTTCAGTGTAAAGGACACAATATCATCCTTCCTGAAACCACCATCTTTTGTAATATGCAGAACCTTTGAATAGCCATTTTCTACCATCTGCCATTCTCCGGTCATGCCTTCCGGCAGCACAGGATTTTCTGTTGTATCCATATACTGACTGAATACAACCTCAATATAATCCGTATATGCGTTGGCTGATACAACCTCCGGTGTTTTCTCTGATGTCATTGCAATTTTCAATCCCATCTTCGGTGGTGGAACTCTCATCCACTCGGTCTGTGCATTTTCATACCCATCCTTTTCAAAGCGAACCTGCCACCAGCCCGTTGGCACATCCCATGCAAATACTCCGCTGTCGTCGGTTATCTGCGGATTGATCTGCTCATAATCTTCTGCGTTCCAAACCTGCGCATTTGTTCCGCTGGAATCCTCTGCATAATAAACGGTCGCCTTCACGTCGGAAAGGGTGTTTGATTCTACTGCTTCATAAACAAAACCTGACGGATCCATAATTGGCTGTACCTTATGAGTTTTCTTCATAATTTTTTCCATATCCGTATCATCACATTTCTGTTTACGTTCCCTCGTCAACCTGTCAAGTTCAGCAGAAAGCCTCGTAACCTCTGCAGCGCGCCGGACGCCCGTATAGTTGGATCCAAAATCCCACATCGTACTTAAGGCAGTGGTTGTCACTGTCTTATCCATAGCGCCGGCAATCGTAAAGAGTGATCCAACCACGGAATTGGCACAATAACGATCCTTTTCCAGCCCCATATACAGTCGAAGATCCATTGCCACATAGCGTTCTCTCATAATTGCATTGGAACAGAGAGGTTTATCCTTGTAGCGCTCCTCAAACATTTTCAATTCGTCAATGTATCCCTGCATATCCGCTTCGCGAACCGTATAATCCACATAGGCTTCCGAATCCTGCATTGCGCCCTCGATACCTGTCGCCGCACCTATCAGACTACCGGCGGTAGCCAATCCCGTAGTTGCATTCAATGCAAGCTGGCTGTCCGTTACTCCCGGCAGATGCATCACTTGATCTAATGCATCCAGGGCATTTCCAGAAACGCCGATAAATGCATTCCGGGCTCCCTGATCAAAATTAGCGGCAGCTTCTCCGTTATAATCAATCTCATTTCCGCTAGCGTCAATAAATGTGTAGCCTCCGGTGATACCACTTACGCCGCCCTCACGCGCCAGAGCCATTTTCATACGTCCTGCAGACTGAGTTTCCTCCGACTCTTTCGCATGATCTTTAAATGCGGTAAATGTCCCGTCTGCATTTACGCACACCTCAAAGCCATCCGCCCGAAGTTCTTCTGCCGTGCGGGTATTCTCCTTCATCGTAATGCCCATATCCGCATAGACTTCCTCCCACGACTGGTATTCCGTGATATTCTTCTTCAGCCCCATCATCTCAGAAAAACTTTCCATCGCTTCATCAATTGCTTTCTCTGCATTGTAAAACGCTGCCTGAACCTCCGGCGTTTGTTTTTCGAACCACTCCGGCATCGTCTCTGACACGCGATATTTCGCTCCAAAAATATATTCGGATGCATCGAAATCAGGATTCTCTGTATAGGTCAGACCGTTCGTCTGCGCATATTCCTGCATATACTGATTTCTGATTTCTGTAAGGGATGTTGCGATTTCTTCACTCTCCTGCTTTCTCTGAGCCGTAATCTCCGCCGCCTTTTTCTGGCTCTTTTCTACCGTATCCGCATCATAAGTAAACGTTTGACCCTGATCTACCCAGTCAATCGAAAATTCTTCCGGAAGCTGCGCCTCCGTCACAACCTGCGTTCCATTTGACGGCAATGTAACCTCTCCGGCAAAGGTAAACCGATAGCCCTTTCCTTCCGTGAGTTGTTCTGTTTTTAAAAGCTGCATCGGAACCGTATGTACTGTTCCATCCAGTGTCTTCATATACGTGATTACATTTTCCGGCGCAATGCCGCCTATAAATTCAGCACATATTGTCCAGTCATTATCCGCCTCCTCATTGAATGAATACCAATAAAATGATGGAGGGGTAAAGTATTGCGACGTCGAGTACAGATATCCCCCATTAAAACTTCTGCCCAGACGGTTTGTCTGATAGAAAGACCAAGAGTCTAATGAAGAGATTGTTCTTGCAAAAGTAACCTCTGTGGAAACCTGTCCTCCACCTACCTCAGCTGTTAACAGAAATGTCTGCCCTTGCAGCGTATCTGCCGGGAGATTATAGGTAAAGGTCACATTTCCAAGTCCATTTGTATATCCTGTTCCCACCTGCTTTCCATCCAGCAAAAGTGTAACACTGCTGTATGGTGCTGCATAAACAGTCACCTTATTCCCAGTCAGAGAGTATAAGTCTCCCGCTGCCGGACGGATCTCATAATCGTGGACTGTCAATGTCTTACTCCCGATTGGTGCCGTTATTCCGTCTGCCGCCGCAACTGCCGAAAGACTGTATACGCCCGTCTTTTCACAGGAAAGTCCAAGATATAGCATACCCTCCTGCAGGGTCTTGTTTATCGTAATAGTATTCTCTTTCTCTGATACCGTATAATCTGAATCCTTCAGGCTTTCCGTTTCTGTACAGATATATCTCAGGCTCATATTCTCCGGCAACAAAAGAGAGATTTTTCCACTTTTTCCTTCTGCAAAGCCATAATACACGCTTACATTAAAAGTCTGTTTCTTAATTACATAATTAGCTTTGGATACAATTGAGCATTTTTCTTTGTCTAAAAGTCCGGATACATTATTTTTCAGCAAAGGAACCTTTACTTCTACCTGCTTGGTCTTCCCATCGGAAACCTCTGCCGTCACCTTTGCATAGTCCTTTCCTTCTGTCAATCCCATGCCTTCCAGCACATCCATCGACGTCACTGCAGAAAAGCTATCATTGACATTATAAGCGATAATGGTATACGTTCCTGCTTTTAGTCCTTCTGTCAGGTAAAGTCCATCTGATGCTATTTTACTTTTACCCTCCAGACTTCCGTTCTCATTAAACACAAGAATATAGTTATCCCCTGCAAAGCTGCTGTCTGTTGTAATCTTCAGTTTTCCCCATGCCTTCAATGGAAGTTTGAAAATTCCTTCCTCCCGGCTGGCTGTCACGCTTCCCCCGGCATATCCAATTTCATCCGCATTCACAGTCAGTGTCAGATTGTTTTCCGTAACAGTTTCCTTCAGAACCACATTTGGATACTGAAGAACATAATCTGTACCTTCTTTTAATATCCTCTCATCCGCTTTTAAGCTGATCTCCAGATTTCGAAAACTGCTGACCGCTGCGGTTCCAAAATCCACTTTCATCAAATTATTGACCGGTAGCTTGTCCTTATCGGCAAAAATGATTTCTCCCAGATTCCAATCTTCATCGAGCGACATCTGGATAAAATGCTTATTATAGTAACCATCCAGCATAACTTCCGCCGTCACCTTCGTTCCTGCGTCAGCTTTTACTGAAAACCGATTACCGGTGAACGTAACCGTAAGCTTCTGATTGTTCTGAAATACTTCTACCTCTGCACCGGTAGGAATTGTACCGGACACCGTATACATCTGCTTTGTCTCATCCAGAGCCTCAAAGGTATATCTGTATGCATAAAGTTCTTTCTGCTGTGCCTCGTAAAATTGTTTCAGCATAGACGGATTTCCCTCTGAATCTGTCTGATATGCCCTGATTACCGCCCTTTCCGCAAATGGATCCTCATAATTTACACCATCTATTGTTACCATTTCCGTACTGGCAGATCCGCCTGATGTGCCATAAGGCATCAGCTTAAAATCCCGGTTAGGGAATTCCACGATAATTGCAGTATATGTACTTCCTGTCTCCCCAACCTGTTCCTTAAAACAATATTTAAATGCGCCTCCATATATTTCATTTACCGTTTCCGGTACAACCACCTTTGTTCCTGCCAGGCCCTCACAATACGCAAATGCATGTGCGCCAATAATCTCCACGCCCGGACTCAATGTGAGAGAAGTCATACCTGTATCATAAAATGCATCTTCCCCAATTTTTTTAATAGATGAAGGAATTACAACAGAATCAAACGAGCAGTTGCTAAACGCATCATCCCCAATCTCTATAACAGAGTCAAGATTTAATACCTCGTTCAGTTCCGAAACCGGCAAAGCCGTACACCCATCAAAACCTGTAACCGTTGTAAATTCCGAATTATTTGGCCATTCAATGCTGGTCAATGATTTGCAATTTGAAAATGCGTCGTGGTCTATTGTCGTCAGGCTGTCCGGCAGATGAAGCTGTGTAATTGCTGTTTCGCAAAACGCCTGCCATCCAATGCTTTTCAGATTATTTCCAAAAACAATAGAAGATAAACTTGTACATTCTGCAAATGCATTTTGTTCTACCGTTTCCACTCCATCCGGAAGCGTTATTTCGGTAAGTCCCGTCTCCTGGAACACCCCTTCTCCGATTATCGTAAGGGCTGTATCGGATATATCTGCGCTTTTCAGCGCTGAACACTGGTAAAAGGCACTTTCCCCAAGTGTAGAAAGTGATGTTGGAAACACCACCTTTGTAAGCGCCTGATTTTTGTAGAACGCATATTTTCCAATACTTGTAAGCTTACTGCAGGCAGAAAGATTGACCTCTGTAAGCCCACAATTGGAAAATGCATTTTCTTCTACTGAAACAAGCTCCTTACACGCTGAAAAATCCACCGTTTTCAGATCTTCACAACTATCAAATGCCCATTTTCCAACGCTTTTCAATCCCTTTGGAAATACCACAGAGGTAATTACTGTATAGCTAAATGCGTTTCCTCCAATGTTCAAGGTTTCCTCACATGCTGAAAAATTCACAGATGTAAGGCTGGTGCAGCCAGAAAAAGCCCCATCCCCAATACTTGTCAGACGGGATGGAAATATTACCTGTATCAGTGCTTTATCACCATAAAATGCATAGGCAGCAATATCCAATGTATTTTTTGTACATGCTGAAAAATCCACAGATGCAAGACTGGTACAGCCACTGAATGCACGCTCCCCAATATTTGTCAAATTTGCAGGAAGCACCACGGATGTAAGGGATGTTTTTTTAGAAAAAGCATACTCGTTGATGGTTGTTACCGCCTTATCTTCAATACTACCCGGAATTATCGCTTCCGTAACCGTATCGTCACATCCGGTAATGGCAATCGTATTGTTCTCCAATATCTGATATGTGATCATACCCCCTGTGACTTCGAAAGTGCTGTCATTTGAGGACATCACACACATGCTGCTATCCGTAACATCTGCTTCTTCTGTTTCATTCTCTGTTGTCTCCGCCGCAGCTTCCGTTGTATCATTCTCATCTACAGAAACATTTGTCACAGTTTCGGCTGTATCGTCCTCATCTGCAGGAACATCTGTCACAGCTTCCGTTGTTTTATTTTCATTTTCCGAAACACCCTCCGCTTTTACATTTTCCCCTAATACAAGTGAAAAGATCATACTGATTGCTAACGTTAGTGCCAGTATTCTTGTCTTCATTTTCTTCATATACACTCCCTGCCTTCCTTATTTTTTATCACAATATCATCAATGTCATAATGTTCTTTCATAATTATATATTAAATTCTTTTATGAATTTTCATAATTTCCGACATGGCATTGTCTTTATGGAAATTATAGTCAGACATAGAAAAACCCCCTTTCATTAGACTTGTTTTATCTAAAAAAAGGGGGGTTCACTTCGATATAGTATTTGCTTTTTATCTAATCAAAGAGAAATGAATTTTTCCACTTCGAAGTATAACTATTCATAAGAGAGAAGTGTATTCACACCATCTTCACCTTCCATATAGTGAACCGTGATTACATCACCTTCCTCAATCTTGATCAGGCTTTCATTATCAGCAAAATTCTGTTTGTAGACAGAACGATCTTTCGCTGTGATATACACATATGTCTCATTTTCTACCGTGATGTACCGGATCTGTGTGACTGTAATCTTCTTACTCAACGTATCTTCGCTGACATCCTTTCCACTTGTCGCAATGCTGTTTTCGGCAAGCAGCTCCCGGTAACTTGCAAGTGCTTCCTTCTGTGTCGCACCGGTTGCCACAATGCTGTACTTCTCCACATTGACAAGTGCATACATCTTCACGAGTCCCGCATTATCTTTGAGTACCATGATATAAGTTGGTACATTTGCGATGTTGATCAGAGATGGGAACGATGCCGTATATCCAAGGTTCTGTACTTGTCCTTCCGCAGAGGACATCGCAGAATGTTCTTCTGCACCTGCGATTGCAAAATACTTACTCTCCGCAGTTCTTGAATTCATCAATACGAATCCGATATTAGACTGGTCCCCATTGACAGATGTCACACCTGTGTATACCCACACATCGCCATCCATCACCTTGTAACCATAATCGTCGGTCGTAACCTTACAGCCTTTGTTGCCAATCTTGCTATTTATAAATCCTCCTGACAGCATACCATACCAGTTGTACCTGTTACATAAAAGATCACCATCATACACACGATCTACCCAATTTGGAATATCACCCAGATCCATATATTCACAATCACCGCTGCATGGATCACAAAGCACGATTCCCTTCACATCCTTCGCTCCAAATAAGCCTGCATTTGGTTTTAATACCGGACAGATATAATATGGATTTCCTTCGTTATCCAGCTCAAAATAATATCCGTTGAAATCAGATGTCGGATACGAAAGCTGTACATGCCGCTGCAGATTCTTGCCAAAACATGCAGAAGGAGAATACTGAATCGGCTTTTCAAGCTTCACATAATCTGCTTCATTTTTGACCGGATCAACGAGCACGTATCCCGGAATTCCGGCATCTTTATTATTCAGATATTTGATAAATCCCGCATATTCAAGCGGTGCGACCTTCATCGGCACACCGTTATAATCAATGGTGCTGTATGTCTCGCTCACCTGATACTGGCTGACAACGTCAGACAGGGAACCAATCGCACGATCACCGATGATTCTCGCACTATCCGTATCCATCAGTGCAATGTTATTGATATTTTCACTTTCCGGTACATCCGTTGCAAAATCACCATCCTCAACCTTGATAATTCCTGCATATTTCGATGCACGGAACAATTTGGAAGATGCCAGCCCGCCAATGATCAATCCTACAATCAGCACAAGGATTGCTGTAAATGAAACCATTACCACCTTTGTCGAACCAACGGTTTCTTTGATATTACCTTTTTTGGTAATGCGTGTTCCATTGAAATCAAAGGAACAGAATCCGATTGCCGCAAGCGTAAGTATCACCCATGTCCAGAATCCAGAGGTATGTATATTGATTGCCGGTGTGAGAAAATAATAAAACAATGCTTCCACAACGACCAGCAACACATACAGAAGAATGTTTGATCTGCGGATAGCAAATCCTGTTTTTCCATTTTTCTGCTGTTTCTTCCTGCGCTCTTTTTCCATATCTACATCATATTCGACTTTAACTTTGTTTTTTGCCATATTAATTATGCTCCTTCAGATAGTCTGCAACCGCCGTCTCATACAGATTATGTCCTTCACTGTCGATCACAACGATAACAGGAAGATTCTCGACACGCATCTTACGGATTGCTTCGGTTCCAAGATCATCATAAGCAATCACTTCTGACTCCTTGATGCACTTGGATAGCAGTGCGCCTGCTCCGCCAACGGCTGCCATATACACGGCTTTTTCCTTCACGATTGCATCAATTACTGCCTGACTGCGCTTACCTTTTCCGATCATGCCCTTCAAACCCTTCGACAACAGAAGCGGCGTATATTTATCCATCCGGCTGCTCGTGGTAGGTCCCGCAGAACCGATCACCTGTCCCGGCTTTGCTGGTGTTGGTCCAAGATAATAGATTGTATTTCCTGTGATATCCAATGGCAGAATCTTATCCTCATACAGTTTTGCGCCGGTATAATCAATTTCTGGATGCTTCTCCTGCTCAGCACAGATAGCATCATACATCCGCTTGTGTGCAGCATCTCTGGCACTGTAAATTGTGCCGGTCAGATAAATATAATCTCCCGCATGAAGCTCCTTTAATTCCTCTTCGCTAAATGGTACTGAAATATGTCGTTCCATTCTCTAATCCTCCTTTTTTTGTCACCACGCGTTAGCGTGATGACCTACGCGCGCATCAGCGCGCTTCCTATTTTATTTGTTGTATTTACTTCGTCAGCATATATCCTATTATGTGCATCCATTTTATCGTGGTTTGCTCATCATTGATTTCAAAACTGACATACGTTACAATCAATTTTTCTGTATCACTGATTTGAATTTCGTAGACTTTGTCTTTTTCATCTACGACCTGATTTTCATTTTTACCTTCCAGATCCTCGTAATATGAAATGCAGGAAGTAAGATCTACACCCTCATATACATTATCTCCGGCTGTGATTGATGTGTTCTCATATTCATGAACAGAACTTTCATCCCGCCAATGTTCCTCTACCCCATAGATTTTTTTATAACCATCAATAGCCAATCCATCCTCTTCCATCGGATCTGCATAGAAATACACTGAGTTCCATTGATCGTCACTGTCCCGGTCATACAGCATGTTATGTAATTCGTCCCGCTCCGCTTCGGTAAGAGAGTTATCCAGATATCGCCTGCCATATGCATTTGTACGCAGATAATCATATGCTTTTGCAGCTTCCTCCATATCCAATATCCGATTCTTAACCAACCGGCTTTTCTGTGACTGATATGACAGATATTGTGCATTTCCAAATGGAAGCAGAAGTCCGACAAATAAAAATCCAACTAAGACTAGAATGAGATTTTCATAGTGCCAGTTTGTTTGTGCCTCTTTCTGATTTTTCTCATATATATTTTCTTTTCCTGCATCGTCTACATCTGCCTGATTTTTATATATCTCTTTCTTTTCTACGCGACTAACATACAGCACATAGGTTTTCTCCCACAGAATATAGATGATCTGCAGCAATATAAACATCCACGCCGCATATCGTTGCTCCGTCAGTCCATATGCTTTGACACGCACCGACATCGAATAAATCTCAAGCAGGATAAACGGTGCATAGATATATTTCGTAATCGAAATAAGTTTCACATAACGTGAAGCTTTCTCCTCCACGAATCCCGATGCCATCATCCAGATTGGCATTCCAATCGCAAAAAGACTCGCACAGATGCCGAATATCTCGTTGCTCGGAACTTCCTGTGTCACAAAGATTTTTGCCACATAGAGATAGATTACGAACATCGCAATCCACACACATGGAAGTAACACATAGGATACAAATTTCTTCGTAAATGCCGCGTTATCTTCGCTTGTGTCCGAGACAGCAAGCAAACAGGTTGGGAAATACGCAAGTGCACTCAGCAATAACTGGATATTCAACTCCACTCTGAACGTATCTATATCCACAAGCAATTCATCTATAATTTCAAGAATCAGAATAACCGCAATATTCAGCACCAAATAGACGCCAACTGCCCGGAGCAATGCGAATATAATTCGTCCGATACAATGTGGCAGATCCAGTTGTTGCTGCCGAAGCAATACATAAATTGCAAGAAGCACCATGCACGCAATGTAAAAATACAAGATACTTTCAAATATCAGATTCGGTATATCTGCTTTCTGTGCTTTAAGAACCTCTGCCAAATTATTAAATACTATCGCAATCACAAACGTTACGCCATAACCAATCAGCCATTTCCGTTTGTTTTTCTGTGTTTCTTCTGCTGTTTTCTTCCACAGACTCTCAACCAGAAAATTCCCGGCAAGCCAGATAGAACAGACAGTCACGATGGATTCTATATCAAACCCTTTTTTCTGATTTGCTATGATACTCACAACCGATATAATCAGCGCACAAAAAATACTCGCAGTATAACGTATGTAGATCTGCTTGAATTTCGCCATATTCTGGTTAATATAATTTGAAACCTTTCCCAAGTGCATATTCCTTTCCATGAATATTTCTACTTCATATATTACTTAATGTCACCACAAGATATCATGATGAGCTGTGCACACTTCATTATATCTTATATTATTTTTTATAATACAACTGTCTTATGACGGTTTACATGACAGCACATATTGACTGCAAGCGGCATACCTGCGATATGCGTTGCGTAGGTTTCAATATTGACTGCAAGCGCCGTTGTCTTTCCTCCAAGTCCTCCCGGCCCGATTCCAGTCTTATTCACAAGCTCCAATATCTCATCTTCGAGCTTCGCAATATGTGCCTTCTCCGAATGTGAACCTGCCGGTCTTGTGAGTGCTTTCTTCGCAAGCTTTGCCGCAAGCTCAAAATCACCGCCAAGTCCAACACCGACTACCATCGGAGGACATGCATTTGGTCCGGCGTCCTTCACAGCTGCAAGCACGGACTGACGGATTCCTTCTTCCCCATCTGCCGGTTTCAACATATACACCTTGCTCATATTCTCACTTCCAAAGCCCTTCGGCGCAATCGTGATCTCCAACTTATCTCCCGGCACAATATCATAATGGATGATTGCCGGTGTATTGTCTCCGGTATTTTCACGCTGCAATGGATCCTTCACAACAGATTTCCGCAGATATCCGTCGGTATATCCTCTTCTCACACCTTCGTTGATGGCATCTGTGAGATTCATTCCTTCAATGTGCAGATCCTGTCCAACATTCACGAAGAACACTGCCATCCCTGTATCCTGACAGATTGGCGTCTTATCTTCTCCGGCAATCTCCATATTCTCGATCAACTGATTCAAGATCTGCTTGCCGAGTGTGCTGTCTTCCTCTTTCGCTGCCTGACGTATCTTACCATCCATATCATCTGCCAGATACAGATTGGCTGAGATACACATTTCTTTCACTGCTTCAATGATTTTGTCTGTGTGTAATGTTCGCATGGTTTACTCCTTTACAACTGATGAAATATATTTTTCAACTTCTGATATAAATATTTTTGCATTTTCTAATTGCTTCTCTACATCTTTTTTGTTAGCTATAAAAAAATCATCATAGTCTGATTTTTCTCTCAAGAAAGAACTATCCTTAATTATTACAGATAGTTTTCTATCTAATATATCTTCTTTTAGATATTCTTTGTTAAAAAAAGCAATTACTCCTGAATGTTTAGAAGAATCATAATTTTTTAAGATATTCGTCGCTCTCATAGCATGAAAAATAGCATAATATGAACGATTCAAAGAAGTTTTATACTGTCCGATTCTTAAATTTTCTTCTGCTGCCAAAAGCATTTCTTTTGCTCTTTCCAGACGATAATTTGCTAATTCATTTAAGCTGCCTTCCATAAAACAATACCCTCCTTTTGCACATTCTTATAAAAAGGAAGGATATGTCCCCACTTCTCTAAATTACTTTTCTCAATATCAATAATTGAAAATACCTTATCATACTTCAAATCCATGTCTGCTGACCATCTCATAAATTTATCTCTTGTGTCATCATCCATATTATTTTTTATTACGATTGCTATATCAATATCACTCTCTGGGGTATTTTCATTTCTTGCTACAGATCCATATAAAATAATCGTAAGTATATTATCTGAAAAAATATCTAACAATCCTGTTATTATTTCATTCTTCATTAAATCCGTCATTCATACCACCCCTTTTTATGCATATTTATAGGTTTGAATACTATTAATTTCATCCTTCAGATTTAACTTTGCATTACGTAAATCAATATCATTTTGAATATTCAAAAAATAAGAATCCGACACCCCAAAATATTTTGCAAGTCTTAAAGAAGTATCTACTGTTATTTTTCTTCTGTCATGCAAAATATCCTGTACTCTTGAAACTGGAACATGGATTTCCATTGCCAATTTGTATGCTGAAATATCCAACGGTTTCATAAATTCTTCCCACAATATTTCACTTACTTTTGTTGTCTCTATCATTTTTTCCATACCATCATCTCCTAATGATAATATAAAATTTTAATATTTTTAATATTGTACCTGTTATACAGGTATATGTCAATTTGTTTATATTATATGCTTCTGTTCATAAAAAATACAAAAAAGCTGCTACATGATTTCTCATATAGCAGCCCTTTTCTTAATCATCCAAATAATCGTCTTTATCTTTCGTATCAATTCCGCGTTTCTTATTCTGTGCACGCACATAAATCGAAACAAAAATGTATGTCACAAATAACAATACAAATATGACACCTACCCAATACATAAGTGCATATAAGAAATTGGATACGCCATCCATCTTGGAAAGACCTTCCAAACCTTCTTTAATACTATCGTTCATCGCTTTTCCCTCTTTTCACGAATAAAATACCAATATTGTCTATTATTATATCAAATCAAACACAGAAAGCAATAAAAACTATTATATATCTGTTTCCTCTTTTTTATAAACTGCGATATCTTCTAGCTTACAATCAAGTATTTCACACAAACGATCTAATGTATGTGTAGATACATAACTATTAATTCTCAATCGTGATAATTGTCCTGCAGAAACGTGATACTTATTTATTAACTGATACTGTGAGATACCTTTCAATTTTAATGTGTTCCATAATGGTTCATAAGAAATCATGCTTTTATCCTTTTTTTATTGCATAATACCCATAAATGGACTATAATAATATTAGCCATAAGTGGCTAATATTAAAAGGAAGGTATTCATATGGATCAAAATACAAATAACTTTAATTATCCTTATTACTTAAGTCAGTTTTTTGTCAATAAAAATGAAAGACTAATTTCAACTTTAGGAAATTCTTATATTCAGAATTTTATTTCTACTGGGATTTTATCAAAAGGATTTTCATTTATAACTGATAAAAGGGTATATTTTCAGGGAAAATCATATAATGTTTTTTACAACAATAGTGGAAATCCTAAAATAGTTAAAAATTCACGTTCTCAGATTGTTGATTTAAAAGATGTTACGGGAACCGAAATTAAACATTATAATCCTATACATTATCTAATCATTGCTATTGTTTTTTTTATTTTTTTACTTATTCTGTTGAGTATTGGTTTCTCTGAATTTAAGATTTATATTATACCTATAATATTAGCATATGTTTTTTTATATTTTAAAAATAAAATATCACTAATTTCCATTCAATATGCAGGAGGAGAAATTGCTTTTGATATTCGTTGGTTTTCTCAAAATGAAATTGATAATTTTCAGAAGCAATTACGTTTGGCTAAAGACAATATTGTGGATAATCCAATAAATAATAATTATAATGTTAGTTCTGCTGATGAATTGATAAAATATGGACAACTTTTACAAAAGGGCTTGATTTCACCGGAAGAATATCAAAATATCAAAAGAAATATATTATAAAAAAAGGACGATGTATCATCATAATACATCGTCCTTAATTATTACTTTATTTATCTTCCGAACTCTCCGGTTCTTCTACATTACCTTCTTCATTGTCTGCCTCATTCATCTCGCGTTCCATGATTTCCAAGGACTCGGATTCATCTGCAGATTTCTGACGAACCTTTGCAATACTTGCAACGGTAATGTCACTTTCCAGATCCATGTTGATGAGCTTAACACCAGTTGTAATTCTGCCTAATGTAGAGATATCCTTACACAGGAGTCGGATTACAATACCCTGGTTGGTGATCAGCATGATTTCGTTATCATCGTTCACTGCCTTGAAACCAACAACAGTTCCGGACTTATCTGTGATCTTGTAACACTTCACACCCTTACCGCCACGATGCTGTGGTGTAAATTCTTCGACAAGTGTACGCTTACCAAGACCATTCTCCGATACGATCAGAAGTGCTTCGCCCTGCGTGTCTAACTGCATTCCGATCACTTCATCATCTTCAGCCACACTCATACCGATAACACCCATAGATGTACGTCCGGTTGAACGAACCTCCTTCTCATTGAAGCGGATACACATACCCTGCTTTGTGATCAGAATGATAT
>ERZ808252.1727-NODE-1727-length-15072-cov-4.464740_pt1 | contig 15072 bp, 14 predicted proteins | sample MGYA00521242_ERZ808252 | MGnify/ENA primary metagenome ERZ808252 (study PRJEB31516, sample SAMN03275581) | gut metagenome | biome: mammalia-associated habitat; material: feces | host: Papio cynocephalus | place: Kenya | collected 2012-08-07 ...
TCCATGCCGTAGACGGCGTTGAGCCGCTCCGGGGTCAGGACCTGCGCGGCCGGGCCGTGAGCGATCTGGCGCCCATGATCCATCAAGAGCGCGTCCGTCCCAAACGACCGGGCCAGCGAAAGATCGTGCACCACGCTCACCACCGCCCGCCCCGGCTCGCGGAGCCAGCTGCCGATGAGCGCGAAGATCTGCTTCTGGTAGATGAGATCAAGGTGGTTCGTCGGTTCGTCGAGCAGCAGCAGCTTCGGGTCCTGCGCCAGGACCTGCGCGAGGAACGTCCGCTGCAGCTCGCCGCCGGAGAGCGTCAGCACCGACTGCCGCCGCTTGTCCTGCAGACCGGCGAGGGTGAGCGCCTGCTCGACCTTCTCCCGGTCCTCCGTCTGGCTGCGGCCGAACAGACCGCCCGCGTACGCGAACCGGCCGAGCCGAACGACCTCCTCGACCGTGAAGCCGTAGCCGACAAAATGATTCTGCGCCAGCACACCGATCGCCTGCGCGCGCAGGGCGGGCTTCATCTTCGCCACGTCCTGGCCTGCGAACAGGACCCTGCCCGTATAGGGCACGCCCTGCGTGATGGCGTTCAGGGCCGTGGACTTGCCCGCGCCGTTCGGCCCAACGATCATGAGCCACTGCCCTTCTTCCACGGTGAACGAAAGCCCGTCGACGATTTTTTTCTGCCCAAACTGCACCGACAGGCGCGAAACTTCCAGCATCGGCATGCTCAGTGCTCCTTTCTGGACTGATAGAAGATGACGACGAACACGATCGCGCCCACGAAGCTCGTCACCACGCCGATCGGCAGCTCCAGCGGGTTCAGGAGCGTCCGCGCGGCGAGGTCCGCCAGCATGAGGAAGACCGCGCCGCCGAACATCGCCGCGGGCAGCAGCCGCCGGTGATTGGGGCCGACGAGTATCCGCGCCATATGCGGCGTCACGAGGCCGACAAAGCCGATCGTCCCGCCGATGGAGACGCAGACGCCGATGAGCACCGAGACCGTGATGAGCAGCACGAGCTTCGCCCGCTTCACGTCCACGCCGATCTGGCGGGCGTTGTCCTCGCCGACGGCGAAGGCGTTGAGGATCTGCGCGTGCAGCAGGATCACCGCGCCGCACACGACCAGCGCGAGTGCCAGCACGGCGGCATTCTGATACGTGCTGCCGCTGAGCGAGCCCATGGTCCAGAAGGTGATCTTCTGGACCTTGTCGGCGGCAAAGGTGATGACGATGCTCATGATGCTCGAGACAAACATCGAGAAGATCACGCCGATGAGGATGATCGTGTTGGTCGAGAGCGACCGGTCGAGCTTGTACGAAAGCCCGAGGATGACAAGCAGCGAGCCGAACGCGAACAAGATTGCCATCACCATCGTCCCCGCAAACGGGAAGCCGGGCAGCGTGACGCCGAAGGCGATGGCGCAGACCGCGCCGAGCGACGCGCCGGACGAGACGCCGAGCGTCGAGCCGTCGGCCAGCGGGTTTTTGAGCAGTCCCTGCATCGCCGCGCCCGTGAGAGACAAGGCCGCGCCCGTCAGCGCCACACACAGAACGCGCGGCAGCCGGATGGGCATGATGGACGAGACGAGCCCCTCGGGCAGCGCGCCGCCCGTGAGCTTCGCGGCGAAGAACGCCAGCGTGTCGCCCAGCGGCACGCGGACGCTGCCGATGCAGACGCAGAGGCACAGCACCGCCAGCGTCACGACCGCAAACAGAAGATATTCCCAGAGTCTGAAGGTTTCGTGATACCGGCGCATGCTGTGCCTCCTGTGATATTACATTATAATGATAGGATCATTCGCCGTAGACGAAGTCATACAGCGCCTGCGCGCCCTCGGCCAGCCGCGGGGCCGGACGGGACAGCTCGTTGTTCTGCAGGTTGAGGATCTTGCCGTTCTTGACGGCGGTGACATTCTCCCAACCCGGGCGGGCCATGATCTCCTCCTCCGGAGTGGGGCCTTCGCCGTAGTACATGGAGATGGTCACAATGTAATCCGGGTTGCGCTCGAGCACCTGCTCTTCAGAGATCTCGCTCCAGCCGGTCACGTCCGCGAAGCAGTTCTTGAGGCCCATCATGTTGGCGATCTCGTCCATGAACGTGCCGGTGCCGGCCGTCCAGAGGCCGTACTCCAGCGGGGAGACCTCGAAGTAGATGGTCTTTGTGCCGTCGCCGGCGTTGGCCTTGATCTCGTCGAAGGTCTTCTGCATGGATTCGACGACGGAAGCCGCCTCGTCCTGCTTGCCGACGAGCTCGCCGATCATGTGGATGGCGGTGTAGACGCCTTCGATATCCTGCGCGTCGCTCACGACGACATGCACGCCCGCGGCCTCCAGCTGCTGGACCTGCTCGTCGGTCTGGGACATGGTGCTCATGAGCAGGACCTGCGGCTGCAGCTCGACGATCTGCTCGATGTTGGTGTCGCTGCCGGACTCGACAGCCGGGATCTCAGTCACTTCCGCTGGATAGTCGCAGTATTTGCCGCGGCCGACCAGCAGATCGCCCGCGCCGATGGCGTAGAGGATCTCGCAGTCAGACGGGGTCAGGGCGACGATGCGGGTCGCGGGCTCGTCCAGGGTGATCTCCCGGCCGGTCATGTCGGTCAGGGTCACGGCGGCGGAGGGTTCCTCCGCGGGTTCTTCGGCGGGCTCGGCTTCTTCTTCGGCGGGCGCAGGTTCTTCGGTCTGCGCGGTCTCGGTCTGGGCCGGTTCGGTCTGCGCGGGCTCGGTCTTTGCGGCGCAGCCGGTCAGGACGGCCAGCAGCATCACGGCCGCCAGCAGCAGGGCAAGGATCTGATTCTTTTTCATGGTTCGGTTCTCCTTTATTGTAATACCAATACAAAAGGCTCCTCCCAGCAGGGGAAGAGCCTGAAACCGCCCTGCGCGCAGACTGCACGCAGGACGCACCTTGCCCGTTCCCAGAAGCTCCGGCAGCGCCGCCGATCATCGCGGCCCTGCCTGACATACGTGACCAGGTCTCCCGGCTCTGCTTCCTCCTACCGGAGCCCCTTCCCGCCGTTCGGCAGTGGTGTCGGCTCCTTCGTCCGCATTACGGTTACTGGGTTAGCCCGGGCTTCGCACCCGGTTCCCACGGCGGCTGCCCGCCGGCGCTTTCGCGCGGAGACGTATGGTATTGAATTTCCTACATTTTATCCGCTTCTGTACGAATTGTCAACCGATTTTCCCCATCTGCACGCCTTGCGATGTATGATTTTCCCATGGTGCGGGAGTTCCGGCGGGTTTTATTCCGGTTTTTCTGCATATATACGAATAATATTCATTCCGGCCACATCTGGTTTTCCGTCTCTTTTTCCGGTTTTTGCGTGATTTTTTCTTCTTTTGTGCAGTTTGCACGCTTCCTCGGACATTTTGCCCGGAAGACTTGGCGTGTTTTTCTTGCATCTTCTCTTGACAATATGCATTTCGCGTGTATAATTATGAGCATACAAAACAGAACCGACGAACCACTCGTCACAGGAGGACATGAATATGAAAAAGTTACTTGCTCTGCTGCTTGCAGCCGTTCTGGTGCTGAGCCTCGCCGCCTGCGCCTCTACCGCAACGACCGACGCTCCGGCCCAGACCACCGAAGCTGCCGACACCACCACCGAGACCGCCGCAGAACCCGCGACTGACACTGCCGACGCCACGGAAGAGACCGCAGCCGCCGAGATCTCCACCGTCGTCCCCGGCAAGCTGACCGTCGCCACCAGCCCGGACTTCGCGCCGTATGAGTTCTACGCCCTCGACGAGAACAACGACCCGCAGCTCGCCGGCTTCGACGTTGCACTTGCGCAGTACATCGCCGATTATCTGGGCCTTGAGCTCGACATCATTCCGATGGACTTTGACGGCGTGCTCAACGAGCTTGCCACCGGCAACGTCGACCTCGGCATGGCCGGTCTGTCCCCGGATCCCGCCCGTGCGGACGCCATGGACTTCTCCGACATCTACTACTTCGGCGGCCAGAGCTTCGTCACCGTCAAGGACAAGGCTGATCAGTTCACCGATCTGGCTTCCGCCAACAAGGCTGAGTACTCCATCGGCGCGCAGAACGGCTCCATCCAGTACGATCTGGCCGTGGAGAACACCCCGGATGCCGACATCGTCTCCCTGACCAAGGTCACCGACATCATCGGCGATTTGCTGAACGACAAGCTCGACGGCGCGTTCATCGAGACCGCTGTTGCCGAGAACTATGCCAAGAACTACCCCGAGCTCGTCATCGTCTGCGACGTTCCTTATGATGTTGCCGGTTCCGCAGTCGGCGTCATGAAGGGCAACGATGCGCTGATGAAGGGTGTCAACGAAGCCATCGCCGCTGCGCTCGCTGACGGCTCCATGGACAAGTTCGTCGCCGAGGCCAATGAGCTCTCCGCCGGCAATGTCTACGAAGGCCTGCTCGACGAGAACGGCCAGGTCTCCGAGGGCTAAAGCCCGGGCAGACCAGACCCCATCACCTGAAATCTCACCGCAAGAGCCTCTCCCGCAGAAGGAGAGGCCCTTGTGTGCATTCTGATCGGAGGAAAAACCATGTTTACTGCCGCCGGCTTTGCCAAGGCTTTGGCCTATTGGAAGCTGTTTTTACAAGGCACCGTATGTACCGTCTGTTTGTCCTTTCTGACGGTCCTGTTCGGCTTCCTGCTCGCCCTTCTCATCACAGGCATGCGGATGTCCGACTTCCGGCCGTTCCGGGCGCTGGCCCTGACGCGCGACGGCCATGAGCGCGACGAGGGCTTCCTTGCGAAGCTCAGCCGCTTCAACCCCATCCGCTTCATCGCGTCCGTCTATGTCGAGCTGTTCCGCGCAACGCCGATGGTCGTGCAGATCATGCTCGTGTACTACGGCCTGTTCAACGGCGTGAAGGTCCTGCCGGGCTTCATGCTCTTCGGCTTCATCCGCTTTGAGCGGTTCTTCCCCGGCGTGGTGGCGCTGGCGCTCAACTCCGGCGCATATCTGTCGGAGATCATTCGCTCCGGCATCCAGTCGATCGACGGCGGCCAGACCGAGGCCTCCCGCTCGCTCGGCATGTCCAAGCTGCAGACCATGCGCTTCATCATCCTGCCGCAGGCCATCCGCAACATCCTGCCTGCCATCGCCAACGAATTCGTCACCATCATCAAGGAATCCGCCATCTGCTTCACCATCGGCGTGCAGGACATCATGTCCGCCGTCAACTCCGTCAAGGGCGCGACCTACCGCATCACCGAGGCGCTGGTCATCGCGACGGCCCTGTACTTCTGCCTGACGTACCCGACGAGCAAGGTCATCGCGCACTTTGAGAAGAAGATGAGCGCGGGCTCCAGCCGCAACGCCGCGAACGTCGCGCACAAGCGCAAGGTCCAGGCACAGGAGGGCACGAAATGAGCAGTCTGATCGAGGTCAAGCACCTGAAGAAATACTATAACAAGGGCGAGATCAAGGCGCTCGACGATGTGAGCGTCAACATCGACCGCGGCGACGTGATGGTCGTCATCGGCCCGTCCGGCTCCGGCAAGTCGACGCTGCTGCGGTCTTTGAACCTGCTGGAGGTGCCGACGGCGGGCGAGATCGACTTTGACGGTGTGGACATCACGAAGAAAAAGGTCAAAAACGAGGCCGGCAAGTGGGTCAAGCTCGATCTTGACAAGCACCGGCAGAAGATGGGCATGGTCTTCCAGCACTTCAACCTCTTCCCGCACATGACCATCCTCGACAATATGACCCTCGCACCCATCCAGGTCAAGCACATGCCGAAGGCCGAGGCCGAGCAGAAGGCGCATACGCTTTTAGAGCGCGTCGGGCTCGGCGACCGTGCGGAGGCCTACCCCATCCAGCTCTCCGGCGGCCAGAAGCAGCGTGTGGCCATCGTCCGCGCGCTCATGATGGAGCCCGAGGTCATGCTCTTTGACGAGCCGACGAGCGCGCTCGACCCGGAGATGGTCGGCGAGGTGCTCGAGGTCATGAAGGAGCTGGCGCAGGAGGGCATGACGATGGTCGTCGTCACGCACGAGATGGGCTTCGCGCGCGAGGTCGGCAACCGCGTTTTGTTCATGGCCGACGGCAAGCTCGTCGAGCAGGGCAGCCCGGCGGATATCTTCGAGCATCCGCAGAACCCCCGCCTGCAGGACTTCCTGAGCAAGGTACTGTAATTCCCACAGGGAAGCGCCAGCAGCGCTTCCCTGTTTCTTTATCATGAAGGAGACGATCATATGACACAGAACAAGCAGCTGGCGCTGGACGCCATTGAGAAAGAGAAAAACACCATCCTGCACGTGGCCGACGAGATCTGGGACTATGCGGAGCTTTCTCTGCAGGAATTCCGGTCCGCGAAGCTCTACTGCGAGGTCTTAAAGCAGGAGGGCTTCCGCGTGGAGGAGGGCGTGTGCGGCATCGCCACCGCGTTTGCCGCGAGCTTTGGCTCCGGACGGCCGCATATCGGCATTCTGGCCGAGTATGACGCGCTGTCCGGTCTCTCGCAGCAGGGCGGGCAGCTGGTCCACGCCGAGCGCACGCCCGGCGGCACCGGCCACGGCTGCGGGCACAATCTGCTGGGCGCGGGCGCGCTGGCCGCCGCGATCGGCGTCAAGGCCTGGCTGGAGCAGACCGGCTGCCCCGGCACCGTCACGCTCTACGGCTGCCCCGGCGAGGAGGGCGGCGCAGCCAAGGCCTTTATGGCGCGCGACGGCCTCTGGAAACCGCTTGACGCCGCGCTCACCTGGCACCCGGAGGACTGCAATGAGGTCATCACCGGCGGCTCGAACGCCTGCATCCAGGTGCAGTACACCTTCCACGGCGTCGCCTCCCACGCGGCGGGCGCGCCGGAGCTGGGCCGGAGCGCGCTGGACGCGGTCGAACTCATGAACATCGGCGTGCAGTTTCTGCGCGAGCACATGACCGACGACGCGCGCATCCACTACGCCATCCTCGACGCCGGCGGCCGCAGCCCCAACGTTGTGCAGAGCGCGTCCACGGTCTTGTATATGGTTCGCTCGAAGCACGTGGCCGAGGCCGTGAAGCTGCAGGCGCGCGTCGACAAGATCGCCGACGGCGCAGCGCTCATGACCGAGACGGGCTACACCCGCAAATTCATCGACGGCACGGCCGACTGCCTGCCGAACCGCACGCTCGAGACGCTCATGCACGAAAACTTCGCCGCCCTCGGCGTACCGCAGTACACCCCGGAGGAGCTGGACTTCGCCAAGAAGCTCGCCGCGACCTATCCCAGCAATCAGGCCATCCCCGGCACCGGCAGCCGCATGCAGGCAGACTACGCCCGCAAGATCCGCGCGCTGCAGCAGGTCTCCGGCCACGCGATGAACGACTTTCTGCTCCCCTATTTTACGGGCGAAGCCTTCCGCGCGGGTTCGACCGACGTGGGCGATGTGAGCTGGCTGTGCCCCACGGCGCAGTGCTCCGTCGCCTCCATCCCGAACGGCTGCCCCGGCCACAGCTGGCAGATCGTCTCCTGTGGCACGACCTCCATCGCGCACAAGGCCGCGCTGCACGCGGGCCGCGTCATCGCCTGCACGGCGATCGACCTGTTTGCCCGGCCGGAGCTGCTGACCAGAGCAAAAGAAGAATTCGATCAGGCCGCGGAGGGCGGCTACGTCTGCCCCATCCCGCCCGACGCCGTCCCGGTCGTGGCGGACTGAGCGCAAAAAAGGCTTGACTTCCGGCCAAAATACAGGCACTATAGCGGTATCACACTCCGGAAACGAGGTTTTTTCTATGAACGTCGTCAACTTTGGTTCTCTCAATCTCGATCATGTCTACGCCGTCGACCATTTCTGCCGCGCGGGCGAGACCATCCACACGGCCGGCTACACGCAGAACGCGGGCGGCAAGGGCCTGAACCAGTCCATCGCCGCGGCGCGCAGCGGTCAGGCCATCTTCCACGCCGGCATGCTCGGCGCGGGCGGCGAGCCGCTGGCGCGGCTGCTCGAGCGCTGCGGCGTCGATCTGCGGTATCTCGGCCACACCGAGACCCCACAGGGCCACGCCATCATCCAGGTCCAGCCCGACGGGCAGAACTGCATCTTCCTCTACGGCGGCTCCAACCAGGCCGTCACGCCGGAGGACATCGACGCCGTGCTCTCGCACTTTGCCCCGGGCGATTATCTGCTGATGCAGAACGAGCTTTCGAATTTCTCATATCTGCTGCACGCGGCGGTCCAGCGCGGGCTGCGCGTAGTCTTGAACGCTTCTCCCATCTCTGAGGAGGTGCTGGCGGCCGATCTGACCGGCGTCGACTGGCTCGTGGTCAACGAGATCGAATGCGCCGCGATCGCGGGCTGCTCCACACCGGAGGAGGGCTATGCCGCGCTGCGGGCGCGCTATCCCGGGCTCGGCATTCTGCTGACGCTCGGGTCCGAAGGATCCGTCAGCTGGAAGGACGGCGTGGAGATCCGGCAGTGTGCGTATCCGGTCCAGGCGGTCGATACGACCGGCGCGGGGGATACGTTTATGGGGTATTTTGTCGGCTGTCTGGCGCAGGGTATGGAGCGGAAGGACGCCATGCAGTATGCGGCCATGGCCGCCTCCATCGCCGTCACCCGCCCCGGAGCCGCCCCGTCCATCCCCATGATGGCCGAAGTCCGCGCCGCAGTGGATGCCCTCTGAGCCATACAAAAGGCTCCCCTTCCAGGGGAGCTGGCGCGGCGCAGCGAGACTGAGAGGTTGTTGCAGATTTGCAACTGCCGACGCCTCCGGCGGCCCAATCTTTTCTCTCGCAAGAGAAAAGATTGGGGAGAAAAGAGTGCTTGGACGCGTTTGGTGCATTCTGCCTCTGAATTCAGGCGGGAACCAATGTTTCGGGTATCGTTCCACACGGCAGTCACCCTACGGGCGTCTGACTACGCGCCGCCTGATACGGTGGGTATCGGATTTGCAGCTAGCTGCGTTTAAATATTTGCAGTCAATAGAAGGTGCAGGCCAGATTTGCTGGTCTGCACCTTTTTGCGGGAAAGTTCTTGATTTGCACTTCCAAGGCTCCCCTTGTCAAGGGGAGCTGGCGCGCAGCGCCTGAGGGGGTTAGCCCCGCCGCAGCGGAAAGGCTCCCCTTGCAGGGGAGCTGTCTGCGAAGCAGACTGAGAGGTTGTCGCAAATTTGATACTACCTCTCCGTCTCGGCTGTCGCCGAGCCACCTCCCTCGTCAGAGGGAGGCTTTCGATCGCTGCACTCCGCAGCGGAGCGGCCGGATGCGGTGGGGCAGTCCGTTTTTGCTCCCGCAATGCGATTTGCGCGTTTTGATATATCAATTTTCATATACGCAATTCGTGTTTTTATATCGATATGGTCATACTGATTTTTGTTGTTCGGAATCCGTCATATTTCACATAAAATCAGAAAAAACTTGATTTTTTCAAAAAAACTGCTATCGTTATTCTAAATGGGGCCGGCCGGGTTTGCGGGCGGCGGGATCTGGGAATGGGACCGGCTTATGAAGCGTTTCTTTTTTTTGCTTTTTCTGTGTCTTCCGCTTTTGCTGCTTCCCGGCTGCGCGGAAAAGGAGGCGTCGCGCGAGTGCTTCGCCATGGACACGGTGATGCAGCTGCGCGCCTACGGCCCGCAGGCTGCGGCCGCGCTGGACGCGGCGGAGCAGGAGATCTACCGGCTGGAGGGTCTGCTTTCCTGTCAGGATCCGGAGGCGGAGCTGGCTGGATGCAACGCGGGCAGCGAAACGGTCAGTGAAGAGACCGCCGCGCTCATTCAGACGGCTCTGGATCTTTCCGCCGCGACTGGCGGAGCCTATGACCCGACGCTTTATCCGCTGACGCTGGCCTGGGGCTTTTCCGGCGGGCAGTACCGCGTGCCGGACGAGGCGGAGCTCTCCGCCCTGCTCGCGCAGACCGGCGCGGAGCACATCCAGGTCGACGGCTGCCGCGTCCGGCTGGACGCGGGCACGCAGCTCGATCTCGGCGGCATCGCCAAAGGCTATACCGCCGGATGCGTCCGCGAAATTTTGCAGGACGCGGGCGTGCGCGCTGCGATCGTCTCGCTGGGCGGCAACGTCGCCGCGATCGGCGAAAAGCCCGGCGGCGGCGACTGGATCGTCGGTCTGCAGGATCCACAGGACCCCGGCTCGTACTTCGGCACCGTCGCCGTATCCGACGCCTGCGTCGTGACCTCCGGCGGCTACCAGCGGTATTTCGAGCAGGACGGCGTCCGCTATCACCACATTTTAGACCCGAAGACCGGCTGCCCCGCTGCCAGCGGGCTGCAGTCCGTGAGCGTCGTCTCGCAGGACGATACGCTGGCCGACGCGCTGTCCACGGCGCTGTTCGTCATGGGACTGGACGCCGGAGCGGCGCTTTACCGGGCGGGAGAGCTGGCCTTTGAGGCCGTTTTTATGACGGATGGCGGCGCGGTCTGGATCACGCCCGGGCTTGCCGGGCAGTATCAGTCCGACCGGCCGTATCAGGTGCTGCAGCCATGAAGCAGAGGAACTGGATCTGGATCGTGATCTTCGCGGCGATCGCCGCCGTGTGTCTCGCCCTCTGGCTGCTGCCGCGCGGAAGCGGAGAGACAGTCCTGGTGTATCAGGACGGGCAGCTCCTGCGCACGCTCGATCTGCGGCAGGATACGGTATTCACCGTCGAGGGCCCGGCCGGGAAAAATACGGTCACGGTCTCAGGCGGTGAGGTCTTCGTCTCGCAGGCGGACTGCCCCGATCAGGTCTGCGTGCTGCACGGGCCGCTGCGCAAAACCGGCGGGCCGATCGTCTGCCTGCCGAACCGGCTGTCCATCGAATGGGCGACCGGGGCGGACGTGGACGCGCTCAGCGGAACGGGAGGGCTGTCATGAAGCTGCGGAAGCTGACGCTGACGGCGGTTCTGACTGCGGCAGCGCTCGTGATGTTCGTGCTGGAGAGCCAGCTGCCGCCGCTGACGGCCATTCCCGGCATCAAGCCGGGGCTCTCCAACATCTTTACGCTCTTCGCCATGCAGGCGCTGGGGCCCGGGTGGGCGCTGGGCGTGCTGCTCGTGCGGGTGACGCTCGGCTGCGTCATCACCGGGCAAGGCATGGCGCTGCTCTACAGCCTGACCGGCGGGCTTTTCGCCTACGCGGGGATGCTCGCGCTGCGGCGCTGGTTTTCCGGGCGGCGGCTGTGGATTTTGAGCGTTTTTGGCGCGATGGCGCATAATTTTGGTCAGCTCTGCGCGGCGGCGCTTGTTGCGCGGACGCGCGCTGTATGGTATTACCTGCCGGTCTTACTGCCGGCTGCAATTCTTGCCGGGGCTCTGACCGGGCTTTGCACGCAGCTGCTTCTGCAGCGGCTGGGCAGGGCCGGGCTGCTGCCGGCAGACAAGAAGCAAGAGGAGGAAGCAAACGGATGAGACTACACATCCACGGCGTACACGTGCCGAACCGCAAAAACACCGCGGAGCTGGCTGCGCTGCGCCTGCCCATTCCCGAGACGGTGGAGATCCCGATGTCCATGCACATCGGCGCGCCCGCCATCCCGGTCGTCAAGCCCGGCGACAACGTCAGGGTCGGCCAGCTGATCGGCAAAGCCGGCGGCTTCGTGTCCGCACCCGTGTACGCGAGCGTCTCGGGCACGGTCAAGAAGATCGGCCAGCAGGTCGGCTCCGGCGGAAGGCTCATGCAGACCGTCGTCATCGCCGCCGACGGCAAGCAGGAGCCGGATCCCACGCTCCAGCCCCCGAAGCTCGAGACGATGCAGGACTTTCTCGACGCCGTCCGCGCCAGCGGCATGGTCGGCCTCGGCGGCGCGGGCTTCCCGACGGTCGTGAAGCTGACCGTCAAGAATCTCGAGCAGGTCCAGGCCGTCATCATCAACGGCGCGGAGTGTGAGCCGTACATCACCTCCGACACCCGCACGATGCTCGACCGCTCGGACGAGCTGATGGAGGGCGCGCGGCTCGTGCAGCACTTTCTGCAGGTGCGCCGTGTGATCTTCGCCATCGAGGACAACAAGCCCCGCTGCATCCAGCTCTACCGGAAGCTCACGAAGGACGAGGACGGCATGGAGGTCTGTGCGCTCAAATCCCTCTACCCGCAGGGCGGCGAAAAGGTGCTGATCTACAACACCATCGGCCAGATCGTGCCGGAGGGCAAGCTGCCGCTGGACGTCGGCGCGATCGTGCTCAACTGCACCACGCTCGCCAACATCGCCCGCTACTGCAGGACCGGTATGCCGCTGGTCGAAAAGTGCATCACGGTCGACGGCTCGGCCGTCGCCAAGCCCAAGAACGTCATCGTCCCCATCGGCATGAAGCTCGCGGATGTATTTGAGCAGTCCGGCGGCTTCTGCCAGGAGCCCAGGAAGGTCCTCTACGGCGGGCCGATGATGGGCATCGCCGTGCCGGATCTGGAGCAGCCGGTGCTCAAAAACACGAATGCCGTGCTCGCCATGTCCGAGGCCGACGCCGTGCTGCCGGAGCCTACGGCCTGCATCCGCTGCGGCCGCTGCATCCGCCACTGCCCGCTGCGCCTGATGCCGTCGCATATCGTCGCGGCCTATGAAGCCGGGGATATGGAGCGGCTGGCCGAGTTCAAGGTCGACCTCTGCATGGAGTGCGGCTGCTGCTCGTTCGGCTGTCCCGCGCACCGGCCGCTGGTGCAGACCAACAAGCTTGCCAAGGCGAAGCTCGCCGCCTGGCGCAAGCTGCAGAGCGAAAAGATCGACGCAAAGAAGGAGGCCGTGCAGAAATGAAGCTTGTGATCTCCGCTTCCCCGCATATCGATTCCGGCGCAACGACCCGGAAGATCATGGGCGATGTGCTCATCGCCCTGTGTCCGGCGCTCATCGCCGCTGTGATCATCTTCGGCTGGCGGGCGCTGCTCGTGACGGCGGTGTGCGCCGCCGCGTGCGTGTTTTTCGAGTGGGGCTTTGAAAAGCTCTGCCAGAAACCCTCCACGATCGATGATCTGTCCGCCGTGGTGACGGGCGTGATCCTGGCCTACAACCTGCCGGTGTCCATCCCGCTGTGGCAGGCCGTGTTCGGCTGCCTGGTCGCCATCGTCGCGGTCAAGCAGCTCTTCGGCGGCATCGGCAAGAACTTTGCCAACCCCGCGCTCGTGGGCCGCATCGTGCTGTTCCTTTCGTTCTCCAAGACCATGACGGCCTGGGTCTTCCCCGACGCCGTCTCCTCCGCCACGCCGCTGGCGCAGCTGGCCGCCGGCCAGAAGCCGGAGCTTTGGACCCTGCTGCTCGGCAACCACGGCGGCTGCATCGGCGAGACCTGTGCGCTGGCGCTGCTGCTCGGCGGGGCGTATCTGCTCCTCCGCGGCGTCATCACGTGGCAGACGCCCGTGTGCTTCGTCGGGACCGTGTTCGTCCTCTCTTTGATCCTTGGGCAGGATGCGGTGCGGCAGATCCTCTCGGGCGGTCTGCTGCTGGGCGCGTTCTTCATGGCGACCGACTATGTGACCGCGCCGCAGACCTGCTGGGGCCGGGCGTTGTTCGGCATCGGCGCGGGTCTGCTGACCTGCCTCATCCGCTTCTACGGCAGCTATGCCGAGGGCGTGTCCTTCGCCATCCTCTTTATGAATATCCTCACGCCGTACCTGTCCAAATGGACCAGAAGCAAACCGCTCGGAGGTGTGCCGGCATGAAAAACAAAGAGATCGTAAAATCCATCGTCGTGCTGGTGGTCATCTGCCTGCTCACGTCCGCGGCCCTGGCCGTGGTGAACCACTTCACCGCCCCCGTCTCCGCCGCCAACGCCGAGGCCCGCGCGCAGCAGGCCCGGCTGGACGCCGTGCCGGACGCGGCTGACTTTGCCCCCATCGAGGCGGCGCTGCCGGATGGCGTCGTCAGCGCCTACGCCGCGCTGGACGCGGCCGGGACCCCCACGAGCTATCTGTTCACCGTCGAGGGCAAGGGCTTCGGCGGCACCATCCAGGTCCTGTGCGTCATCGGCATGGACGGCCGCATCCGCACCTGCCGGACGATGGACGTCTCGTCCGAGACCACCACGCTCGGCGGCCAGACCGCAAACGAGAGCTACACCGGCCAGTACGCCGGGCAGGACGCTTCCCTCTCCGGCGTCAGCGCCATCTCCGGCGCGACCATCACCTCCACCGCCTACCGCGGCTGTGTCGAGACCGCGTTCGAGGCGTTTGAGCTTGTAAAGGAGGCGCAGCAATGAGCAAATTACAGAACTTTCTGAAAGGCCTCATCAAGGAGAACCCCGTGCTCGTGCTCGTGCTCGGCACGTGCCCGACGCTGGCCATCTCCACGTCGGTCATCGCGGCCTTCGGCATGGGCATCGCGGCCACGGCCGTTCTGATCCTGTCGAACATGGCCATCTCCGCCATCCGCAAGATCGTGCCCGATCCCGTGCGCATCCCCTGCTACATCGTTGTGATCGCGGGCTTTGTCACGGTCGTGGAGCTGGTGATGGAGGCCTACGCCTTCAGCCTGTATCAGTCGCTGGGCGTGTATCTGTCGCTGATCGTCGTCAACTGCATCATCCTTGGCCGGGCCGAGATGTACGCCAGCAAGCACGGCGTCGTCGACTCCGCCATTGACGGCGCGGGCATGGGCATCGGCTTCACGCTCGCCATCTGCGCCATGGCGGCCATCCGTGAGACGCTCGGCTGCGGCACATTCTGCGGCCTGCCCGTTCCCTGGTTCCACGAAAACCCCATCGGCATTCTGACCATGGCCCCCGGCGGCTTCTTCGTGTTCGGCTGCATGATCGCGCTCATCAATAAGATCTCCAAGGGCAAGGCCATCAAGAAGAAGGAATTCGGCTGCGCAGGCTGCCCCGGCTGCGGCAAGGCATCCTGCAGCGGAAAGGAGGCGGCTGCGAAATGAAGACCATGATCCTCGTCATTCTGACTGCCGCGATCACCAACAACTACGTGCTCGTCAAGTTCCTCGGCATCTGCCCCTTCCTCGGCGTCTCGAAGAAGCTCGACCAGGCCACCGGCATGTCGCTGGCCGTCATCTTCGTCGAGGTACTGGCCACCGCCGTCACCTGGCCCATCTATCACTTCCTGCTCGCGGGCAAGGTCGATTTCACGTATATGGAGACGGTCGTCTTCATCCTCGTCATCGCCGCGCTCGTGCAGCTGGTCGAGATCGTGCTCAAGCGCTATGTCCCGGCGCTGCACAAGTCGCTGGGCGTGT
>ERZ808252.1730-NODE-1730-length-15015-cov-3.091444_pt1 | contig 15015 bp, 13 predicted proteins | sample MGYA00521242_ERZ808252 | MGnify/ENA primary metagenome ERZ808252 (study PRJEB31516, sample SAMN03275581) | gut metagenome | biome: mammalia-associated habitat; material: feces | host: Papio cynocephalus | place: Kenya | collected 2012-08-07 ...
CTTGTTTTTTTTGTCTATTCTTGTTTTTTTTGTCTATTCTTGTTTTTTTTGTCTATTCTTGTTTTTTTTGTCTAATTCAAATTCTTTGTCTTTTCTACTGCTTTGATTAGCTAGCAAAGATTATTTTGAATACGTAAATACAATGCTAGGCCTAAAGTTTTCGCTTACGTTATCTAAAAATGCTAGATTTAAACTTATTGAAAAGTCTTCATATACACCATAGAGCGATGTTGAGAAAACAGATGTTCTTACATCATCTTTGCTTACTTGATACGAATACTTTATTCCCCAATCTAAAAGAATGTCCTTTAAAAATTGGAGAGTAATATCGCCAGAAATAGAGATAGATCTATCTGCTTTAAAACCAATACCTTTAAAATCTAGGCCAAGACGTGGAACTAGGAGCTTTAAGTCTCCGTCCATGGTATATTCATCTCCCTTATAAGATAAGCCTATTGTTGTATTTGAGATAAAATGCTCTAAAAACGTCTCATCACTCTCTTGTCCCAACAAATCACCAAAAACAAGACCAAGAGAAAGATTATTATTGTACAGAAGCGCACCAACATTAACATTGAAACGCTCCGTTCCAGATAGCTTTTCATATGGACTGAAATAACTATCTCCTATAAAGGTGAAGATATTGTCAATCTTTTTGGAGAGTCTAGCAACAGAGTTACCACCGCCAAGTCTAGCTCCTATGGCAATATGATTGATGAATGAATAACCAAAACCAAGTTCTACATCAAAGCCTGAATAGTTGTCGTAATAAACAGAGTTATCATCTCTAACTACTCTATTATTTAAACTATTAGAAATCTTTGCAGATAGTGAAACAGGACCACTAACAACAGTTCCTTGTAGTTCATTAGTAGTATTTTGCATAAAGAACTGTGGCTCAACTCCCCAAAGAGATGTGTTATAACTCTCGCTAGGTGAAAGTGATACTTGATAATAATTATTTTTACTTAAGAGTGGTAATGATGCGGGGTTAACGAATATGTCAGAAAAAGAACCATAGTATGAAATACTACTGAGGGCATTAAAGCGAAGAGAAGTTAAGCTTGTGTCTCCACTAGGTGGCAAAGCAAAAAGAAGAGACGACATTACCATTAGAAGAATTAAAGCAAGTACTATTCGTTTCACACTATGAGTATAGAACAAATCTCTACAATTGTCTCTCTTTTCATCCTTTCTTATAATAGATGCATGGGTAGTGTGTTTTTCCATATAGACCTCGATGCATTCTTTGCCTCTGTTGAGATTCTAGATAATCCCTCTTTAAAGGGTAAACCTCTTATAATAGGAGGACTTGGTCCAAGGAGTGTCGTCTCAACATGTTCTTATGAAGCAAGAAAATTTGGCGTCCATTCGGCTATGCCTATGACAACTGCACTACGCTTATGTCCTGAGGCAACAGTCATTTCCGGTTCATATACTCGCTACAGTGAAAAAAGCAAGGAGGTTATGGCTATCATAAAAAGTTTTGCCCCAGGCTTTCTTCAAGTCTCCATCGATGAAGCTTTTTTAGATTTAACAGGGACTGAGAATATCTATCCATACCCAGGAAAAGCTGCAAGATTACTGAAAGAAAAGATTTTAAAGGAGACAGGTCTAACTGTCTCAATTGGAGTAGCAGAATCACGTTTTGTAAGTAAGCTTGCATCTGACTACCATAAGCCCGATGGCCTTACAATTGTACCTAAAGATAGAACAATTGAGTTTATTGACAAAGTTGGACTAAAAAAGCTTTGGGGTGTGGGAAAAAGCATGCTCGAAAACTTAAACAGAAAGGGAATCTACTCTACTAGTGCACTACGCTATTACACGAAAGATGAGCTAATAAATCTCTTTGGAGAATCTAGTGGGAATTTCTTATATTCAGTTTCACGAGGAATTGATCCAGGAATTTATACAGGAGAGGCAAAAAGTCACTCTATTGGAGAAGAAAGGACCTTCTATCCAGATGTCTATGGAGAAGATGCACTCTCAGAAAAGCTCTTAGAACTTTCAACATCTGTAACTTTCAGAGCATTAGACGAGGGCTATATTGCACGCACAGTTACTGTTAAGCTTCGTTATGGCGATTTTTCTACATACTCAATAAGCGAAACGCCACAAAGTGGAATCTATTCCTCAGATGATGTTTACAGCATTTCTAAACGACTACTCTTCTCAAAATACAACAATTCTGGTGTAAGACTTTTGGGTGTTACGCTGGGTAATCTTTATAAAGCAGATAACCCTGAGCAAAAGGAATTTTTTAAAGAAAAAGAAGAAAAGCTAAGAGTTTTAGAACGTACTGTTTTAGAGCTTAGTAAAAAAGGAAATATAGTAACAAAAGCAAGAACGATAAAAAGCAAAGAATTGTCTTAATAATCTAGTTTTGCTATTATTCTTCTCATGATTTATATCGCGCTAATTGAACCTGAAATACCACAAAATACAGGCAATATCGCTCGTACAGCCGTTGCAACAGGTTCAACACTTATACTCGTTCATCCGCTTGGTTTTTCTCTAGATGAGAAATACTGTAGACGTAGTGGATTAGATTATTGGCAAGATGTAAAAAAGATTGAGTATCCGTCATTTAGTTCATTCATAGATGATGTAAAGGATAAGGAACTATTTTTCTTCTCTTCTCATGCAAAAAAGTCGCTTAAAGATATTAAGTATCCGGAGAATAAAGATTTATACTTCATATTTGGTAAAGAATCTGTTGGTCTAGATAAAAGCATTACTGATAGCTTTTCTAATAGGTGCTTTCGTATCCCTATGATAAAAGGCGTAAGATGCTTAAATCTATCTAACAGCGTTGCTGTTGTTGTCTATGATGCTCTATCATCATTTGACTATAAGGATTTGGATTAATGAATAAAGAAAAAAAAAGCGTAGCTATAATTGGATGTGGCAATATGGGATCAGCTATACTAAAAGCTATAGCGTCTTCTCCACTCTACTCTGTATCTGTTTACAATAGGACAAAAGAAAAGGCAATTAAGGCTTCTTCTGGCTTAAATGTTCAAGTATTAGACAATATGGAAGATGCTAAAAATAGCGATATAGTCATAATTTCGACAAAGCCTCAGACACTAAAGGCTATCTACCCTTCTCTCTCGTCTCTTAATGCGGGATTGTTTATTTCAATAGCAGCAGGAGTTAAGCTTTCAACTCTAGAGGAAAACTTAAAAAGCAAAAATTGTGTTAGATATATGCCAAACATAGCTAGTTCTGTAAAAAGCTCTGTTACTGCAGTTACATATGATGATTCTTTAAATGAAGAAAAGAAAAAGACAGCACTCTCTATAGCCTCTTTATTTGGTTCAGCTTTTTACTTAGAAGAGAACCTCTTTAGCGCATTTATTGGTATTTCTGGTTCTGCCATCGCATATGTGTATGAATTTATTCACGCTTTAATTTTAGGTGGAATAAGAGAAGGAATAAACTATAATAAAGCCGAAGAAATTGTACTTGATACATTAAAGAGTGCAATTGAGTTAGAAAAAGCAACTAGAAGAAGTGCCATAGACTTAGAAACTATGGTATGCTCTGCTAGAGGTACAACAATTGAAGGAGTTAAGTGTCTCAAAGACTTTGGATTTGAAAGAGCAGTTATTGAAGCAGTAAGTGCTGCAAGTAATAAATCTAGAGAGCTGGAAGCCAACTCTTAATCGGAGGAAAAAGATGATAGATATTAAAGAACTAAAAACAAGACATGATGAAATTGCCAAGAACATCAAGGACAGATACATGAATGTAGACCTTGATGCTATCATTAAGGACCAAGATGAAAGGCTTGAGCTTTTATTGGAGGTAGAAAACCTAAGAAGCAAAAGAAATGAAACAGCTCAGAAAATGAAACAAAAGCTCGACAACGAGACAAGAAGTAAGCTAATCAGCGAAGGTAAAGCCATCAAAGAAGAGCTTATGGTTAAGGAAGCTGAACTCTCTGAATTAGAGGCAAAGTTCCAAGATGAAATTAGGACAATTCCTAACTATGCTTCTCCTCTTGCTCCTATTGGTAAAGAAGACAAGGATAGCCTTGCTATTAAGTTTGTTGGTGAACCTACTAAGTTTTCTTTCAAAGCAAAAGACCACGTACAGCTTGGTGAAGAATTAGATATTCTCGATTTTGATAAGGGCGCTAAGGTCTCTGGACAGAAGTTCTACTATATTAAGAATCAGGCAGTAATTGTACAGATGGCTCTTGAGCGCTATGCAATGGACATTGTACTTAAGCATGGCTTTACTCCTTTCATTACACCAGATGTTGCTAAAGAAGAAATCTTAAATGGAATTGGTTTCAATCCACGTGGAGCTGAATCTAATATTTACACAGTTGAAGGAACAGATACTTGTCTTGTAGGAACAGCAGAAATTACCTTAGGAGGATACTACAAAGATACAATCTTCAACAAAAGCGATCTTCCTATCAGAATGACAGGCCTCTCTCACTGCTTCAGACGTGAAGCTGGTGGTGCTGGACAGTATTCTAAAGGACTATACAGAGTTCATCAGTTCTCTAAACTTGAGATGTTCATCTACTGCCTACCAGAAGATTCTGAACGTTTCCACCAAGAGATACTCTCTATCGAAGAAGAAATCTTCACAGGTCTTGGACTCCCATATAGAATTGTAGATACAGCAACAGGCGACCTTGGTGCTCCTGCCTATCGTAAATTCGACATCGAAGCATGGATGCCAGGTAGAGGTGATAATGGTGAGTACGGTGAAGTTACAAGCACAAGTAACTGTACAGATTACCAGGCAAGAAACCTCAACATTCGTTATCGTGATGATGACGGAAAGATTAAGTTTGTACATATGCTTAATGGAACAGCAGTTGCTCTCTCTAGAGCAATGGTCGCTCTGATCGAGAACTACCAAAATGAAGATGGTTCAATTACAATTCCAGAGAAGTTAAGACCATATACAAATTTTGATAAGATTACAAAGAGATAATTCTCACTAATACCCTCGGGCAAGCCCGTGGGGTTACTAAAACCCTTGGTGAGTAGCCTAAGTGATATTATGTAAGTCTATGGATACTGCATAATAGGAACTACGTTAAGAGAGAATATATAGTTACCAGGTGGATGTTATACCTAGTCTGCTGCTCTAAGCGGTGTTTTAAACAGTTCTGAGGGAGCGGAACAGTGAGCACCTTTAAAACCTCTCATTAACCTTGGCGAAGGTATTCGACAGTTTGTATGTACTGGCTTACAGCATAAAACATACTACATTTTATGAAAGGAGCCATATCATGGTATATGTATTTAATATTCATGGACAACCGCTTATGCCTACTACCAGATATGGTAAGGTTCGCAGAATGTTAAAAGAAAAACAAGCAAAAGTTATTAAGCGATGTCCGTTTACTATTCAACTGTTATATGAGAACCCAAATTTTGTACAGGAGGTTAGTTTAGGTGTTGATGCTGGTTCTAAGACTATTGGCATTTCTGCAACAACTCCAACAAGCGAACTTTATGCAGCTGAAGTTAAATTAAGAACTGATGTTGTAACTAATTTATCTTCACGGCATGAATGTCGCAGAAGCCGCCGTAATCGGAAAACTCGCTATCGACAAAAACGGTTTGATAATCGAAAGGTAAACAAGCAAAACGGATGGCTTGCACCTTCTATTTGTAATAAAATTGTTACTCAATTAACCACAGTTGATAAAATCACAAAGATCTTGCCTGTTTCTGAGATTCATGTAGAAGTTGCTTCTTTTGATATTCAGAAAATTAAAAACCCTGATATTACTGGTATTGAATATCAACAAGGTGAACAATTAGATTTTTGGAATGTTAGAGAATATGTTTTATTCAGAGACCAATATACTTGCATGTGTTGTAAAGGAAGATCAAAAGATAAGATCCTAAATGTTCATCATATTGAAAGTCGTAAAACTGGTGGTGATGCACCTAACAATTTGATCACTTTGTGCGAGACTTGCCATAACGATTACCACAATGGAACTATTCAATTACCTAAAACTATTAAACGTGGAATGTCATTTAGAGATGCAACTTTTATGGGTGTTATGCGATGGGCCTTCTACAATAAAGTTAAAGAGATCTATGAGGCAAAAGGAATTCCAGTCTCTTTAACTTATGGATATATTACAAAAAATCTGAGGATCAAAAATAACTTACCTAAAACACATTATGTAGATGCTCGTTGTATTAGTGGGCACTCTAATGTGGAGCCTTTAGGTTATTATTTCTTACAGAAAAAAGTTCGTTGCCATAATCGTCAAATTCATAAATTAAAGTTTATGAAAGGGCATTATCGTAAACGAAACAAAGCTGATTATGAGATTCTGGGCTTTAAGCTGTTCGATAAAGTATTATTCCAAAATATTGAATGTTTTATCTTTGGAAGACGATCTACTGGTCGAATGGATCTTCGTAAACTGGATGGCACTCATATAAATGCATCCGCTAATTATAAAAATTTAAAATTGCTTGAAAATAGCAAACATATCTTAACAGAAAGGAGAACAGGAAGATTCCTCCCCGCTGCAAGCAACAGGGTTTCTACTTCCTAAATATTTTATGACAAGTGCCCTACTCACAGATTTCTATGAGCTTACGATGATGCAAGGATTCTTCCTCGAAAAGAAGAATCCTCGTGTTGTCTTCGACATGTTCTACAGGAACAATCCTTACAAAGGTGGATACACCATCTTCACAGGTCTTGATCCTCTTCTCTCTATTCTTGAGGATTTCAGATTTTCGGAAGATGACATCAATTACTTAAGTTCACTTAAGAAATTTGATCCTGCCTTTATTGAGTTTCTTCGTGGCTATCACTTTACAGGTGATGTCTACTCTTTTGATGAAGGAACACCAGCTTTTCCTGGAGAACCTCTAATTAGAGTAGAGACAACAATGATGGATGCCATAATTGTTGAAGCAATTATTCTTAATACAATTAACTTCCAAACTCTTATTGCCACTAAAAGTGCCAGAATGAAATTAGCAACCCAAGGCCATGGCTCTATCATGGAATTTGGACTCAGACGGGCACAAGGAGAGAATGGCGCACTATCAGCAACAAGAGCTTGTTTTATTGGTGGAGCAGACGTAACAAGTAATACATATGCTGGTAAAGAATACAATATACCTGTTGCAGGCACTATGGCCCATTCTTGGATCATGCTTTTCGATAATGAGTACGAGGCATTTAGACGTTTTGCAGATATCTATCCAGACAACTGCATTCTTCTTATCGACACATATGATACTCTCAATTCAGGAATCGATGCAGCCATAAAAGTTGGGCTTGAACAAAAGAAAAAAGGAAAGAAGATTGGCGTTAGAATTGATAGTGGAGACCTTTCATACCTTACTAAAGCTGTAAGAACAAAGCTTAATGAAGCAGGACTTGAAGACGCAACTATCTGTATATCTAATGATGTAACCGAAGAGATTATCCTAAACCTAGTTAATGATGGTGCTCCAATCGATAGTTGGGGAATTGGTACACATCTTGTAACAGGAGGAACACAAGCTGCCCTTGGTGGAGTCTATAAGCTTGCTGCAAAGGAAGAAAATGGTGTCTTTGTTCCTACCCTAAAGATTTCATCTTCTTTTGAAAAAACAACTAACCCAGGAATAAAGCAAGTCTACAGATTCTATGACAAAAATAATCAAGCACTAGCTGATTTGATTGCACTTAGCGATGAAAAGATTGAAGTTGGAGAAAATCATCTCTTCTTCCATCCTTTCTCTTTTGGCGACATGTTTGTAATGAAAAAGAATAGTTATGTAGCTATAAAGCCTATGTTATCTAAACAAATGGAAGGAGGAAAGAGACTTAAAGAGAGTCCTTCTCTCTTAGAATTACAAAATAGAGTTAAAGAGAATCTTTCCCATTTTGACAAGAGCTACAAGAGACAGATCAACCCACATATTTATAAGGTTTCTCTTACAACAAAGCTAAAAGATTTAAAGAGAGAGCTTGTACTTGAAGCAAAAATGAATGAAGAAAACTAAAGATGAGTCGGGACTGAGTATCCCGACCTTTTTTGTTAAAAAATTAGAGTCCACTCAAATCTACTTTAAATGTAAAACCTTCTGGAAGTTGTTTTCGCTTAAAGAATATTGCCATATACCAAGGAAGGTAAAGAATACCCCCTTCTTGAAAGAGATTGTCTTTGCAGAAAACAATTGCATCTTTTGTTTTCCATTCTGCTACATTCAAAACTCGATCTAAAGTAGCATGTTTTTTATAATCATTGCCAGACTTAATTTCTATTAAATCAATAGTGGATCCATTCTGGATTACAAAATCTAACTCACCGTATTTTTTCTTGTCAAAATAATGTAAAGAAAAGCCATTTGATACAAATATCTGAGACATCACATTCTCTAGAATGCTTCCCATATTTACACTTAAATCACCTTGCAAAATATTAAATTGTATATTGTCCATAGAAAGAGCACAAAGTAGCCCAGTATCTCCCATATAGAGCTTAAAAAAACTGCGTTTTTCATTTAAAATTAAAGGAACCTTTGGCTCTTCTATATTGTAACAAGGATTGGCAACACCTGCATCAATTAGCCAATTAAAGCTGTCTTCATATCGTTCAAGACGCGCACTAGATTTTAAACTATTCACGGTAAAACGACGATTTTTTTCATTTAACTGAGATCCAATCGAATCAAAAATAGCTCTAATTTTAGGGCGTTCGCTACCAACTGCATATTTGGAGATATCTTGTCTGTATAAATCAAGAATTTCATTTTGCTCTTTAATCACACGAGCAATGTCATGTGATTGAACATATGTTTGAACAATCTTTGGCATACCACCAACAATAATGTAAGAATAGAATAGTTTACTTATTGTTGTATGGATGACATCAGAAACAGGCACTCTAGCATTGTATGCTTCTCTTAATGTATCAATTGTTGTCTTCTGAACGCCATTGGCAAGAATGAACTCTTCAAAATCCATGGGATACATTGTATATAACTCTTCAAATCCAACAGGTAATGAACGAACAACTTTATTCTTCACACCCAAAAGTGAACCAGTCTCAATGTAGTCAAATCGTCCATCCTCAATCAAAAATTTGATTGCAGTTCTGGCATTGGGACATTCCTGAATCTCATCAAATAAAATCAAAGTATTACCAGGGATTAATGGTTTCCGCGCCAGTGCTGACAATCCTTCAATAATGGTATTCGCATCGAGATTTCCATCAAACACACTTCTTGCATCCGTATCGGAGACGAAGTTGAATTCAATAAAGCATTTGTACTCATTTTTTCCAAACTCACGCACTAGTGTTGTCTTCCCTATTTGGCGTGCTCCCTGAATACAAAGTGCGGTTCTATTTTTTTGTTGTTTCCAATCCTTCAATTTGTCGTAGTCCTTTCGATACAGCATACATACTCCTTGTTTTTTATCAAAATTATACCCCTCAATGTAACAAAAGTCTTGAATTTCAAGACATTATTTGCGACATTTTTCTTAATTATTTAAGGGACTTTTGCGACAAAATTCTAAGATACGTTTATAGCTCTGGGTCATCCCATTTTTCACACAAAGTAAAGAAATCTATTTTCTGAAGATTAATCTGCTTCTTCTTTACTTCATCTGCGAGGGCTTCTTTATCAACATATGGCTTCCATTTTGTCACTAAGTTTTTTCCTGCAATTCTCTTAATAGAGAGTGCTTTAGTGTAAAACCTATTCATTCCTATACAATCAGACCTATCCTCAATAACAGATACTCGCTTTGGAAAGCGAAAAGCAAGGTATCTTGTAAGCTTAATGCTGTAGCCAAAAAGCCAAGAGCGTGTTCCCAAATCAAGCGTTTGGTAGTATTCGCTGAGTATCTCTGTGTCATATCCTCTAAGACGCTGAAAAAGTGCTCTATCATAAAGACCAATTGCAAGGACAGGATATAGTGTTCTCTCATCGTCAGTAGTATCTAAATCAGGTTGGAAAGATTGAGGATCAACTTCTTTTCCTCTTATGAATGGTGACCTAATTGTAGGGAGAACTTCAGCTTCCGAGCTTAAGAGAATTGGACAAACAACTATTGGATGATCTTTTCCTGTCATTAAAGAGAGAATTGCTGAGCCATCAAAAGCAATTAATTCCATGTCACTACGAACAATTAAAAAATAATCTGTGTAGCATTCATTGGCCATTGCGTCGATATATTCACCTGTAGTTGTGTCATTAGCAAAAGCAATAAATGTTACTTCTGGGTACTTAGCATGTATTCCATATTCTTCTAATTTAAACTCTGTAGTAAGAACATGGAGAGAGAGATTCATATTAGTTAAGTACCACTCAATGGTTCTCTCTAATTCTTCTTTTGTACCAAAATCTAATATACCAACAGCAAATTGCTTTTGCTTATATAGCGATGAAATTCGAAAACCTAAATCCTGTTTTCTAAAGACCATTCGATAGCTACTCATTTATTGCTGCATCCTCCGGGCGAAAAACAACCTTGTGCTTCTCTCCTATCATAGCATTTATTTCACTAGAAGAGTGACCTTTTATTAAAAGAAGCTCGGAAGAATTAAAGGAAGAAATGGCCTTCATTATAACTTCCCCGTTAGGAGAGAGAATCGAGACGACATCTCCTTCTTTGAAAACTCCATCAATTTTTACTATTCCAGAAGGTAGGAGAGACTTGTGTCCAATAATAAGTGCTTTTTCTGCCCCACTATCTACTGTAATAGAGCCACTAGAGGGAGTGTTTATAATCCATCTCTCTCTTTGTGATATGCGCGAGAGTGGTCTTATATAAGTTCCTCTTTCTTCTCCTCTCATTATTTTTAGAATTACATTCTCTTCTTCGCCTGAAGCTATAATAGTGCCACAACCACCCTTTTGAGCAATTTGGGAGGCAAGAAGCTTTGTCTTCATTCCTCCAGTAGAGAATGTTGAGCCCTTACCTCTTGCCCAGGAAAGGACAGTAGAATCAACTTCATCAAGCTCTGTAATAAGCTTTGCTTCTTTATTTGTTTTTGGATTATCTGTATAGAGTCCATCTATATCTGTTAGTAAGAGAAGGAGAGAAGCGTCTATCTTACTAGCAACATAGGCACTCATTCTATCGTTATCACCAAAGACATTATTAATTTCAGAGGTAGAAATTACATCATTTTCATTGAAGATGGGAATTACTCCCAACTCCAAAAGTGTCATCACTGTTGTACGAAGATTATTGTAACTCTTTCGATTATTAAGAACAGAACGAGTAATAAGAATTTGAGAACAAAGGAGGTTGTATTTTTTAAATTCTTTAGCCCATGCAGCCATAAGCTCAGGTTGCCCAATCGAAGCACATGCTTGCTTAAGAGCAATATATTTAACCTCATTTTTATGATTTAAAGCTTTTGCACCAAGACCAACAGCACCTGAAGATACTATTAAAATCTGTAAGCCCCCTTCTTTTAGTTTTGCTACTTGCTCCACTATCTCCTTTATTCTTTCCTTATTTACACCGCTTTTTGTACTAATAAGATTAGTGCCTATTTTTATAACAATTCTCTTAACGGAAGAAAAATCTCTCATACTTTTTCCTCCTTAAAGTGGAAAGTTTTGGTTCCACCTGAAGAGTAATCACTAACACATTCACCGTGCCCTGTAAGAACCCACTTAGTCGTCATCAAGCCATCTAGTCCAACAGGACCTCGCGCGTGAAGACGAGATGTTGAAATACCAACTTCAGCACCAAGACCAAAGCGGTAGCCATCAGCAAAACGAGTTGAACAGTTGACGAAAACATCTGCAGAATCAACAGAGCGAACAAAAAGCTTAGCTTTTTCATCGCTAGAAGTGAGGATACAATCTGTATGATGGGATGAGTGTTTTTGAATATGTTCTATCGCTTGAGAAATGTTTTCTACACACTTAACAGCACATTCCTTTGCTAGATACTCGGTATCCCAATCTTCTTTTGTGGCTTTTACTGCTGATGAAAAGAATGGGAATGTTACATCATCAGCATGGACTATTACGCCATGCTCCTTAAAGGCTTTATCTAAAAGTGGAATAAATGATGAGACTATAGCCTTGTCGACTAAAATAGTTTCAGTTGCATTACATGCACTTGGATATTGAGTCTTAGCGTCAATAAGTATCTTGATAGCTTCACTAAAGTTTGCAGACTCTTCAACATATGTAATGCACAGGCCATTAGCATGACCTAAAACAGGAATATGGGTATTGTCCATTACGTAGCGAACAAAGCTATTAGAGCCACGAGGAATAATTAGATCAACATACTTGTCCATTGTTAAGAGCTCTTTAACCTCATCTCTTGTTTCTAATAGCTCAATCCATAAAGACGAGAAAGAGCTCTCCTTTGTTGCTTCTTTAATTATTTTAGTCAGTATCCTATTTGTGTTATTTGCTTCACTTCCACCCTTTAGAATAATTCCATTACCACTCATTAAAGCCAGTGATGCAATCTGCAAGAGAGCATCAGGACGAGCTTCGAAAACAAAGCCAATCACGCCAAGAGGAACTGTAATCTTAGAGAGCACGAAGGAGGTATCTAACTCCCTCTTTTCTCTAACTCTACCAATTGGGTCCGGAAGCATCTTTACATTTTTTAAAGAAAGAATCGATTGATCTATCTTTTCATCTTTATAGTGTAATCTATCTAAAAGAGAACTCTTCTCTCCTTTTTCTTTAGAGCTAAGAATATCCTTCTCATTTTCTTTCTTTATCTCTTCACGATATTCATCTAAGAGCAAGGAAATATTTTCTAAGGCCTTCTGTCTTTCTGTATATGTTGATTTAGCAAGTACAAAAGATGCTTCTTTTACACTTTTAAAGATGTTTTCGTTCATATATCAAGAATAATGAATGAGACTTTATTCTTCAATTATTCTAGATTAAAAATATCCATTAGATGAAAGAAAATGCATAATAGCACAAAGAGAAGCATTGCCAATTGCATGTGCTTTATCGCTGATAAGAGTATGGTCAACCTCCTCACCTCGAGGATCTATATCTGCTATCTTAAAGCCCTTTGGAACAGTCAAACCATCATGGAGTAAGCCTCTAAGCTTTCCAGATATTGTAGCCTTTACGCTAGTCTCTCCTATATAAGCAATAGTTTCATCTTTCTCTACTATATCGCCAATCTTCTTTACTCCTGTAAAAACACCAGATGATTGAGAGTGTACAACCCTCTCTTTGCCCTTTTCTCCAATAATGCCAGGAATACCTGTATTAGCAATAGCAGAGCCAGAATAAAGAATTGAGCCAAGAGAGTGGCCACGCATAGTCTCTATTATGGCAGTAGCATCTACCCCACAGGTAAAGCCAGGGCCTAAAGCTAAAACAAATGGTGCCATATCTATTCTTGTACCATAGTTCTTTTTTGCCATTATTGCATCAACAACAATTAAAGGCTCTAGACTCCTTATTGCATCTCCATTTTTATCAACAAGAACAGCAACATAACCTTCTATGGATTTCTTTAAAGCATCATCTAAACTAGAACAAAGAAGACCTTTTATACCGTCAATTTCCACTTCCTTTTCATAAACGCATTCAGCAAAGGAGATATTTCGTCTTATAACTGTTGGAGACTCTCTCTCTAAAGCAATAACACTAAAGCCTGCGTGATGGAGGGAGTAAATAACACCTGTAGCTAAGTCTCCTGCGCCTCTTACTACAACGATCTTTTTCTTCCAGTCTTTGTAAGGACGAGCATCTCTCTTATTCATTCGAGCTAGTACTTCGCTAGCAACTGAAATAGCTATCTCTTCAGGTCTCTCTTCTCCTAAATTTAAACCCATTGGAAGTGAGAACTTTTCAACTGGAGGTGCTTTGCGTTTTCTAGAAGAAAGCACGCCTACATAGAAACAAGGAGAAGAGATTAAGTAGGGAGAAAGCCCATCTAAAGCCTCTGGAATAGTTAAAACTACAGCTGTTCTTTCATTTAAATCTATACTCTTTAACCCATCTAATAAGGATTGAGTAATAACTCTTCTTGCAAATGGGAATGACTCTTCAGTAAGTAGATCAGATCTTGTATCTATAACGTTAACATTCCATTTTAAACGATAAAAAGTATCATAAATGGCCTTACCAACATGGCCTGCACCTATAATACAAATACGTCTATCTTGTAGTGGAACATCTATCATAATATCAACTTCTCCAAATTCTCTTACGTTTATTGTCTCGACCTTGCCTTTACCCTCTTTTAAAGCAAGAAGAGCGTCCTCTTTCGCCTTTTTCTCATGCTCTCCTCCTCCGATAGTCCCTTCGGTGGTTCCATCTAAAAAGACAGCCATGCGACCTTCCCTACGGCTAACAGTTCCACGAGAAGAAATAATAGTAACAAGACTAAAAGCCTCATTATATCTCTCTTTTTCGGCCATTTTTTCAAAGAGCATAGTAAAGTTCTCCTTTTTTTTCGCTAACTATGTAAGACGAGATGCCCTTTCGTATTTTAAGAGACTTTATTAAGTCAAGATTATCTGAAAAGGAATCAAAGAGAGAAGTAACCTCTTTGATTATCTCCTCTCCAGGAGAAACAAGCTTACCTGGAACGGAAGATTCATGAGCAAAGAGAATACTTTCTCCTTTCTGCACTGTATGGCTTAAAAGTTCATCATCTTTGGTGAAGAAATAATCTACCCTATAGTCTTCTCTTTCTTTGCTAGCAAGTTTAGTAGAGGCTGTAAGGAGAACAGAGTAGCCTTTGCTTTTTAAATACTCGCCAAAAGAAAGAGATAAGAAATGTTGTTTTTCCTCCACCTCCAGTTACAGAGACAAATGGATGAGAAACACTACATAGTTTTTCTTCAATTACAGGCCATAACATCATCGCTTGATTTTATCACAACAATAATTATTCTTCGAGCATTCTTTCAAAGAGATGCGATAGGTATTAGGGAACTTCACAAAACAGTATTTCCCCAAAAATAAAAAATTGGAAGATTTAGTGATATGGTGTGTTAACTTCCCATTTTTGTTCAACTAAAAGAATAAATGAGAGGTTTTAGTATCA
>ERZ808252.1731-NODE-1731-length-15009-cov-3.902234_pt1 | contig 15009 bp, 10 predicted proteins | sample MGYA00521242_ERZ808252 | MGnify/ENA primary metagenome ERZ808252 (study PRJEB31516, sample SAMN03275581) | gut metagenome | biome: mammalia-associated habitat; material: feces | host: Papio cynocephalus | place: Kenya | collected 2012-08-07 ...
GCTCGCCCTTCTCCAGCTGCTTGGCCATGGAGTACCACGCACTGTTCGGGTTCCATCCTGCCATGCGCTGCATCACGTTCATCGGGGAAAGCTGTTCCTGGTTGAACAGACTGTCCAGCTTCTTTCCCTGACGAGCCGCTTCACCTGCCTTTGTCTGTGCGCCGAAGTCCAGCTCTTTCTTGCTGTCCGTGTAGACCTCCGCAAACAGCCGGTTCATGTCGTCATTGATGACATTGTTCCGGTTGTAGAACTCCGTCCGCAGCCCGACGGCCGCTTTATACAAATCCTGCAGCGCGTTCAAATCCATGTCCGCGATCTTCTTGTTGTCTAGGCGATGGACAATCTTCTCCAGTTCTTTCGACGGCAGGAAGTTCGGGTCGTTCGCCTGCGCGTCCTTATACATCTCGGCCAGGTCTTTCCACGTCGCGTCGTACTTCTTGGAATAGCGCATCTCGTTGGCCGCGCTCACCGCGTAGATGTCCAGGTCTCCCAGCACCTCGTCCCAGGTTTCCCGCAATTCCTCCGGTGCCCGGTACTGATTTTTAGCCAGCCACTGCAGCGCCTTCAGCGTCTTCTTCTGCTGTTCCTTCAGCTCACGGTACTCCCGCTGCCGCTGGCTCATCTCTTTGCGCTGCTGCCGCTCCTTCGCGCGGCTGAGTGCTTCGCGCTGCCGGGCGGCTGCCGACTTTTCCCGCTCCTGCGCAATCTTCACGCCGGTTCTGTCTCGCAGGTGAACCTCCAGCTTTGCTGTCCGTGTGAATGTGCGCAGCGCCTCGTCCATCTGCCGCTCGATATTGTCCAGGACTTCGTCTTCCGAAACATACTCCTGCCCGGCCAGAAGCGCAGTGTACTGTGCCAGGCTCATGTTCTGGCTCTTGCCTTCTTCCGCCGTCTGCACGATGTTCTCCAGAATCTCCCTGCTGTCCAGATCATCCGCGTTGAACATCCCCGGCAGCGTGTCTGCAAGCTCTGCGTTGACCATGTCGATGCCTGCTGCGCTCGTGTCGTTCACCAGCATGACGCCTGCCGCAAATGCCTTCTTTCGGAAATAGCCCCAGTCGTCTCCAAACTCATGCTTCACGCTCTCCGGAACGTAGATGCGGCGCCCTGCAATCTCCGACCGTGCCTGCTGCAAATACTCATCCGCTGCCACTTCCATGACGCCTTCTGCATACATCCGGTCAAAGAAGGCGTCCCGGTCTTCCTGCGTCAGCTCGCCGTTCTTGAGCATCCGGTCTGCCAGACCGTCGATGATCTGGTTGATCTCCGCACGCCGCCCTTCTGGAATGGAGAAGATGCCCTGCATATCCTGCCGCAGATTCCGCTTTGCAATGATCGGCAGGCTTTCGGCCACCGGCTTCGCGCGGCTTTTTCTCTTTCTGCTCTTGCTTTGCCGGTGCGCTCTCCGGCGCCTGCCCGATCTCGCCGCCGGTTTCCGCCTGCGGTTCGTCCACGGAAAAGCGCATACCCTTCAGACTTCTGGCGATCTCCATACGCTGCTCGTCGTTCCCGGCCTCGTACTCGATAACGTTCAGGCCCGCCGCCTTCATCTTCTCCAGCCGTTCCGGCGGACAATCGTCCGGTGCAATGCAGACCGGCTCGTCGAATGTGACCACGCGCTGCGGCTTCGCCTCAAAGTATCCCGTCGGCATTTCTGCCGCCTGTCGATACATACCGGCGATCTCCGTGGCAAGCCCGCCGTCGATGGCGTACCCCTGCCTGCTGAACGCCTGCTGGATGCGCATGGCGTCCTGCCCGGCGTTTTCCATGAGAAGGCCCGCAATCTCATCCATGTCATAGCTTCCGGCCGTCTTCTGCACGTCTGCAACAATACCCTCGATGCGCTTGTCCAGCGCCTGCAGCAGCCGGTTATATTCCTCTTCCGGCATATTCTGCAGACGATCCTCGTCTGCATGGATGGCGTCCACGCTTTTGTATCTCGGCGTCGCCACGGATAAGATTCCCTTGGCGCCCACGCCCCAGTAGCTCTCGCCTCTGGCGCTGGCCTTGTTCATTGCTTTTACAATGTTCTCTGCTGTGTACGCGCCGTGCGTTTCCCGGAAGCTCCTGCGCCTGCCGGAAGCTGTGAAGCGTTCCTTCCCGTTGTAGATGCCCGGCTCGCCCAGTACGCCGCGAAGCTGCCCACGCACCCACGCCTCGACATCTGCATCGTCCACTGCCTCGCGAAGATTATCCTGCGTGGCGTAGCGGTCTACGCCGTCGCGCGTCTGGCCGCCGTCTTCGTAAAGCGCTTCTGCGTTCCGGATGAAATCCTCCACGCGTGCATCGCTGATCTTGTCGCGCTGCCGTGCAATGCGCGTCTCGCGCAGCTCCGGCCTGCGGCTGAGCGCATATTCGTGGTCTGCAATCCAGGCCTCCATGATGCTCCCGCGTGCCGTTTCCAGCTCTGCATCCGTCAGCCTGTCGCCGGTCTCCAGCTTCACATACAGCTGCGCCAGCTCCTGCGCACCGATTTTCTCCGTGTAGTCCTGCAGCGCCTGATTGCCGAAACTGTCCCAGACTTTTTCCTTCAGTACCGGCTCGATGTCTTGCCCCTGTTCTGCAAGATATGCAGCCCGCACGGTGTCGTCTTTGGAAAGCTCCTTGGCAAGCTCTGCTTCATCCATCGTGGACACTTCATCCACGCGGCTGCCGATGACGCTGTCGCGGGAGAAAATGCCGCCCGCCACCTGGTTTGCCAGCTGCGCGATCTTCTGCTCTGCGGCGCGTCTGGCCTCGTAGTTCACCTCCCGCTCGACGATTGCGTTTGCCGCCGTCGGCGTCCAGGCGTCTGCGCCGTAGACCTTGTTGCGCCGGTCTGCCTGCGGGTCGATGCTCTGGCGCGGGAAGACCAGCGTATAGTCTCCGTACTGTGTATGCCCCTGGCTTGCCTTCACAATGGCGACCGACGGCGACGGGATAGCGCCGAGCTGCAGCATACTGTCCATCTTCTTGCCGTCCAGATTGTGAATGGCCATCAAGTCCTGTGTCTGCTCAACCGGCTCGTCCATGGAGAACCGGGCCTTGACAGGCAGCCGCTTCTCTGCTACACTGGCCTCAGAAGCATCTGTGGGCACCCTAACAGGGCGGTTTTCCGCTTTAGCTGTACCATTCTGGTACTGACGGGGAGGCGCAGGTGCTTTCTTTTCGTTCTCATTCAGCTGGATGGAGTACACAAATTCTCCATCCGGCTTTTTCCGTACATTTGCCAGCAGGTCATAGACCCGTCCGTCGATTTGCACGGTCTTCACGAAATATTCCCAGCCTGTAAGTCCCTGGTGCGCTTCGGATGTTTTGCCCTGTTCTTTGCCGCTTCCGCTGTGCTCTGCGTTTTCGACCAGATCAAAAATGTTCCCGTCCGCTCCTGTGTTGATCTTCGCCTTCCAGCCTCTTGGCGAAGACTTCTTATCGCCGTAGACGTTCTTCCGCAAATCATTCTCATCGAATGTCGCATAATAGACTTCACCATCTCGCGCTGTGAACTTCGCTGTGCGGCCTGCGTATTCATTCCGCATGATGTCCATAAAGGCTTCCATGCGCTTCTTGTACGGCAGCTTGCGGACGGCCTCGCTGGTTTCATACACTTCAGTCCCGTCGTCCGTCTTTCCGACGTAATCTAGGCTGTCGCTCAGATCGGCATAGACCGTGTTCTCGTCTGCCCTGGCAGGCGGCGTCGCACGGCGCTGCTCTGGCGTCAGTTCCCGTCGGCTGGCTGCGTCTCGCGCTTCAATCTCGCCTGCGGTATTGCGGTAAAGATCGTAGCTGTCCAGCCCGACACCGTTCTGGATGTCAATGATGCTGTCTTCCAGCTCTCCGATTTTCGCTTCAATGGCGTCGTCTTCCGCTGTCCACCGGTTCAAATCCCACGGCAGCTGCTCTTCCAGTCTGGCGATCTCTTCCCGGATGTCCGCAATTCTCGCTTCTTTCGCCTCGTCCCGGTGCTGCTGCCAATACTCCGGTGATGCGCCGCTCGCAAATCCTTCTGCCTTCTGAATGGCGTGCTGGATTTCGTGAATGATCGTCACCTCCGGCGCCGAACGCAGCTTGCTGTCCAGCGCGATCTTGTTCTCGCTTGGAGAGAAATAGCCCTGCGTATTTCCTGGCAGCTCCTTGAACTCCACGCGCACGCTGCGCAGCTGCGGGTACGCCTGGAATAGTTCCTCGTGATCGATGACATCCTCCAGCGTGGCGTTCCCGCTTTCCACGCGCTCGCTCAGTCTCCCGTACTCTCGGCCCCAGGTCTTGTCCAGCTCCTGAAGGCGCTCCTGGTCTTCCGGCTTCCACGCTTCTGCAGAACCGGTGAGCATCTTGTCCACGAGCTTCTGGTATTCTGCATAGTCCGGATGATTCCGGCTGAAGGCTGCGTCTCCGCCGCGATGGTACTTCATATTGCTGTCGTCGATCTCGAAGCGCAGCTTGCCTTCCATCCCGGTGTGCCAGCCAGTTTCCTTTCGCACGCGCTCGTCGTCTTCGCCCTGCATCTGAAGCTCCTGTGCGCGGGCAAGCGTCTTCTGATCGGCTGTGTTTGCGTTCACGCCGCCGTAGCTGTAGCTGTAGCGCTCTGGCGGCCCCGTCCTGCGGGCTACAGCTTCTTCCGTCTCGCTGCCTGGCGTCGTGATCTTCCGCTCCCGCAGAACCGCCTGCGCCTCGCTGCGGTATTTTTCTGCGTGTGCGCCGAAGAAGTTGATTCCCGCGTAAGCATCTGCACAGATTTCTTCTTTGACGATACCGTAAGCCTCGGCCACTTCCTGTCCGGATGCGTGCTCCGGCAGATCATACACGCCGCGCAGGTTCTTGAGGTACTTGTCCATGATCGCGTCGAACTCTTCCCGGCCGTATCGCTCTACGATGGCCTGCTCGATCTGCCGCACAAGCCCCGGATTGTTGGCGGCATAGTCGTGGAAAGCCTCGTGGTCTGCGATCTGGTCAATGTTCAGCCGGAGGTGGTCTGCCTGAATGATGATGCCGTTCTCCGTATAGACGCCGCGTGCCGTGCTCACCGAGCCGTCTGCCTGCCGGATGCGGATGGAGCCGAGCACATACGTCACCGGCTTCCCGGTCTCATAGGAAATGCGCTGCGCCGTCTGCTGCATCTGCGCATCCCAGTGAGATTCCGGCATGATCTGAATCTCGCGCTCTTCCGTTCCGTTCGGCAGGCCCAGGCTCTGGCTGCTTACTTTTTCGAGCCGTAGAGTTCGTCCAAGATTCTTTCTTTCAGCAGCTGCTCCGACCTGGTTAAAGGCGCGTTGTGGTCTGCCTTCTGCCAGGATTCCACTCTGTCCGCCGGTACTCTCACCGAGAACCCGTCCGCCGTCTCCATCAGGTAACTGTTCGCCCGGCTGTTCTGCGCCTGGCCGCTGCCCGACCTGAAGCTGTTCTGTGCCATTGTTCATTCCTCCTTCAGATGTTGTGGTTCCATTCTGCACGCCCGGTGCCTGGCTGTCAAGTGCCTGCTGCACCGTCGGCAGAACCACCGTGCCCTGCTGCGCCGTCGGCAGCGTGTTCAGCGTCTGCTGCGCGGCAGCGTCGACCGGCTGCGGATTCTGTGCCTGCGCGTTTCCGGATACAACCGCTTCGATGTCCGCGTCCGTCATCTGCCGCATGACGTTCTGTACTTCCGGGAAAGAGAGCAGCTTGCTGAGAACTTCGCCGTCCTGAATCTCTCCGCGATAGAACGCCTCAATGCCGCGTGCCATTGACTGTGCGCGTTTTCCGCTTACGCCCATAGCTTCCAGCCGCTGCAGCGGTGTGGTGGTCTGTTCTGTCTGCACCGTCGGCAGCTCCGCCGTGCCCTGCTCCGCCGTCGGCAGCACCACGCCGCCCGGCTTGACAGGATCACTCTTCTGTGCTACCCTTGTATCAAGGGAAGAACCTTGCAGCAGTGCGTTTCGGACGTTGTCCTCAGGGCCGGTTTCACCGGCATTGCGGATTGCCGGCGGGTTCTTCCCGCTTTTTTTCCATAGGGAATTTGTAGTCAGTGCGTGGCGGCCGTCCGTAACCGCCTGCGCCGTCACATATTCGTTTCCAATTTGCTTGGAAAACAGCAGCACCGGCCGTCCCAGCGCGTCGCGCTTCTCTGAAAGCGTAACGTTGTCCGGATTTGACAGAACGTCCGGGATAAGCGCGACATCCGCTTCCGATACTGCGGCCTGTCCCCGCGCCGCTTCTGCCGCTTCGTTTCCATGCTGCTTGAAAATGTGCTGCACGGAATCTCCCGGCAAAATTGCCGTATAGCCTGTCACATCAACGCCGGTTGCGTCCAGGACTTTGGCTGCGGCCGTATCCGGAATCGTACCCATGTAGAGCCGTTCCGGGCCTCCCTTCTTTCCCAGCGCCTGCCGTACAAACTTGACGATGTCATTCTTCGTTTTTGCGATGATGTTGTTTTTCCCGCCTGCAAGCCCATCTGCCGCCTGCTGCGTCATAGGTACAAGCCCTGTGCCCGTCTCCATCCCGGAGGCGGTTTTTGTTTGTCCGGATACTGCCTGTGCGGCAGCTGCCGCTGCGTTCCCATTTTGCAGAGCCTGCCCGCTCTCCGGCTGCGGTGTATTCTGCGTTCCGGCCTGTGCCTGCTGCAGTCCCTGCTGGATTGCGGTCTGAAGCTCCTGCTCCACCTGCTTCTGCATCTGCGGGTCTGTCGGTGTCGTTGGCAGGCCTGCCGCCGTCGGCAGCTGCCCTGTGCTTCCACCGCCCGGCAGCATGACGTTTGGTGTCTGCATGGCACTGGACGCTGCGGTGTACCCATTGACATACGCCCGCATCGCCTCATCAATGAGGTCGAGCGTTTCATTCAGATTGTCCACGGCCTTCTGCTGGCCTGCAATGTAATAGCTGTTGACGCTTTCGCGCAGGCTCTGCGTCTGCTGCATGATGAACTGCGCCCGCTGCGCCTTCGCTTCCGGCGTCATATTTTCCGTTCCAGCCGTCATCGCGCGGTATCCCTGCTCGATGGCCTGGTACGCCTGATTCATCTGTGCCTTCTGCTGCTGCGTCGTCTGGTAGCTGTTGATGGCGCCGTTGAGTACAGAGAACGCAAAAGCCGTCACAAGGTTCGTAGCGATCTCTTCTTTCGTCGGCTTTTCATCCGCCGCAAGATAGCCGACTGCCTGGTTCACGCTCGCGTTCGTCACGCCGCTTGCCGTCTGCCGCAGAAACTCCATGAACGGCGTCATCTTATGTGTGTCGCGCAGCACGTTGGCGAGACCCGTTCCTACCAGGCCGCCTGCCAGGTTGCCTGCCATGCCCTGTGCGCCGCTGATGGCAATGTGCTTGAGGTAGTCGCCCGTGCTCATGTCGCCCATGGCGGCTGCGCCTGCATTGTGTACGGCGTCTGCTCCGGCAAAGCTCAGCGCCCCCGCCGCCACCTTGAAGCCGAGGCCGCCGGTGTTCATTCCTGCTGCCGCAAGCCCGGCGCCCGCCGCTTCTCCGATTCCGGACATGAGTGCCAAGCTTCCTGCGATCTTCGCGCCGCCCGCGAGCACCGGATGCTCCGCCTGCGCCCGCTGCGCGTTTTCCATCTGCCGATGATACTCGTCCTCGTTCGCGCCGAGCAGCTTTCCGACCGCAGCCGCAGCCGATGTCACGCCCAGCCCCTCCTGCAGCCCGCTCGCAACCGCTGTCTGTTTGGAGTACAGCCTCGTGTAAAGTACATCGTAAATCTGCTGCCACTGCTTGGCCGCCTCCGTGTCGCCTTTGCGCATTGCTTCCTGGTACGGCGCAAATGCCGTCACATTCTGCTCATAGCCGAGAAGCCCGCCGAATCCGCTCTGCGTGCCGATGATCTCTTCTGCCTCCTGCTTCTGGCGTTTCGTCCAGACTCCCGGCACACTGGCCAGTGCGATGAGGCGGTCTTTGTATCGTCCCACATTTTTCGCGGTGTATGTCTCCGGGCGCTTCGTGCCCTGCATCTGGCTCTCGCTTTCCTGGCGGTCGATCTCGTCCTGCAGTTCCTGGATGCGTCGGTCTGTTTCGCTCTGCGCAGACTCCGCCTGGAAGGTTGGCAGCGTCGAGTCGCTTGCCTTGCCCAGCATAGAAAGGATGCCAGGCTGCTGCGCCTGTTCCTGCTTCTTCTGGCTCTCCAGGATGGCGAGCGTCCGTTTCATGCCCTGCAGCTGATCGTGCGCCACCGTTTCGTCCAGTGCCTTCTCGCGCTGCGTGGTGTAGTAATAATCCTGCGCATCATGCAGCTTTTCCGCGTAACTGTTCGCTGCATCTACCGTGTCGAATACGCCCAGAAACTCTCCGGTATCGTAGAAGTGCTGCAGGATTTCGTCTCCGTCGCTGCTGCGGTATGCCTTCCCGTCTTTCATCCAGACCGACGGAAGCAGCACCTCCTTGCCCTGGATGTTGAAGCTCGTGCTGTCCACGGTCGAGACGCTGCCGTCGGCGTTCCGATACTGCGGCCGGTTGTAAAGGTCGATGTTGCCGACGCCATACTGGCCGATCTCCTGGTTGTATCGTTCCTTCTGCCGCTGAGAAGTCGGTGCCGGTGCGCCGAGTCCTGCAATGCTGGCGGGCGTTGCCGTCCGGTCGAATCCGTTTCTCTCTCGCTGCGGTGTCTTCTGTTCCTGCGCCTGGCGGCGCTGCTGCGCGGCGCTCTGTGCCTGGCGGATGAAGTCCTGCTTATTGAGGACGCCACCGGCCTCCTGGCCGGTGGTCTGTTCCCAGTTGCTCTGCTGCTTGTCCGCTTTGTTCAGGAAAGATTTCTTGGAAATGACACTCATACTTTCCTCCTTACTTGTACTTCACGGAGTCGTCGATCTTCTGCCCCGTGATCTCGTAAATGAGCTTTGCTGTGTCAGCCCACTGCTGCTTCGACATCTGCCCGCGTGCGCCGACGGCCACATCGTAGGCCCGGTCATAGTTGCCCTGGCCAAGCAGCGTCGAGATCGTCCGATTCACGCCCTTATACGAATCTCTTGCCATGGCCACGTTGCCGCTGTAGCTGCCGCCGGAACTTCCGGAGCCAGAACCGCCGCCGCTGCTTCTCGCGCCCTTGGCCGCCAGTGCTGCCTCGTATGCGGACGTGTCGATGCCCAGCTTCCGGAGATACGAATAGTCGCCGTACTGCGCAGCCAGCTGTGCCTTCTCCAGCGCCTCGCCGCGAAGCCCCGTCTGCTGATTGATCTCGTCGAGCAGATTCTGGTAGTTGAAGCTGCGGTCTGTGTTGTACTGGTTCAGCTCGTTCAGATACTTCGTGTAGTCCAGCTGCTCCAGTGCGCTCGCCGTCTGCACGTCGTTTGCAATCCGGCTGTATGCATCTGCCCATGTCTGGTAATCGAAGTTCCTGTTCGTGTTGTACTGCTGCAGCTCGTTGAGATATTTGTCATAGTCCGACTGCTCTGCACCCTGCACGGCGCCCAGATCGCTGAGCTTCATGTTGTAGTCGTTCATGTACTTGTTGTAGGCCAGCTGATAAAGCTCTGGAATCTTGTCTGTCATCTGCGCCGCGTAGTAGTCTCCGGCCTGCGCCGCTGCCGTTGCCGCGTAGCTCGATGGGATGCCGCCGGACGCTGCTGCCGCCGCGCCGATGGCGTTCTGCTGTGCACGGTCTCCTTCACGGGTGTACTGCTTGCGGTACTGGCTGTAGAGCTGATCTGTCTCCGGGTCATAGCTGAACTCTTCGCGGTTCAAAATCTGCTTCAGCAAATCCTGAATGGTTTCGTCGTACCGGTTCGTGTATTCCGGCTGCGCTACGTCATACGAATAGCTGCCGTAGTTCAGCTGCTTGTTCAGAAGATCATCCACCAGCCCCGTGCGGCTCGAAGAGTACGTCGGCTTTGCATCCTGCTGGAAGCTGTTCGGGGAAAGTGGGTCAAGGTAAAACTGTGAACCCGCTCCGCCGCCGGTGTAGTTTCCGTAGCTGCTGCGGATGCCTTCCGCGCCCAGGTTTGCCAGTGCCCGCTGCTCCGGTGTCGTGGCGTTGTGGTAGTCCCGCTTGTATTTCAGGATGCTCATTCCCGCATCCGGATTCTGCTGTGCCAGCTTCAGATCGGCCGCCGAGAACTCGCTGCCAAGTCCGGAGTTCGTCAGCTCCCGTTGAAACTCATCGTATGTAAATCTCTGTGCCATTGTCGTCTCCTTTCATGGTTACAGTTCGCTCCCCGTGTAGACCTCGCGCACCAGCGAATACAGCCTGCACCCGCCGCTGCCCGTCATCCGGATGCGGAAGTGATCGCACCGGCGCGGCACGATCGGCAGATAGAAGCTGCGTTTCTTTTCTGCCTGCAGCGTCTTCACCTCGCGCCACACACCGTCTGAGTCGAACTGCATCTCGATCTTCACGCTGGCCCCTTCGTCCAGCTCCAGCCGCACCAGCAGCTTTCCGATGCCCTTCTTCTGTGGAATCGGCACCGACGCCGAGGAATACGTTGTGTACTCGTAGAAGTCCGCCCACTCCGTCATCCAGGGGACTTCTGTTTCCCGAACCGCCGTGGCAGGTGCCGTCCTGGCGTTGCCGTTCAGTAAGAGCCTTCCGTCTGCAGCCAGAAAATACAGTTCCTCGTTCCAGCCCCATCCTACAACCTCCAGCGCATCTTCCCGGTGCCACAGGCCCCGCAGCGTGTCATACACAAAAAGGTGCCAGGCGCCCGCCGTGTCCTTCATTGAGACGTAATACTTCGTCCCGTCGCTGCCGCCCACGGCGTTCCGAAACCGCTGCGTGCCGAACGCCGCGCCCACCTGCTGCGGGATACCGCCGGAGTAGGCAACAATGCCCGTGCGGGCCAGATAGAAAAGCGTCTCTCCGGCAATGGCGACGGATGCGTCGCTGCCAGCCTCCACGCCCAAAGAGGCGCTGCCCATTACCTGAAAGTTCGACGGCTTGTCTCCGTAGACCTTGTAGATGTGCTCTTCTTTGAAAAAGCACGGATAGCCCAGGTAGCTGCAGCACGCCGTGAAGTCTCCCGCGCTGCCGACATTTACGCTGTAGCTGTCCGTGGCCACGCCGTCAAATACGTTCCAGTTGAAGATGTCTCCGAGCTTGCTGGCATAGATCGTGTCTTCCTTGCAGCCCCAGAGCCGGTTCTCGTTCTCGCACACAAAGTCCATATCCGGCACGGTTCTCTGGATGGTCAGGGTCTCGCTATCCCCGCCGTCGGAGATCGTGAAGGTATTTTCGTAGAAGCGGAGGTAGTCGCCGTCGATTTCCCGGATGATCGGCGTTTTGTTGTTGCTCTCATGCTTCGTTGCACCAGAGATCGTCACCGCGTCTCCTACCTTGAAGATGGAGTCCCACGCCGCCCCAGACGCATAGATCGTGTTGGCCTTTGCGTCCTCGCCTGCGTAGGTTCCGTCCTGAATCTTTGCGCTGCCGGTGAAGTTCGCCTCCATCGTGCCGAACTCGTCTGTCAGGCGGTTGTAATACTTCTTGTCCGGCAGGATGATGATGTACGCGCCCAGGCTCGCGAACTTCTTTCTCCCGTTCGTGACCGTTCCCTTGAGTGTTCCGTCTGCATAGAACCCCGTTCCGTCTACCCAGAACAGCCCGTCATGTGCGTAGAACCCGTTCGGCTTTGCAAGCGTGCGTACCTTCCAGCGCGGGCGCCTGGGTGCGAGCAGGGGATAGAAGTCGCTCGTCATGTTCTTCATGTCCCAGATGTCGCCGTTGTCTGCGCCGAGCGTGTGGTTGTACCCGCCGAACTTTGTCTGCTTGTATTTCTGGATACCGTCCTGGTTTGCCATTGGCGGCAGACCGATCATGCGCCGTCACCTCCAAACTGGATAAAACCCTCCAGCGCCTCCAGATGGATGGGCTTGATCTTCTGCGGTTCCGGAAGCGCTGCCAGTTTCCAGTCGATCTCCGTCTCAACATTGGCCAGCTCAGACCTTCGCGTGTTGTACGCCGGTGCGTCTGCCGGGTCTTTGAAAAGGAACGTCCCGCGCTCTGTAAAGGCGACGTTGCCTTTCTCGTCGAGCTGCCCGAACTCCTGCGTCAGCTTATTCTCTTCGCGGACGTAGAAGTCCACCGACGGCTGCAAGGCCCGCCGAAGTCTTGCCAGCGTGAAAGCTGTCTTGTAGTCCCATTCCATCTGGGAAAGATAGTTCACCGCCATGCAGGCGTTGACGCATCGGATGAGTGTTGTTTTCATGCTGCGCTCCTTTCAGCTTGTGCTCAGCGGCGAGTCATTGATGTAGACCGTGCCGTAGAATTTGATATTCCCGCCGGACGAGATCGTCACGCCGCTTGAGCCGTAGATGTAAATATTTTCGTCCGCCTCGATGGAGATGCCGCCTGCCGACTGCAGCTTCATGGCGAACGACACGCCGCGAATGTAGTTCGTGTAGATGAACATTCTGTACCGGTTTTCATACTGGCTGTCCGTTCCGTTGGCGTCCAGCCGGATACCGCCTGCGGTGTAATTGCTGTTCATGTAGCAGAACTCGATCTCGCCGCCCCAGATGCCGTTTGACTCCAAGATGCTTCGGAAGGTGCTGCCCTCGATGGTGCAGCCGTAGATGTCGATGGCGTCAATCGTGCCGGTCGTGATGTTGCTGCCGTTGATCGTCGTCTGTCCTGCGGTAGACAGGTCCGAGAACGTGACCATGCCGCTGAAGCTGATCGACTTGCTGGACACCACCACGCCGTCACGCATGAGCCTGATCGTGCTGCTGCTTTCTCCGTTGGAGACCGACAGCGTGATGCTGTTGACCGTCTGTGTCAGAGACGATACGCTGCCGTCCAGCGTCGTGATTCTGCTCTGCAGCGCCGTCGCCGTCTGCTGCAGCGACGAAACATCTCCTTCTGCGTTCGTGATGCGCGTTGTCAGGCTGTTTGCCGTCGCCGTCAGGGAGGTGATGTTTCCCTCTGCATCTTCCAGTCTCGCGCCCAGTCCCTCTGCCGTGACCTGCAGCGCAAGAATCTGCTTCTCGTCATTTTCCAGCTGCACATATACCGGCTCCGTGATGATGTTCACGATCTCATCAAAGCCGGTCTCGTTGAAGTTGTCTTTGTCCAGATTACAGAACGAATACCGCAGCTGCTCCAGCAGCATATAGAGGTAGCTCGTGATCTGCTCGATCTTGTCCTTGTCTGAGGTCTCCTTTGTGAACTGCGGAAACCCCGTGTCCGCGCTCAAAATATTGGATGGCACCGTATCGCCTCCTTATAGCGTTTTCGGGAAGGGCCGTCTCCGGCCCCTCCCCGCGCGTTTCGCGGCAGACCCTTACTTGTGCGCAAGCACCGCGATATTGCCCTTATTGCTGACTTCCAGATCGAGGGCGGCGGCGATGTCTCTGACCTTGACATAGTTCGTGCCGTCCTTGAGGATTCTGTCGACAGGCACTTCCTTGCCGTCGATGATCATTTTCGATTTTTCTACCACTTCGTCCACCTCTTTCAAAAGTTTCTTAAAATCGTCCCACTTGTCTTTCGCGATCATCGGCAGCGGGCAGAGCTTGCCGGAAACGTCATAGTGCCGGATGGCGTACTGCACATTGGGAAGCTTTTTCAAAAGCATCTGATACAGCCGCGCGGCGTTTTCCTGTGTCGCCTTCGGGATGTAATAGGCCCCGGAGGCGTCTGTGTGGCTCACCATCTCGATGGAAACGGAATTGTAGTTGTTCACCAGCTTTCCATATTTGCCGCTCTGGCCGTCTCCCACGGCCCAGGCGACGGTGTCCAGCGGCACGCACTCGTAGACGATGTTCTTTTCGTCCACGCAGTAGTGGGCGGACGCCGCTCTTCCCTCGCTGCCGTCGGCGAAGTACCGGGCGTTGCCCAGAGCGGAAGCCGTCGTTCCCTTGTTTGCCGTGTAGTGGAACACGATGGCCTTGATGGATGAAAGCGGTCTTTTACCACCGATTTTAGACGCCCGCAGGCTCTCGTTAATCTGTAGTTTCATTCGTATTCCCCTTTGCATTCTGCGAACCGAAATAGAACGCAATGATAGAGAAGAAGATCGTCAGGAAGTCTTTACCTTCGATCACACCACGAAGAGAAAGAATGGCAAAGACAATGGTGAGGCTGATCGTGACAATACTTTTCACGCTGAAAAGATTGCCGACTCGTTTAATCAAAATCTGTAAAATTTCATTCATATGTACTGCTCCTTTCTAATCTTTTAGCACGATCTCTGCGATGCGTGCCGCCGCTTCCGGGCCGTATTCTCTGGCCCATTTGTCCATAAATGCCTGTGCGTATTTGGCGCGGTTCTCGTTTTTCGACTTCCACGCGTAAAGCCCCCACGCTGCCGTCAAAAGGCCGATCCATGCAATCGTGACTTCCGTCAGCGGGAGGCCGAACGCACAGAGGATGATGAGCACAAGCGCCACTAAGGTCAGCCGCGTCAGCCAGCGCTTGTTGTACGTCATGCGCCCAACCTGATCTGCGCCAGCGCCCAGCCGACGAGGCCAGCGACGACCGCTGTCACGATGGCTTTGATCAAGCCTTCCCAGCGGCTTGCAGGGAGCGCCTTGAGGGCTTTCACGTCGGTCTTGATCTCGGTCACGTTTTCCTCGATCGTCTCCTGCTTCGTCGCGAGGACCTCCACAGAGGTCGCCAGCTGGTGCAGCGCCTTGTTGTCCGCTTCCAGATCATCAATCCGGTGCGTGTTGGATTTACACCTCGCGTCCAGAGCAGCGATCTGCGCCTGAATTCCGTCGTCCATATGTTTCTCCTTTCTCGTCCTCTGGCGTGTGTTATTCTTCGTTGTCCCATGCCCGCCGGTGGTCTGCGTGGCTGTACGCGCTTTTCCGGTTCGCCAGATATGTCCCGATGAGCGTACCGGCAAAGCCCAGCAGCGCCACAACGATTGCTTCCGTCATCCGCCCGTCACCTCCGTCCAGTTCGCCACGCCCGGCTCCCACACGTTGGCGTCCAGATCCGCCAGCACCTTCACGTCTCCAGCCAGCTCGTCGATCCTGTGCGCATTGGATTTGCAGCGCTGCTCGATCTCTGCTATGCGTTCTTCTGTTGTCATCCTTTCCTCTCCTTTCCTTAAAAACACCATGCCGCGGCGATACCGTCCACTTCGGACGCGACGCTCCAGTCCGCTTCGCCGCTCCATCCCG
>ERZ808252.1732-NODE-1732-length-15007-cov-4.276953_pt1 | contig 15007 bp, 7 predicted proteins | sample MGYA00521242_ERZ808252 | MGnify/ENA primary metagenome ERZ808252 (study PRJEB31516, sample SAMN03275581) | gut metagenome | biome: mammalia-associated habitat; material: feces | host: Papio cynocephalus | place: Kenya | collected 2012-08-07 ...
GGCCGTTCATGCAGGCGAAATCCTGTCTGGTCAATTTCAACTATTAAAAAGGGCAAAGCGAATGCGCCGTCTGTTTTCGACCGTGTTGTTGTGCTTGGTTTCGGCATGCGCGACGCCAGAAAAGCCCGACCCCGAAACCGTTTCCCCCGAAGTGCTGTACAACCGCGCCGCGGATCTGCTGATTGAAAAGCACGAATACACCAAAGCGATTGACGCATTCGACGAAATCGACCGCTATTATCCGTATTCCCGCTGGGCGTTGAAAGCCCAAATCATGCAGGCGTTTGCGGATTATGTCAAAAAGGAATACGACGACGCGGAAATTGTGCTTGACCGTTTCATTCAGCTGTATCCCGGCAACAAATACGCCCCTTACGCCTATTATTTAAAGGCGATGTGTTCCTACGCGCAGCTGTCCGATCCCATGCGCGACCAAAAGAAAACGCAGGACGCCTTGCTGGCTTTGCGCGAGGTTGCCAACCGCTTTCCCAAAACGGATTACGCCGCAGACGCCGAAAAAAAGCTGAATCTGACGTATGACTATCTGGCGGCGAAAGAATTGAACGTCGGGCGTTTTTACCAGAAAAACAACGAACACGCGGCGGCGCTGAACCGTTTTAACACGGTTGTGCGCGACTACCCCGTCACCCGTTCCGTGCAGGAAGCGTTGTTCCGTCTGACCGAAACCTATTTGATTTTGGGTTTGGATGAAGAGGCGCAAAAATCGGCGGCCGTTCTGGGATACAACTATCCCGAAAGCCGCTGGTACAAAAAGGCGTACGCTTTGATGAAAAAATACGCGCCCGAAACAATCAAAGGATAACTTGAGATGTTGGCTCGCCTGTCGATTCGCGATGTCGTTTTGATTGAAAAGCTGGATTTGGATTTTGCGGACGGTTTGTGCGCTTTTACGGGCGAAACGGGCGCGGGTAAATCGATTCTGCTGGATTCGCTGGCTTTGGCGATGGGCGCGCGTTCCGATTCGGGGCTGGTGCGCCGCGGGGCGAAACAGCTGTCCGTATCCGCGGAATTTTCGCCCGTTTTGCCCGAAATCAAAGCGTTGTTAGACGAACAGGCGATTGACTGCGACGACGATTCGCTGTTTTTGCGCCGCATTGTTTCCGCCGACGGGAAAAGCCGCGCGTTCATCAACGACCAGTCCGTCAGCGCGGCTTTGCTGCGCCAAGTCGGGGATTATCTGGTCGAAATCCACGGACAGTTCGCCACGCACGGACTACTGAATTCGGCGACGCACCGCGGCATTCTGGATGCTTACGGACGATTGGAAAGCTTGACCGCCGCCTGCGCTTGCGCTTTTGACGCATGGCAGTCGAAAATCGCCGAAAAACAAGCGGCGCAGGACGCTTTCGCCAAAGCGCAAGCCGAAGAGGACTTTATCCGCCATTCCGCCGAAGAACTGTCCGCTTTCGCCCCGCGCGAAGGCGAGGAAAAAGAGCTGGCCGACCGCCGCGCCTTGATGATGAACGGCGAAAAACTGGCGGAGGGGCTGAACACCGCGCGGCAGGCTTTGACAAACGAAGAAATCGAACGCTCCCTGCGCACCGCTCAGCGTCAGTTGGAAAACCTGTCGCGGCTGACGGACGGCAAATACGACGTGATTATCGACACGCTCGCCCGTGCGGAAAACGAATTGAACGAAGCGGCGTCCGCCGTCGAATCGGAATGTGATCAAATCGAATTCGATCCGCGCGAACAGGAACAGGTGGAAGACCGCCTGTACGCTTTGCGCTCTTTGGCGCGCAAGCATCAAACCGAACCCGACGCCCTGCCCGCTTTGCTGGCGGATTTTGAAGCCAAACTGTCCGCTTTGGACAAAGGCGGCGACGACCTTATCACGTTGGAAAAAGCGGTTGAACAGGCGCGCGTCGCGTATTTGACGGCGGCGCGCACGCTGTCCGAAGCCCGCAAGCAAACGGCTGAAAAACTGGACGCCGCGGTCAAGGCGGAGCTGCCGCCCTTGAAACTGGAACGGGCGACGTTCAAAACGCAAATCGACATGCTGCCCGAATCCCTGTGGGGCGCGGACGGGTTGGACAAAGTCACCTTCACCGCCGCGACCAACGCGGGCACGGACGCCGCGCCGATTAACAAAATCGCGTCCGGCGGCGAATTGGCGCGCTTCATGCTGGCGCTGAAGGTCAATCTGGCGACTTCCGAAAACATTCCGACACTGGTGTTTGACGAAGTGGACGCGGCTATCGGCGGCGCGACGGCGTCGGCGGTCGGCGAACGGCTGGCGCGGCTAGCGCGCGAAAACTGCCAAGTGCTGGTCATCACCCATTCGCCGCAGGTCGCTTCGTTCGGTGCGCATCATTTCCGCGTTGAAAAGGGCGAAACCGACGGCAAAACAATCACCACCGTCCGCGAACTGACCGATTCCGAACGGCGCGAGGAAATCGCCCGCATGCTGTCGGGCGCGGAAATCACGGACGCGTCGCGCGCCGCGGCTGTCGAGCTTTTGAAAAACAGGATGAACGCATGACCGAAACGCCCGTATCCGCTTTGACGGATTTGGAAGCCGCCGCCGAACTGACATTCCTTGCCAAGCGGATGGCGGAACTGGACAAAGCCTATTACCAAGCGGACGACCCGCTGGTGTCGGATGCCGAATACGACGCTTTAAAACGCCGCAACGAAGCGATAGAAGCACGCTTTCCGCACCTTGTCCGCGCGGATTCGCCGTCCAAGAAAGTCGGCGCGAAAGCGTCCGAAGACTTTGCAAAAGTTACGCACTCCGTGCCGATGCTGTCCTTGGGCAACATTTTTTCGACAGACGAAATTTTTGAATTTGACAGCCGCATCCGCCGCTTTTTGGGACTGGACGACAATGCCGAACTGGCGTTTATGGCAGAACCGAAGCTGGACGGACTGTCGTTTTCCGCCCTGTACGTCAACGGCGAATTCGTGCGCGGCGCGACGCGCGGCGACGGCGCAGTCGGCGAAGACATTACGGAAAATTTGAAACAAATCAAAGATTTGCCGTTAAAGCTCGTCGGGGATGACATTCCCGAACGCATTGACATCCGCGGCGAGGTCATCATGAACAAAGCGGATTTTTTCGCGCTGAACGACGAACAGATTGCGGCGGGGAAAAAGCCGTTCGCCAACCCGCGCAATGCGGCGGCGGGGTCTTTGCGTCAATTGGACGCCCGAATCACGGGACGCAGACGGTTGTCTTTATTCGGCTACACGTTCGGTGAAACAACAGCAGAACCGTGGAATTCGCAGGACGGCTTTTTGAAGAAAATCCGTTCGTGGGGCTTTCCCGTCAATCCCGAAGTCCGCCTGTGCCAAACGGCGCGGGAATTGGTGAAATTTTTTGAAGATTTAGGGGAAAAGCGCCCGTTTCTGCCCTATGACATCGACGGCGCGGTTTATAAAGTCAACCGCCGCGACTGGCAGGAACGCTTGGGCTTTGTCGCGCGCGCGCCGCGCTGGGCGATTGCGCACAAATTCCCCGCGGAACAGGCGCAAACCAAGCTGGAAAACATCAGAATCCAAGTCGGACGCACGGGCGCGCTGACCCCCGTCGCGGACCTGACCCCCGTCAACGTCGGCGGCGTCATGGTGTCGCACGCGACTTTGCACAACGAGGACGAACTGAAACGCAAGGACATCCGCATCGGCGACACGGTCGTCATCCAGCGCGCGGGCGATGTCATTCCGCAGGTCGTACGCGTCGTTTTGGAAAAGCGTCCCGCCGATTCGGCTCCGTTTGTGTTTCCGACGACCTGCCCCGTTTGCGGCGCGCATGTCGTCCGCGATCCCGACGAAGCGGTTCAGCGGTGTTCGGGCGGCTTGGTCTGTCCCGCACAGGCAGTCGAAAGCTTGAAGCACTTTGTTTCGCGCGACGCTTTGAACATTGAGGGACTGGGCGCGAAAAACATGGCGTTTTTCTTTGAACGCGGCTGGATAAAGACGCCGTCCGACGTGTTCACTTTGGAATCCAGAGTCGGCGCGGATATCCGCAAGCTGGACGGTTGGGGCGACAAATCCGCCGACAATCTGTTTGCGGCGATTCGCAAAGTCGCCGCCGCGACGCCGATGGAAAAATTCCTGTTTGCCCTTGGTATCCGCGAAGTCGGACAAGCCACCGCGCGATTGCTGGCGGCGCATTACTTGACCATGCCCGCTTTCTTGGAACAGATGACCGCGGCGCAGAATCGCGAATCGGACGCGTACAAGGAACTGCTGTCCATTGAAAGCATCGGCGACGTTATCGCCTGCGAAATTCTGGACTTTACGGCCGAGGAGCACAACCGCGCGGAAATCGACAAATTGCTGAATCTGATGACGGTTGAAGCTTTCGTTCCCGTTGAAAACGATTCGCCTTTGGCGGGAAAAACGGTGGTGTTCACGGGATCGCTGGAAACAATGACCCGCAACGAAGCCAAAGCCAAAGCCCAAAGCGCGGGCGCAAAAGTCGCGGGTTCAGTTTCCAAAAAGACAGACTACGTCGTTTTGGGCGCGGATGCGGGATCAAAAGCGCAGAAAGCCGCCGAATTGGGCATTTCTGTTTTGTCGGAATCGGAATTTACGGAATTATGTAACAATCGGTAATCTTTTTTTAATCGATTTTCTGACATTTTTTGTCTATCCTAAAGACCGTAAAAAAACACTTTGGGAAAGGACGCGAAAAATGAAAAAAGCCGTTTTGTTTCTTGCCGCCTGTTTGGTTTCCTTTCCGGCGTTTGCGCAGGAAATCCCCGAAGTGCCCGAACCCGACGAATCAAAATTCCAAGTCATTCGCGATTTGTCCGACAAAACAAAATCCATCGGCGGCGAAGCCCCTTTTTACGCGACCGACAAAGTCGCCGTGCGGGCAAGCGCGAAATATACTCTGCCGCAGGATCAAGGGTCGGTTCAAAACAGCACCGAACAGCATACCGACGACAAACGCAGCTACGGCATCGGAGTCAGCGTAACGTTCGCCCTTTAATCACGCGAATTTGTAAACGTTTCTGTATCGGATGAAACAGTAAACCGACACGGCGCAGGACAGCGTTTCCGCCAGCGGCACCGACAGCCATACGCCCGTCATTTGCCACAGCTGCGGCAAAATCAGCAAAAAGCCCGCGACGAAAACCAGCGTCCTGCAAAACGACAGAACCGCTGACACTTTGCCGTTGGACAGCGCGGTGAACAAAGCCGACGCAAACACGTTCAGCCCCATAAACAAAAACGTGAACGAAAACAGATGCAGTCCTTTGTACGCCATTTCAAAGACGTGCGTTCCCCTGTCCACGAACAGCCCAACCAGTCCCGCCGCCGCCAAATTGCAAAACGCGAATACGCCGCAGGACACCAGTCCGATAAGCTTCAAACTGATTGAAAAAGTCTGCTTCAGCCGCGCAGTTTCGCGTTTGCCGTAATTGTAGCTGATCAGCGGCGAAATTCCCATGGAATAACCGAAACACACCGACATCAGCGATGTTTGCATATAAAGGACGACAGTAATCGCCGCAACGCCGTCCGCCCCCGCCAGCCGCATCACGATATTGTTCAGCAAAACGGTTACAATGCAAATCGACACGTTCGACACCATTTCGGACGCGCCGTTCGTGCAGGTTTTGGACAGGACAAACCAACTCCATTTCGGTTTTTCCAGATACAGACTGCCGCGCCTGTTCAGAGTAAAATACAGCACGCCGATTAACCCCGAAACGGAATAGCCGATGCCCGTCGCCAGCGCCGCGCCGAACAGCCCCATATCGCAAAGCGCGATAAACACATAATCCAGAACAACGTTAATCAGTCCCGCCGACGCGCTGACCGCCATGCCCAGTCCCGCTTTGCCGCGCGCAATGTAAAACATGAAAAACACGCAGGAAAAAATGGTAATCGGCATAAACAGCAACGCCGCCCGCGCATATTCATAGCACATATCGAACAGCGCGTCGTTCGTTCCCAGAAAGTACAAAAGCGGCTTTAAAAACCTCAGCCCCATAGCCGCCATTACACAGCCGCAGACAAAAGCGGACAGCGCAATCAGGGAAAAATTCCGCCGCGCTTCGCGTTCCCTTTTCTGCCCCAGCCGTCTGGCGACCAAAGCGCTGCCGCCCGACGAAAACATCATCCCCAGCGCAATCGACATCAGAATAATCGGAAAAGTGATGTTGACGGCGGACAAAGCGTCCGTCCCGATAAGCCTGACGACAAACAACCCGTCGACAATGCCGAACACCTCCATCAAAAGCATTGAAAAAATGGTCGGGGCGGCGAACTTCAACAGCGAAGCCGCCGATATTTTCCTGTCCAAAGCGTTTGTCATCTTCTCACCAAAAACTGTTTTTTGCATTGTCCCTGTTTGAAAATTTAAAGTCAAGCCTTTAAAAATAAAGATAGAATTTGCCCTGTCGTCCTGCTAAATTGAAACAGTCTTTTCAAAATCGGAGGGATTTTATGTTACGGTTGCGCCGCGTGCCGATAGATACGGGTTCGGAAAACATCGCCTTTATTCACAGGCGCTGCCCCGAATTTCAAATCGACGAATTGAACGCCATGGCGCACCGCGTCGAAATTCACGGCGGACTGCAGCCTTTGTTCGCGACCGCGTACGCCTGCGACGACGAAAACATCGTCGCCCCCGACGAAATCGGATTAAGCCTGCAGGCTTACCACTTAATCAACCTGCCCGAAGGGGCGGAGCTGGCCGTTTCGCCCGCGCCCCCGCCCGCCAGCATCGAATCCATCCGCCGCAAAATCAACGGCGGAATTCTCAGCGCGAAAGAATACCGCGCCATTATCGCGGACATGGCGGCTTACCGCTATTCGCCGACGGAATTGGCGGCGTTTCTGGTGTCGAACGCCAGCTTTATGTCCCCGCAGGAAGTTTTGTCCATGACCGAAGCTTTGGTCGAACACAGAAAACCCGTCGACTGGGGCATCAATCTGGTTGTCGACGAACATTGCATCGGCGGCTTGCCCGCGAACCGTACTTCAATGATTGTCGTGCCGATTGCGATTGCCTACGGACTGTGCATGCCCGACACCATGACCCGCAGCGTGACCTCGTGTTCGGGCGCAGCGGACGCGATGGAGGTTCTGGCCAACGTCGAATTGAGCGAAGAGCAAACCGCGCAAACCGTCGGCGACATCGGCGGGTGTATGGTTTTGGACGGCGGCAGGCTGGCCATGTCGGCGACCGAAGACATGCTGCTGGGGTTGGAAAAATCGCTGGGCATCAGCACGCCGCAACAAATCGTCGCGTCCATTCTGGCGGGTAAAATCGCCATGGGCATCACGCATCTGCTGATTGACATCCCCGTCGGCAAAACCGCGAAAATCCGAACGATGAGCGAAGCGCAAAGCCTGCGCAAGCTGTTCGAGTACGTCGGCGACATGCTGTCGATGAAAATCGACGTGATTGTAACGGACGGCTCCGAACCCGTCGGCAACGGCATCGGCCCCGTATTGGAAGCGCGCGACGTCATGAAAGTCCTGCGCTGCCGCGAAGACGCGCCGCAGGATTTGCGCGAAAAGGCGCTGTTCGTCGCGGGACGCATTTTGGAATTCGACCCGCACCTGCGCGGCGGACAGGGCTACTATCAAGCGCGCGACATTCTGGATTCCGGCAAAGCGCTGGAAGTGATGAGCCAGCTCGTCCACCGTCAGGGCAAAGTATCTCCGCCGCCCTTGGGACAGCTGACGCGCGACATCCCCGCCCCCGTTTCGGGAGTGGTGGAGGAAATCGACGGCGGACAGCTGAACCGTATCGCCATGACGGCGGGCGCGCCGCAGGAAAAAGGCGCGGGCATCGATTTGTTCAAAAAAGTCGGCGACACCGTCGAACAGGGCGAAGTGCTGTACCGCATTTATTCGGCAAAAGCGACGTCGTTCGCGTTTGCCAACGGCTTGGCCGAAGGAAATTCCGGCTATAAAATATCCGCAAAAGGAAACAATTATTAGACATTTTTCTGAATTTCCTTAATTTTTCAAAAATTTTCTGTTATACTTTGTATTGACAAGTCAATCAAAGGAGAATCCTATGAAGAAACTTTTATTTCTATCGGCAATAGCGTTTGCTTTAAATGCAACAGTTGCCGAAGCCACCCCCCCCCCAACTTTTAGATGACTCCGCGGCGTTCACAATCGCGCGCGCCGTTAAATTGGGGGACAGCGACGGTGATTACGGCACAGCGCCAACCGTCAGCGCCACCAAAAAAACCAATTTGAAAAAAAACGACTGCAAGACGGATTCCGATTGTCCGTCGTCGCAGAAATGCTCCGCCGGCAAGTGTGAGGATGTCTGCACAAGCAGCACCTGTTCGGGTGAAACGCCCGACTGTTCGGCCGACAATCACAAATCCGTCTGCAAATGCACGGAAAATTCGTGCGGATCGGGCAAAAAATGTGCTGACGGCCAGTGCGTCCCCTGCTCCGTCGGCGACAAATGCGGCTGTTCGGGCGCGCAAGTCATTGTGTCGGGCGGCAAATGCGGCTGTTCTGCGTCGACGACATGCCCCGCGGGTCAATACAAAACCGATGATTGCTCCTGCCGCAACTGTTTAAAAGACGACACCTATAACAGATGCGGCTGTGCCGCGCCTTTGGTTCCCAACGGATCGGGAAGCTGTTATTGCAAGGAAACAACCTGCGCGGCGGGCAATTCGTTCAGCACGTCGAAATGCGGATGCGTTCCCTGCACGGACAACGCGTCGTGTCAGTATCCGTGTGAAAATGGTACTCCTAACGGATCGGGCGGTTGCGATACTTCCGAACCGTTGCAATCGTGTTCGCAAATGGGATATTCGACATATTGCGAAGCCGGATACAGCAGTTCTTCGGCAGGGGTCAGCGGATCGGAAGGAGCATGTGTAATATGCACGCCGATTTCAGGATACTGCACGTCCGACAGCGATTGCAGCAATTCTCAGTATTGTTTCAATAACATATGCACAACTGTGCCATGCGACACGTCCAACGGTTATACAATCAGCAACCATGCTTGCGTGGCCACGGCATGCCCGTCGGGATACAGCACGTCCGCAACATCGTGTTCGGGCGGATACACGCTTGACATTGACGGGAAGTCCGGCGGAAAATCCTGCGGCAAATGTGTAAAGACAGGCTGTACATCTGACAGCGACTGCGGCAATTCGCAGTATTGTTCCAATTACACCTGTACCAAGGTGTCTTGCGGTGCTTGCCAGACGGCCAACAACCACACTTGCGTCGCCGTGTCGGGCTGCTGCACTTCCGACAGTCAGTGTTCAAGCAACCAGAAATGCTCCGGCAACAAATGTGTCGCCGTGTCTTGCGGTGCTTGCCAGACGGCCAACAACCACACTTGCGTCGCCGTGTCGGGCTGCTGCACTTCCGACAGTCAGTGTTCAAGCAACCAGAAATGCTCCGGCAACAAATGTGTCGCCGTGTCCTGCGGTGCCTGCTATGAAGCATCAAACCACGCCTGTGTCAAAAAAACAGGTTGCTGTACATCCGACAGCGATTGTTCCGGAGGGCAGAAGTGCAACACGTCTTCAAATGCATGCTACACTCCTGCGACGAAAACGTGTTCGGATTATGGTTACAAAACCTATACCTCTGCAGGAAACCCGTGTCCCAGCGGACAACGTCCGAAAGACGTTTACCCCGTAACTGGCCTGCGTTGTGCGGAATGTGTATCGACTGGAAATTCCTGCACCAAAGGAAGCCCGTCACCCTCCGGCAGAAAGTTTCAGGGAACCAGATTCTGTTACTTCACCAGTTCCGCGGCAAGAAACGCTTGGTTAAACAGCGGATGCGCCAGCCACTTGATATGTTCAACCGTTACGAATTATACGGGTAACGTATCAGGATGTCAGAACTGGGTGGAGATTACTGCAGAAGGCTATTTAGGAGGCACAGGTAAAACCTGTTAACTTTTCCGGATACGCAGGCGGGAAACAATTCCCACCTGCCATTCGGCAAAACCGTTTCCCCTACAGGGAAATAAAGGGGGCAAGTCTGTTGGTCCGGACCCGCCCCCTTTCGTTGTGTCAAAGCGGTTTACAGTGCGGCTTTGATATCCGCGGCGATTTGTTCGGGCGTCAAATGAAAACGCGTCAGCAGTTCGTTCATCGGCACGCGGTCGGTGAATTCCTTGTCTGCGCCGAAGCACAGCGTTTTCATCGCGTCAGCCCCGTAGAAGCGCGCGATTTTTTCGCCGAAACCGCCGTCCAACACACCGTTTTCCAGCGTCGCGACAACGCGGTGGCCTTTTTTCAGTCCGTTCAGCAATTCCGCATCCAAGCCCGTTAAAAATTTCGGGTTAATCAAAGTGGCGTCAATGCCGTCTTTTTTCAGCAGTTCTTTGACCTGTTTCGCCAAGCCGAAGAAATCGCCCGCGCCGATTAAAGCAACCGTGTCGCCCTGTTCGGCCGTTTCATATTTGTTCAAAACGGAATAATCGGTTGTGTCGGGTTTGCCCGCCTCGTAAGACGCGAACGGCACGCGAATGACAACGGGATGTTCGTTTTGTTCAATCGACCAGTCCAGCATTTTCAAATACTCGGCTTTGTTCGTCGGGGCAAGGTAGACCAGATTGGGAATATTGCTGATAAGCGGAATATCAAAGCTCCCCATGTGCGTCGCGTCCGCGGACGAAATGCCGCCCCAGAACACCGAAATCGTCGCGGGGTTGCCGTTCAGCGCCAAATCCTGCGACAACTGGTCGTAAGTGCGCTGAATGAACGAACTCAGCACGCCCCAAACGGGATGCGCCCCGTTTTTCGCCATGCCGGAAATCGCGGCGACGGCGTGCGGCTCGCAAATGCCGACGTCCAAATAATGCTTGCCCATTTTCGCGCGGAATTCGGGTGAAAAGCCCGTCGCCCCCGGCGTCCCCGCCGTCACGACAATCAGCTTGTCGTCCGTTTTGACTTTTTCCAACAGGTAATTCACCGTGTCGTCCGTGTAGTTCGCGGGCGTTTCGGCGGGCCGAGCCGCATCCAAAGCGTGCGGCATAATCCAGTGGAAAGCTTCTTTGTTTTCGACGGCCTGCTTTAACCCGTGGCCTTTTTCGGTCACCAAATGGACGATAACGGGATGCGGCACGTCTTTGACCGATTTGAACGCGGCCAGTAAAGCGGGCAAGTCGTTGCCGTCTTTGACGAACACATAATCAAACCCCAAAGTTTTAAAGAAATTGTTTTGCGCTTTGCCGTCGGTGTCGCGCAATTCTTTCAGATGTTTGTATAATCCGCCGTGGTTTTCGGCAATCGACATATCGTTGTCGTTGACGACGATAATCATGTTCGACCCCAAAACGGCGGCGTTGTCCAAAGCCTCCAGCGCTTCGCCGCCCGTCAGCGAACCGTCGCCCACAACCGCGATGACGTTGTATTTTTCGCCCTTCAAGTCGCGGGCTTTCGCCAAACCGTACGCCAGGCTCGCCCCCGTGGAGGTATGCCCGACCTGAAAAAAGTCGTGTTCGCTTTCATGCGGATTCGTAAAGCCGGAAATGTCTTCGTATTTTGCGGGATCAAGGAAGTATTCCTTGCGTCCTGTCAGAATTTTGTGCGTGTAGCATTGATGCGACACATCGAAAACGATTTTGTCCTTGGGCGAATCAAAAACGGTGTGAAGCGCGATTGTCGCTTCCAAAAAACCCAAGTTCGGTCCCATGTGGCCGCCCGTTTCGTTGACTTTTTTAATCAAAACGGCGCGAATGTCGTCCGCCAGCGTTTCCAATTCGGCAACGGACAAAGCTTTCAAATCAGCGGGGGAGTTTACTTTTTCCAACATAAACGTTTCCTTTCAAAAACAGATTGTTCCGATTCGCCCCTCAGTTTATCAGTTAGAGTTCACTCCAAGTCAAGCATTTTCATCGTCGCCGCATTTCAAATCAAACGGACGTTTGATTTGAAGAAATTTCCAGAATGTGTTTGCAAACGTTTCCGCGGGGTGCTATGCAAAAGTTTAAACGTCCGTTTATTTTTTCGAGGGGAAAATCCATGAAATTGACCAAAACCGCTTTGCGCGAACTGTCCGCGAAATACCGCGCCGTTTTGATGAAATGCGCGCTGATGAATATGATGATTTTTGCGGGCGCGCTGATGCCGCACACGGCAAACGCCGGTATTATGACTGTGGACAAAAATACACAGCTTAATCAAAATACTTCCGTTACCGATTTGAATATTGAATTTGCTTCCAATGGTTGCGACGCCAAAAATTGCACTCTTGACGGGCAGAAACACACCCTTTCCAGCTCCGACGGAAAAAATTCGCTTACAATCACTACCACTTCGGAAACAGGCTATGGCGGACAGCTGAATGACATCACGTTAAAAGCTTCCGAAATCGTAGGCAATACGACAAATGCAACCGGGGTTGAACTTACGGGTGATGTTATTTTTGACGCGGTAACGGTTTCGGATATTGACCTTTACGGGATATCCGGTGGTTCGCTGACGCTGACGGGAACAATGAAAGGCGGTTCTTTGAGGGGCGATCAAAGTTTCACGGTTACGGGAACGCTGGACAATGTAAAGCTACGCGGGGAACTGGATAATGGCTCCGGATTATTTAAATTTCATGGCATTGCCAAAGACACAACCTTTCTTAATTATGACTCGTTTAATTTAAGCGATATTAAATCTGAAGGGCGGACGGAAATTCACGCCGATACAGTATCCGGCAATTACTACAGTTCAAAATCCTCCGCAAATTCAAATCAGATCAACGCCGGTGAAACGTTGGTTTTGAAAAGCACCGACGGCACGGGCAACGGTACATGGAACGTGGCTAATACTCTTTATCTTGCCGGAAATATTTACGGAGATTTGAACGGAAACGGCCAAAACCTTTATCTTGAAAACGATGCTTCAATATTAGAAGGGGGCCTAAAGAACATTAAAATCCGTATCTTGAAAGATTTCTCTTGGAACGGCAACATAAAAATCACCTCGGGGTCATCGGGTGTCAGGCTGTTTCTCGGTGAAAATCATACTGATGCCAAGCTGATCACTTTCAATATGACGGCAGACGTCGAAAATGTATCCGAAGTGATAGCCGATAATGTAACCGTCGAGGGGCACGGCAAAACCATAATAACCCCGAAATTGACAGTGGGTGAAAAAGCTTATTTCAACGACGTTACAATCAAATCCGGCAATGACTTGAGCGTGTCAACGGAGGAAACGCATAACTTTAAAAATTCTACTCTGCATGCCGGAAACCGCCTTGATATAGAGGGCGATCTCATCAATCTGACCGGTAATTCGACGCTGACGGCGCAGAAAATTCAAGCGAAAAACATTTCCGTCAACGGCACGCTGGGCGTAAACGGCGAGCTTTTCGTCGACGGCTTTACGGGAACGGGCGGCAATTCCCTGCTGGTTTTCGGCGACGATGCGAAATTGAACACCCGGTACAGTGCCTACAGCGACAGGATAGTCCGTTTTTCGGACATCAACATTCAAGCGGGCAAAACGCTGGAACAAACAGAGGAAGGAATCCACTATTCCATTAACGGATCCATGGCCTTGACTTCGGAAACGGAAATCAAGATGAACCGGTTGAGCAATCTGTACGTCAACGGCAGCTTTGATTTCAGCAAAGGCAGCCTGAGCATTGGGAAAAACAATATTGAGCTGGGCGAAAACGCCGTTATGAAAGGGAACGCCGTTGTTTCCGCAGAAACCGAAAACGTTTCAACAGTTGTTTTAAACAAAAACGCAAAATGGATCGGTTCGCTTTCGTCAGTCAACAACAATGATAATGTAACACTTGAAATCAATGCGGATGATTTTACTTTGGACAATGATTTGAAAATTGCTAAAAATACGCTTCACGCTTTGAATATACAAAAAAATCTTACCCTTGCAGGCGGCGCTGTTGTGGATATGAATGCTGTTACAGCACGGATGCCGGGTATAGACGTAAGCATTGACGGAAACGGCACTTTGCGCGCAAATATGTTCATCGACGCCAATTCTTATTCTTTCAAAGACATTGCCATTGAAGCACGCGAAAAAAACTTGGATATAGGGACAATCGCCGACTTTACAAACAACGCGATATCCGCCCCCGGCGCGATAACATTTCACAACGCCGCGACCTTTCACGGGGCGTCGTTTTTGAGTGCGCAAAGCATTAAAGCTAAAGCCGTTGCGCTGGACGGGACGCTGACGGTCAGCGGCGTTTTGCATGCGGACAAAATCACGGGCGGGACTTTGAACATCGTTTTGCCCGAAACGGCGGTAACTTCACCGATTGTCACCGCGGATGCGGAAAACGTCACCTTGACGCTGGACTTGAAAAACGTCAAAGGCAAAGAGGCGCAGAAATACCGGCTGACGAACACCAAAGACGGCTACACCGTTTCCGGCGACTACGGCAAATATGCGTTTTCGGCCGACGGAGACTTTGCGGACTACCGCGCCGACAAAGACGCGTTCAGTTTTGCCAATGCGTGGAAAAACTCGGACGGCACTTTGTGGGTTATGCGGATATCGGGCGGGGCGCAAGCCGCCATTGACGACCTGCGCGCGGCGGGGATTTTCGTTTCCCCTGTGGAAGAAAACGCCTCTAAAATCCTTGAAATGGCGAACAACAACCCGTTCGCCGACGCTTTGACCGCCCTGCTGGACAGCGGAAACCCCGCTCTGCAAAAGCAGGCTTTGCGCGAAGTTGTTCCGACGGACGCGGCGGCTTCCGCTTTCAAATCCGCCAAAAACACCGCCAATGCCGTCATGAACGCCGTTTCCGGCCGCTTGGGCGGTTCTTCCGAAGTTTCCGGCCGTTCGGGCGGCGACTTGACCGTCGGCGAATCCTCGGTTTGGGTGCAGGGCATGCTCAATCACGCCAAAATGACGGGCGGCTTCAAAGCCGACACGGCAGGCTTTGCTGCGGGCGTCGAAACGAACTTGACCGACGAAATCAAAGCGGGCTTCGGCTACGCGTACGCGTCGACCGACATCAAAACCGACCGCTCCAAAACCGACGCGAACACGCACACGGGGTTCGTGTACGGCGAATACGCGCCCGACGCGCTCTATGTCAA
>ERZ808252.1733-NODE-1733-length-15002-cov-3.801967_pt1 | contig 15002 bp, 17 predicted proteins | sample MGYA00521242_ERZ808252 | MGnify/ENA primary metagenome ERZ808252 (study PRJEB31516, sample SAMN03275581) | gut metagenome | biome: mammalia-associated habitat; material: feces | host: Papio cynocephalus | place: Kenya | collected 2012-08-07 ...
ACACCGACCTTCCCGCCTTCACCTTCGACGGCTGCGTATATTCCGAAGACGAGGTTCCCCTGATGAGGGAGCATGCCAAGGAATACATCAGCCTCCCTGACGAAGCGGATGCGGAGTTTTTCCGCTCGCGGGAGTTCCGGGACATGATAGACATATACAACGACAGTCTCGACGATGACGGCGACCGCATAGGCTTCGCGGTGTTCGAGGATTGCTAGATTACTAACGGGGCCGCTTTCACGGCGGCCCGCAAATAAAATCAATCATGGGATACAGAGCACATGTATGCACCACATATCAGGTGCAGTATGGCGGCGGCAGCTTCTCCGCCGGCGCCTGCGGGCCGGTGAACGCGCTGCTGCTCGGCTACGAGTACACTGGCATGGACGGGGTCCGCAGGGGCATAGTCGAGTACTGCGACTCGGAAGAGACGGTTATGGAACTGAGCCGGGAAGGTCTTGAGTCGCTGGTGCTGGCCCTCGAAAAGGGCGGATACGGAGCCGAGGAGGTCGGACGGCTCGCCGAGGCGGGATATACGACGGAGCACCTTGCGGGAGTGTTGCAGGGATGGCTGGACTCGGCTGACAGGTCGAACGGCTTCATAAGGATAGAATGGTTTTAGGACACTGAGATATGGGATACTACACACAATACAGCATCACGCTTGAGGATGGGCCGAAAGAGCAGTACGGTCTGATGCTGAAGGACATAGATGACATTCTCGGATGCGGCGACATGTCGGCCTTCGAGGCGGTGTGCGCCAAATGGTACAGAATTGAGGAGGACATGGAGAGGCTGTCGCGGAAATACCCGGACATCACCGTGAGAATCTACGGCGACGGCGAGGAGAGCGACGACCTGTGGCAGACATTCTGGCACGACGGCAGACAATTCAGCGAGAGGGTGCATTTCGCCTGCTACAATGACATCAAGGACAAGTTAAACTAAAAAAACAGAAGACAATATGAGCTACAGAATCATCAGACCGGCCACGCACGACGAGTGGCTTGAGGAGAGAAAGAAAGGCATCGGCTCGTCGGACGCCGGGACGATAATGGGCGCCAGCCCTTTCCAGACGCCCTACGGGCTCTACCTCCTGAAGAAGGGGCTGTCCGAGCCTGTCAGGGAGAGCGACGCCATGTTCAACGGACACATCCTGGAGCCGGCGGTGGCCGAGTGGTTCGCCGCCAGGACGGGGAATGTCGTGGACATCACCTCCGAGGGCGACTGGCTGGCCGTCGACACGGAGAGGGACTACCTGAGGGTGAGCCCGGACCGGCTCTACTGGCCCAAGGGGACTCCCGCGTCCGGGCAGACGCTCGGCAACGCCCGCGTGCTTGAGATAAAGTCCACCTCGAAGATTGTCGACAAGGACGACCTGCCTGACTACTGGTACTGCCAGATACAGTACCAGATGGGCATACTCGGCGCGGAGACAGGAACTCTCTGCTGGATAAGCGGCGCGCCGACACTGCATTTCGACTGTGCGGAGGTGGAGTTCAACGGGGCGTTCTTCGAAGCGCTCGTCGAACGGATAGACAGATTCTGGAACGAGAATGTCGGGAAGGGAGTCCCTCCCGCCGACTCCAACGCCGCCGATACCCTCAGGCGCTATCCACAGTCAAGGAAAGGGCTCTCGGCAGAGGCCGACAGGACCACCTACGAGCTTTGGAAGTCGCTCAAGGAATGCCGCGCGAGCCTCAAGGAGCTGGAGGAGCGTGAGTCCAACCTTACCGACGCCCTGAAGACAGCCACAGGCGAGGCCGAAGCGCTTACCTACACCGACAGCGAGACCGGGGAGGTGAGGACGCTCGCCACATGGAAGAGCTCGCTCAAGGAAGTCCTGGACGAGGACGCCCTCCAGAGGGATCATCCCGACGTGTGGACTCGGTACGGCAGGACGGAGACGACCGTCACCCTCGACAGGAAGGCTCTCGCCAAGAACGAGCCGGAACTGTATGAGACGTATTCGTCAAAGGTGGCCTCAGGTAGAAAATTTCTGCTTAAATAGTATTATAATAATTATCTTTGAGCATTTGTTTCTATATTTGCATGGTCTTGTCCTACTGCTCGGGCAGGACCATGCAAACAAATTACCAACTAAAATCAATAGGTATGGCAAGCAATCAGACCCTGGTCGGAAGTATCGACCTGTCCGCACTCAATGGAGTGCAGCTCAACACGACCGTCAACGGACGGCAGACCGTGGTGATCCCCGTGGCGGAGAACCCGTCAATATTCGTCGGGGCAAAAGAGAAAGGAGGGCACATCTACATGGACATCGAAGTCCGCGAGGTGTCGGAGAACCAGTACGGCAACACGCATTTCGTGAGGCTATCCGTCGGGAAGAAGAAAAGAGACGAGATGAGGCTCACCGCGGAAGCCCTGAAGAAGTACACCCCTATCATCGGCAACCTGAAGCCTCTTCCGAGGAAGGCCCAGACGGACGAGGACCTGCCTGTCGGTTAGCCGACTTCCCAGGGCACGCAATTCATTTCCGGACAGCCGGAACGCGAAGCAAGCGTCGCTGCGATTCATGTCGCGGCGACGCTTGCTCATTGTGAACTAAATTTGCAGTCCTTCCCGCCTTTCGTGCAGGAAGCGACATGACAGTGCGCCGTGACGAGGATGGACGGACAAGAGAAGGACGCGGTGTCCATCTCAATAATCAAAAATCAAACAAAACAGCATTTATGAAAAAGGATGTAGTTTTAATGACGGCCTCACGGAAAGGGGCCGCCTGCCATCAGACCGTCTGCCGTGCCATCAGAATGGCTTCAGAAGACACAGACCCGCGCGTCATCAACGAGCTGAAGTACGCGCTTTCCGAGCTGGAGACATCGGTCGGAGAAATCGAGGACGTGCTCGGCAGCACAGTCTCCGCTGAAGAATGCCTGCGGCAATGTCAAGGCTATCTGGATCGCATCAGACGGGCGAGGGCCGTGCTTTCCGGGCTGGACAGGTTCGAGGCCGGAACCATTGAGGATGCCGAATCAAGCGCCGAGTGCGCAGAGGAACACCTCAGATCCATAGTGTCAGGCTACGGATGCCTGGACTCTGATGACCGATGACATCGGCATGTGTCAGGACGGTGACCGCAAAGGCCACCGTTTTTTTGATAATAGTATTCATTTTATCACTAATTTGTATAGTATTATTGTTTATGTTGTATAATTATATTACATTTGTATTGTTTTAGTTATCTTATGAACGCAAGCGGACAATGGTACGACGGCCGGGAGTCCGTCCGCACATCACAGACAAGCTATATGGGCAACAAGGAACACATGAATGCGGGAAGCGCGATTGGCGAGGCGCTCCAATCGGGATACAGGGCAAGCAGGATGGTGGGCACCGCGCACAGAAGGGCCTCCGACGAGAACACGCAGGCGGTCGTCAATGAACTGGAGAGGGCGCGGGCAAGTCTGGATGAGGCGCTCTTCTGTCTGGAGGAGGTCGGAGGAGTCGAGGGGTCCGTCAGGGACAGCCTGCCCCAATGCCGGGACTTCGAGGCAAAGTACAGGAAGGCCCTTGAGATGGAGGAGCTGGGATGCCTCGCCGCAGGCACCCTCCGGTCCGGCCTTGGTGACGTCACTGACGCCGTGGACTGCCTGAGCTCCCTTGTCGACGGATACAGAAGCTTCCACAAGGAAGAATAACATAATAAAAAGTGACAGGAGGGTTCGTTATGAGAAATCTGCTTTTCGGACTGTGCAGGTTCATCTTCGGGACGCTGAAGTTTGTCTTCGGCATCGTTCTTTTCATTGCCGCCGTCTTCGTCGGCTCGACACCGGACTAAAAAGACCATGAATATGAGACGCATTGCTATGACACTCGCGGCCGCCCTCATCGGGCTCGCCGCCACCGCCCAAGGTCCACACAGGGGCTTCTGGATGGATCTCGCGCTTTCAACCGGCGAGATCATGAACGTAGAGCCGGTATATGAGCGCGCCTACAAGGGGCACACCGACTATGCCGCGGAGGCCACGCTCGGCTACCGCGTCAGCGACCGCTTCGCCATCGGGGCCGGCACCATTGCGTCCCGCATGATAAAGAGCGACGCCTGGAGCTTCCCGGTGCAGATGAAAGTCCGCTACGACATCCTCGACCGCCTCTTCTCCCCCTATCTGGCCGCGGAACTGGGATGGTCGTTCAGTGGCGGCTCCTCCGTGGTCGCCGCGGATGTGCTGAAGGTGGCGGACGAGCCTTTTGGGAATGGTGAGACGACATACATCGACAATCCCAACCTCATCGCCCCCTTCCGGAAGGGACTGAGGGCAGCCTTGAGCGCCGGCGTGGCGGTGCGGGCGGAGAAAGGCAGCCGCGTCTATCTCGGGGTCACCGCCGGAGTGTGCGGGATCTCCCATGCCGTGAGCGTCGATATGGGCGACGGCACGACAGCGAGCTACTCAGAGGTCGTTACGGGGACGGGCGGAACCACCGTTCTGGTCCGTGGCGCGAACCCGAAATGCGGCACGCTGAAGCCTGAACTCCGGTTCACCATCGGATTCGAGCTTTAGCGGGTTTCCAAGGATAACTTCAAGTTTACTATTCGCAAACTCATAATCCCATTAATTAGTATTAATGGTTCGCAAATAGCAATATTCAGCCGTCTGCAAAACCCATTGACAACACAAAGAAGAGAATGATGTATGGAAAATGGAACGACAATGTCAGATTGCTTTCCGAAAGATAAATGCAAACGAGCAAAATACGGAGGCATACCAATGGCCACGCACAGCCGCAAGTAAGTTCTGAAAGGGATTCATTAGGAATATACAGAAAAGCCATTGGGTGTCGTTTTTCGCAAGTCACTCAATGGCTTCTCTGTTTTCAATATCATTCGTTTCTTCAGGCATTATCGAGTTTTCTGATAACACGGGCAGGATTGCCCACGGCTACTGAGTTGGCAGGTATGTCGTGTGTGACAACCGAACCGGCTCCGATAACAACATTGTCGCCTATGGTCACTCCCATCAGCACGACGGCGCTCCCGCCGATCCAGACATTGCTGCCAATGGTAATCGGTTTTGCTATACCCAGTCTTTCCTTTCGTCCTGCAGCGTCCATCGGATGTGCTACGGCATACAGGCCCACATTTGGACCGAGCCAAGTGTTGTTGCCTATAGTTACCGGTGCCATGTCGAGTATGGTGACATTATAGTTGGTCAGGAAGTCATCCCCCACATGGATGTTGCAGCCCAAGTCGCAGTTGAATCCGGGCTTGATGCTGAGGTTCTTTCCTGCCGAACCGAAAAGCTGACGCAAGAGTTTGTCGCGCTCCCCGCCTTCTGTCACGGGAAGAGCGTTGAACTGCTGGCAAATGGCTGCCGCTCGCTTATGGATGGCGATTATCTCAGCATCTTCCATGAAGTAATAATCGCCATTGCGCATTTTCTCCAATTCACTCATTGCAATTATCCTTTTTTGATTTTTACTTGAACGAACGCTCATATATGCCCAGATAGTCATCATCTGTCAATGGCAATGGGTCGGCCGTAATGTCGCCGCCCAACACCTCGTGAATGTGAGCCGGCCATTTCTTGATTTCCCCTCGTGTGATTCCTTCATCGCTCATCTTCAAGTCATCGCAATCAATGCTGGCGAGGAGTCGGTCGAGGGCATTGACAAAATCCTTTCCGCTTTGCGGATTCTCCACTCCCATGGCTCGCGCCATCTTCTTCATCGGTTCCTCCGCAGCCTTGCGCTCGGCGAAGAAGTCGAAGTATTCATGGCAAATCATAATCAGTCCGGCGCCATGCGCGAGGCTGCTGTGATAGGAGCCCATCACGTGCTCCATCGTGTGCTGCGACGTGCAGAGCATATAGTAGCCTGCGAGCGAGTTTGCGAGCGCCATGTTGGAACGAGCCTCCTTGTCGTTGCCGTCCTTATAGGCTTTAGGCAGGTTGTGGGCAATCAGCTCGATGGCCTTCAGCGCAAACATCTCTCCCATAGGGTGCTCGTTCTTGTTGATGACGCTTTCAGCTGCATGGAAAAACGCATCCATGCCTTGATAAGCCGTGAACCTAGGAGGCACGCTCATCATCAGGTTGCTGTCCACTACGGAGATGGTAGGGAACATGGAGATGTCGAACACGCCTGTCTTCTCCTCCAGTTCGTCATTGCTGATAACGGAGAACATATCCACCTCAGACCCTGTACCGGCATTGGTGGTGATGGCTATGAGAGGCTTTGACGGATTCTGGAAAGGCTTGTGCCCGCCCTTGGCAGAGAAGGCATAATCCCAAAGGTCGCCCCCGTTGACCATCATCAAGGCGATGCACTTAGCCGCATCCATCACCGAGCCGCCACCCAGCGCCACTACAAAGTCGCAGCCTTCGGCCTTTGCCTTGGCGGCTCCCTCCATTACATTCTTCCGGGTAGGGTTAGGACGTATCTCATCGAAGAGAACGTGTTCCGCCCCAGCGAGGTCGAGTTCTTTCTCGGTAGCCGCAAGATAACCGAACTTTTTGGTACTCTGACCGTTGCTTGTTACAATGAGTGCCTTGCGACCTGGCATCTGTTCAAGATGAAGATTCTGGAGCTGTCCTGCTCCGAACAGCACCTTGGTGGGCATGAAGAATTGAAAACTGTACATAGTGTTATCGTTTTAAAAACTATACCTTTTTGTTTTGTCGATTAGATAAAGACACGTTGTTTCTGCTTATCGGTGCAAAGTTAGGGAGCTTTCTCCGATTTTCAGTTTGCTAAAAAGTCAATTCTGCTTTTCTGAAAAGTTTTCTAACGCGATTCGCCTAATAATTTTTCAAAGAAAGTCAGGCAAGCCTTTAAGCAAAGCTAAAAGTAGCTTTTCAAAAAAGCGAGTTTGAGTTATATATTGTAATTTTGCAGCAAAATAATAAAAAAGGAAAATATGTTACAGGCAGGAGTACAACTATACAATTATATGGAGACTTTCTATTGCTGCACGGTGAGCAGCAAGCAGGAATTTGAGTCGGTCATATCCGAGCACATGCTGGTGTATGTCATCAGCGGTGAGCTTGACGTGCTTTACCATGACAGGCGCAGAAAACTGCAACGTGGGCAGGCTTATCTCATCCGAAAGAACTTCAAGGCTCACAAAATCGAATACCCCTCAAAAGACGGCACGCCCTTCAGGGGGCTGTTTCTACAGCTCAAAGCACCCATGCTCAAGAAAGCCATGAGCGAAATGGCCTTGCAGAAAAACGACAGCAAGCCATACAGCAGCAGGTCGCCATACGTGATGCTGCCAGACAATCCGTTGCTCAAATCAATGTTCAAGTCGCTTGAAGTTTATTTTGACACCCAATGCTACCCATCCGAACTGTTGATGGAAACCAAAATAAAGGAGGTGATATTCACGCTCATCGAGCTAATGCCGGAGTTGAAGTCGGTGCTTTTCGACATTGCCGACCCTTGGAAAATCGATTTGCAGCAGTATATGAACGATAATTTTGCGAACGACCTTGACTTGAAAGGATTTGCCCACTATACGGGACGCAGCTTGTCTTCGTTCAAGAAAGAATTCAAGGATACGTTTCACGTCACCCCGGGACGTTGGATAGTGAGGCGCCGCTTGGAAGAAGCCAAACGACTTATAGAAGATGAGGGGGAGAAACCGTTGGATGTATATCTGAAGGTTGGTTTCAAGAATTTAAGCCATTTCTCTACAGCCTTTAAACGCCAGTTTGGCTTTACCCCATCATCGGTGGCTATATAAGCTGCCGTTAAGCAGCATTGAGACAAAAGAAGACAAGGCATGTTTGTTAATCCAATGCCTCATATTGAACGCCGCGGCGGCCATCATCGTGTTGATGGCTTCCCCAAGGGTCACCTTGAGGAAGTTCCGTATCATCCGGTGGTCTGATTTCAGATGCCCGATCACCGGCTCGATCCCGGCACGCCGGCAGAACTTCTTTCGGGCCTTCCGCTTCTGGTAGTAGCCCTCCCCCGGCGTGTGGCCGTCGTACGGATTGCCATGAAACGCCAACGCGCCCACTATCAGGCCGCTTTCCGTCTTGACGATCGCGCTCTTGTTCCCGAACTCATAATTGATAATTTATAATCAAAAAAATAATGGCCTTATGATGGAATTACCTGAGACGCTTCGGCACGTCAAGGGCTTATATCTATTTCATCACGGCGAAGAAGCCTATGCCGGACGTGACGAGCCTGTGGCACTTGAACTCGAACGTCGTCTTGTTGTCGTCCGACTTGCTGTTGCACCTGTAGTCTGAGTTGAAGTACCTGTTCGTCGCAGGAAAGAGCCTTCCGGTGACGTCCTCCCTGTCAGAGTCCGCGTAGCCGCTATAGATGAGGCCCTTGTACACGTCGCCTGGGCTCTGTGTCCGGACCGTCAGGTCGATGCGGAAGTCCACCGGGTGGTACTGGTGCTGGAAGTCGTTGGAGCCGTTGAGCTTCGTGTACGCGTCCTTCTCCGTCTTCGTGAAGACGTAGCTGTCAACGAAGCTCTTCATCGGGATGACGCCTGTGGTGGAGCCGGGAGAGACCGTGGCGGAATAGGTCCTTTTCAGCTCCGAGTACTGCCTGTAGTTGTCCGACGATATGTCCGACCCGCTGTTTATCCTTGCCGTGACGCAGTCATTGTCCGGGCCGCACAGATAGCTCTGCGTCTTGCCCCAGGTGCCCTTAGGCCAGACCGTCACCTCACCGTATCCCCTCATGACAAGGGACACGCTCGTTGTCTTGCCGCCCGACAGCCTCATGCTGACATCGGACGTGCATGTGCCTCCCGTCACGCTCACGGAGGATGTGGGCGTCGTCAGCGACGCCGTCGAGTTCTGAAGCGTGTACATGGCGGACGGGGAATAGACGATTCCTCCATCGCCGCGGAACACGTCACGGGACGATGCCGTGTTTGCTGACGGGCCGGAGATGAAGGTCCCGTTGGAGAACAGGACACATCCGGCGAAACTGCCGTCGTACGTCTCCGCCGTCCCGCCCGGGTACACCTGCTTGTCGGACTCTTTCATGTTGGCGATGAAATGCTGTGCGCTCAAGCCTCTTGCCGTGACGTCAATGACGGCGTAGGTCAGGCTGCTCGCCTCGGCGGCGCTGGTGAGCGCCAGGTTGACGTTCTTCATGACGTTGAACCCCCGGAACGGAGCCCTCGCCTTGCCTATGACGAGGTCGTCTCCGCTGACGCTTATCTGGCCTCCTCCATAGTTGAGATCCGCTATCGTGTATACCGTCGAGCTTATTATGTTCTGCTCCATATAGCCCACAAGCCCGTAGAACGTCAGATCGACGCTCGGAAGTGATGAACTTATGGAATTGAGGTTGTATGCGGTCCCCAGCTTCTTTATCTTGCTCTCCGGAGAATTTATCCGCGTGTATTCATAAGCCCTCAGGTAGAGCGGCAGGCGTGACGGGTTCGTGACGGTGATGATGGAGTTTCCGCTGGCATACGGATCAGTCCTGACTTCCAGCTGCCTGTAGGTCACGTCGAGGGAATATCTGGAACTCATGCCGCTTGTGGCGTCGGAGAGGGTCATCGAGAACGGATAGGCGGTGAAGCATGCTTCCGCGAGGGCGCGTCCCGCCTGGATGTTCTTACCTGTGTTGCTGACGGTGTACTCATAGACGGAGAACGGCTGCCCCTCGGCCCCGTCCCGATCCATGTCGTACAGGACGGCGCGGTCGATGCGCACTTCCGCCTCGCCGCCGTCCGGAATGTATATCCCGAGATTGCCGAGGGAGCGGGTTGTTCTGAAGTCAAAGACGCTGCCGTCGAACCGGTATTGGTTCCGGTCGTTGTCCGTGAGGAGGTTCCTCCCGTCCCGGTCGCAAAGATAGAGGCCGAGACGGAGAGGCTCGTCGCCGTTGATCTCGGCCGTAGGAGGCTCGTCGCAGGGATCCGGACGGTCATTCGACGCTGACGTGTCGAAGCTAAGCACCATGGCGGGGTTGGACACCTTCACATTCTCAACGAGCCGGACAAGCCTCTGCCCTGAGCCGGAGCAGAGCCACAGGTTCCCTGTACCGGCCTTCACCGCCGTGACGTCTATTCCCGTTATGTCCGACCCGGACACGGCCATATCCCCGCCGAACGTCGCGAGGGTCGTCCCGTCACCGCTTTCGCATGTCAGCCTCATTCCGGAGAGGACAGCGGAGAGCGAGCCGCCGAAATAGTCCGAGAGGCTCTGCGCGACGTTCGAGAGCCTGTACTGGAGAACCTCTCCGACGTAGCAGTCTGCAAGCTGATGCAGCCCGGTAACATATTGGAGGCTTGCCAGAGCGTTTTCGGTGTACCAGATGTCCACGTCGATCTTCCACGAAGTCCGATCCAACCCGTCAAGCGTCGGGCACAGCGTGATGGTGTATCCCGTGTTGCGGACAAGGTCGAAGTTTGACACGTTGTCGGAGCCGGGGAAGAACCTGTACGTGGCCTCCCCGCCAATGACTCCGTCTCCTGACATCCCGCAGCTCACCTCCACATAGGTGAAGAGGTCCGGATCGTCGGAGGTGATGTTGTCCGGCACCTTCTCCCACGGGTCGTCGTTCCCCGGAAGGAGGTCGCCCCGGCAGTTCTCGAACGCGTAGAAGAACACCTCGCCGCCCCTGTTGAGAGTCTCGATGTCAGATGAGGAGGCGTGGTCGTCCCACGGCAGCGTGCTTTCGGCCTTCGACCTGTCACGGAACGGAAAGACCTGCGCCGCCGCATTGCGGAGGCTGACGCCGGTTACCGAAAGGTCCTGGCCGCCGAGGGCTGCGTCCGGTGAATACCGAAACGCTATTCTCGACACCAGCCTGCGCATGGGTATGGTCAGCCTCGCCCCATCCGTGGGCACACTTGCCCCCGTCACCTTGCCGGCCATCGGGAAGTCGCTTCCGACATCATCCCTTGTCACCGTGATGGTGGCCATGGAGGACTCGTTCCTCCGCCAGTCCGCCGAGGACGGGGACACCTTCCCTCCCATGTTCGCCAATGCGTAGATGTCGTATCTCCGGTCCGCGGAAAGGCTTTTTGTGACGGTGACGGAGCCCGTGCCGGAGGTGATGTAGTCGTGACAAAGCAGATGGCCGTCACTCCAGATATAGATGTTCACGTCCGCTATGCCGCTCCCGACCGAGGAGAATGCCGCCGACTTTGTCGCCGTCTCCTCTTCGCAGGCGACACTGATGGTGACGCTCGCCTCCATGTCCCTGACGGGCGCCGTGTCCGGCTGCATCCTTGCGCATCCCATGGCGAGCGCCGCCACGAGAAGTGATGGTAAGATTCTGTTGCTCATATGCTTTCCGTTTTCATATAGTCTCTTCTATACGGCCTCCGTCCTCCCATGGCAGGACGGTTATGTCCACCGTCCCGCGCGCGTAGTCCAGCGCGATGACCATGTCGTCGAGGTCGCGCTTCGACCAGCTGTAGCCGATGTCCCGGAGCATCGCCTGTATGTCCACCTCGTCATCGCCGCCGTCCGGATTGGAGATCCTGATCGCGAACCTGTCCTCCGGCCTCATCCTCGGGACGCTGAACACGCATCCGAACGTGCCGTCCATCACCAGCCGCATGCCCCAGCCGCCTTTTGTCGGAGAGGACGACTGCAGGTCAAGCCCTCCGCACGACGTCTCGACCGAATACAGCCTTCCGTCATCCTCCTCAGGAGCGGCCTTGAGGACAAGCCTGGCGACGGCGAACTGCCTGTGCAGCGCCGCGGTGTCCCTCGCGAACTCGTTCCGGCAGTCGACGACCGCCGTGTGCGACCAGATGGTGTCTATTTGTTCCCCATGCCGGAATGCCACCGTCCCCGTCGACATCACCGACAGGTCCGCGCCCGTGCAGACGACGGTCCTCACATACCCCCTGGGGACGGTCCTCTCGTATTCCTCTTCCGGAGAGACTGATTCGGAGATCAGCCTCTCGTTCCCGCTCATAAGAAGCACCTTCGCGTCAGGAGCGGTGCGTGACGCGTCATCCAGCACCACCGTGAGCCAGCACGGACACGGCTGCCTGTCTTCCTTTACGGAACAGGACGGCAGGAGCAGGAGTGCTGTGGCCGCACATGTAATCGCGCTCTTTGTTGTCATGATCATTTGTCCTTGTTTTCTTGCGGGGCGGGCGGAGTCGGACCGCCATACGTCCGGGACTGTTTCCGGGACAGACCGGACGCGCCTCCGGGCACGCCCCTGAGACAGATTATCCTTTATGCTAGATCGTCTCGTCGTATGTGGCTCCGGCCTTCCATCCGTCCACGCTGACCGTGATGTCCGCCGAACCCTTGTCCACGGGCTTGTTCGGGTCGTCGGAGCCGAGGCTCGTTACGGTGAGCCCCACCGTGTACGTGGTGTTGCGTTCTATGGTGGCGTTGTCAAGGACGACAGGATAGTAGTAGAGCCTGCCGTCGATGGTGGCGGCCACCACAAGCACGCTCCTCTGCGGGGAGAACGATGCGCTGAATCCCCTCGGCGCCGCAGTGCTGGAATTGGCGTAGCCGTAGAAGAGGAACGGGGTGGACGGCTCAAGCGTGCCGCCGTTGGCGACCGTGCTCCCGACGGCCCTGAAGGTCAGTTCCGGGCAGGACGCGGTGTAGGCGCTCCCGTCGATGATGTGGCTCTGCACGAGCGGGCTTTCATCCTTTCTTCCCTCCTTGTTGTACCAGGTGCTTACGGTCGCCGACCCTCCGAGGTTCTGGTTCCCGGCGACGTTGGAGAGGAAAACCCGCTCTACCTTCAGCGAGCCGTAGGATTCGGGGAGCTTGTTGATGACGCTCCTGAGGGCGACCCTGGCCGCCAGCCTGCTGACCGCCACTGCGCAGCTCACCGTTCCCGCGGAGACCGTGCAGGAGCCCTTGCCAGCCATCACGAAGCCCTTTGAGGCCGTCGTGCTGTTCGCCGACAGGTCAATCGCTGTGGCCTCCAGGGCGGATATCGTCGCCACGCCGGACAGGTCCGGGCCGTTCACCACGGCGTACACGGTCTTCGTCCCTGACGTGGTGGACACTGAACCTGAGAGCTGCGTCCCGAGGTTCTTGTAGAAGTTGATCTTTCCGTCGGCGCCGAACACGAACACCTGGACGCTGTTCACCTGCGTCTCGTAGGTCTGCGCGGTGGTGTAGGCTGTGACGGCCTTTGTCTGGATTCCGTCCTGCGGGGCGACGCTCACGCTTATCGTGCCGCAGGTCGCCGCCTCGTCTGGCGCGGTCTGCTGCTTGCTGCAGGCCGCGAACGCGATCGTCAGGCCCGCAAGGATGAATGAAACTGTCTTTTTCATTGCTTCTTGTTGTTTTGATTGTTTGTTAAAGAGTTGAATATGTTGTTGTACCTGTCGTCTTTCATCATCCTCCGGATAGTCCTGCGGTTCTGAAGGTGAAGGATAATCCCCAGCGCCATGATCACGGCTGCCAGAACCCCGAAGGCCCAAAGGAGGTATGCTAGGAATCCCAGAAACAGGGATCCTGTCTTCAGGGCTATCAAAAGCAGCACGCCTCCTGCGGCTGCTTCAGATAGGAGAATGCAGAGCATCCTGAAGAAGAACCGTGTGTTCTTCCTGCGTGCGGACTGTCCGTCAGAAGCCATAATCTTCCTCCTCCTTGTTAAGGCCGTATGCCTTTATCAGCGCCGATATCTCCGGGTCCAGATTGCCCCTGTGCCTGTATGACGGGTCCTTTCGGCAGGCGTCAAGGTAATGCCTTACAGCCTGTCCGTCATCACCACGGCGGGAGAATAGTATGGCCAGCAGGTAGTCCACCCGTGCCGTCCTCTCCATCGGGGTGAGTATCTCCATCGCGCTGGCGTTGTAGTCCAGAAGGCAATACGCCACGGCCGTGTTGTAGTCCTTGTACGGGCGCAGCAGGGTGAGTGCCGTCCTGTAGTCCCTGTCACGGATGGCCTGGACCCCGCGCATGTAGGCCGTGTCCAGCTCTGTGGTATGCACCGTGTCCTTGACCATGCCCTTGCGGTGCAGATGGAAGTCGAACCTCACGGTCCTGAGGTAAGGGTACATCACCTCACGCATCATGCGGTAGTACGGTTCTCCGGCCAGCGTCTTTTCACGGGTGTCGGCATCCGGAATCCGTCTGATGCTGAAGTATGAGTCCTTCTGCTCCTCGCTCATTACGGTGTCCTTGCGCACAAGCGCGTCAAGGCCGTCCCAGTTCTCCGGAACGTTTCTTGGAACGAACGCTATTTCCCGGCCGTCACCGTCCGTCGGGACGCTGACATTGCCGTCCATGTCCATGACTATGCCCCTTTCCACCTTCAGGGAGTCTGTGAAAGCCTTCATCCAGGCCTTGAAGTAGGCGGAGACCCCCTCGGATCGTCTTTGTGAGAGAGTCCCGTTATATCTCACGGAGCCTTCCGGCGAGCAGCTGGCGGTGACCACGATGGAGTCGAGGTCGTAGTCCCTGTTACTGAGGAGCGACGCGAGGGTCTCACGTATGCGCCCCGTCTCTTCGGCGTTGTTTCCGAGTGACGGATCCACATCGCTCCTCCCTGACCGGAACTCCACATAGCAGGCCGTGCTCGCGTCGGCCCTCCTCTCTATGACCTTCTGGAGATAGCGTTCTGTAGGATCCGCAAGCGTAGATATCGAGCTGATGTAGAAGGTCAGAGGCTCGCCGCGCGGGATGTCGTAGATCCGCCTGTCGCTCTCCCATATGCCTCCCGACAGGACGATGTCCACCCTGCGCAGCTGCGGTCTTGTGGCCACCGTCTGCACATAGTTGTAAATGAAGTCGCCGTTGACTGCTCTCATCACAGTGTCAAGCCTGAGTCCCTCCGTGACAATCGGAGCCTTTATATAGCGCCTGTACATCTTTCCACGGCGCGCCTTGCGCCTCTCGTTAAGGTACACGGCCACCCTGTTGGTGTAGTGCTCCACCGCCTCGCGTTCCGTGGCGCCGAAAACCGAGGCGAACCGCTCGTCAGAGACCTCCGTGGAGTCTGTGCGCATCGCGTACAGGGCCGGAATGTTCCGCCTCAGGAATATCTCAAGCTGCCTGATGTCCACGAATCTCGTGGAGTCGCTCACGATTGTGGAGAGGAACCTCTCGTACTGCTGGTAG
>ERZ808252.1734-NODE-1734-length-14996-cov-3.917275_pt1 | contig 14996 bp, 17 predicted proteins | sample MGYA00521242_ERZ808252 | MGnify/ENA primary metagenome ERZ808252 (study PRJEB31516, sample SAMN03275581) | gut metagenome | biome: mammalia-associated habitat; material: feces | host: Papio cynocephalus | place: Kenya | collected 2012-08-07 ...
TTACCGGATTTAAATACGCCTGTGCTCCGCTTTATACTGACGGATATGCAATATTTCAGGGTCAAAACACTTTTGACAACGGTTTTGAACAACCGAACCGCAACTATTGGTATAATATTAAAACCAGAGAAATAACCGAAGTTAAGGCGCTTGACAGCGTTATGATAGCCGCCTCGGACAATTTTTTGGCAACGTCCTGCGGAATGGTTATATATTACTACAAGAGAGACGGAGAAAAACTTACCCTGCTCGAACCGTATACGGCGGTCAGGGGAGATTGCAAATTTTCGGAAAACGATATATTTATTAATGCCCGCGAGGATGAAAACAAAACGATTGTTTATATAAATAATTTAAAGGATTTTGCAACTAAATAAATTTCAAAAAACAAAAAAATATTGCTTGTTCAACTATATTGCCTGCGTCAATCAGCCATAATTTTATCGGTCAGGTATTCATACAAACAGAAGACAGCTTAGCCGCGGAAGATCTTTACTATTCGTTCGTCAGAGTAATAAAGGAAACTCAAAACGACGGAACCGTCACCTGTGTTACCAGGACGGTTTATAACAATAATAATCAACTGCTTCAAAAAATTGGCGACCAACAGTACAATGAAGATGACGATGATTTGATCCCCGATTTTAACGGTATTTCTTCCGATAATGTTTATAACAACAATAATGTCGGCGACCGCTATACCTATGATACAAAAGGCAATGTTTCAACCTATACAAATATTGCCGATAACAAAACCGTAAACACCTATGATGCAGACGGCAATCTGCTGACGACCTCAAAGCCCGGAGGCACGGTTCTCAAATTTGGTAAGGACGGCAAAATAGAAAAAGAAACCTTTGCAAACGGGCTTGTGAGGAACTTTGCGTATACCTCAACTCAAACTGTAGTTACCGGCTTCAACGGCGTTACCGCAACCTACAATATGAACGCTTTCGGTGAAGTTTCGGAGTATAAGCTGCAAAACGGCGAAAGCAATAAGAGTTATTCCTATACTTATGATTCCGACGGGAATATCACCTCAATTTCTCTGAACGGCAGCCTGCAGCAAACCTTTACCTACAATTCTTCAAACGAGCTTGTCCGTGTTGATGATAAAGCGGCGAATAAGTCCGTAACCTATGCGTATGATTTCGTAGGTAATATCACCTCGGTAAAGACCTATCTTTACACAACAGGTGCGCTCGGTTCTCCACTTACAACCCAAAGCTATACCTATAACAGCCAAAATCAGCGAACCGATTTAGGGTATGACACAAGCGGAAATTTAACTTCACTTAACGATTATACCTTTACTTGGAGCGGCAGAAGACTGACCGCTGCCGTAAATGCAAATACCGATATTTCGTATACCTATAATCATAACAGTATTCGTACAAGTAAAACTATTAACGGCACAGTTATTAACTACACGGTGGATGAAAACAATAATATCACCAAGCAGATCAATGACCACACTGTAATGGAGGTGGTTATTCCCATTTTTTATTAATGTATACACCAAAAAGCATAGCGCTCATATACATAAAATTTTTTAACATATCATATTTGAAGTTACACTTTGGAGGTTATGTTATTATGTTTGTAGGTTTTAATTTAAAACTTAATGATTCTGATATTGATGAAAAGTATTATCAAATAGGCAAAGCGTTTTTTGAAAATCTAAAAATCGAATCAAAAAAATCAATTGATAATTTCATAGATTCTGATGGTATTATTAATGCTAACGAGTTAGAAAAAAATTGGTTTAATTCCTTAGATGCAGATGTTTTCATTTCCCATTCCCATATGGATGAAAAACTAATAATAAAATTGGCAGGATTATTAAAAAGCGAATATGGATTAACTTGTTTTGTTGATTCATGCGTTTGGGGATATGCAAATGAAATATTAAAGGGAATAGATGATAAGTATTGCAAAAACATTAAAAATAAAGATGGAACCTATTCTTATAATTATAACCAAAGAAACAATTCAACAAGTCATATACATCTAATATTAAATGGAGCAATAGCTAAAATGATAAACCATTCAGAATGCTTAATATTTGTCAATACTCCTAATTCTATTAAAATTTCTGATATAAACAACCCCGACAAGACAGACTCTCCTTGGATTTACAGTGAATTGCTTATGGCGACAGAGTTTCCAAAGCAAAAATTGCAATATTATAGAAGTTTACAACATAGCAATTTTTCATATAATATCAACGAGTCGTTACGTGTAAAATATGATGTTAACATTGAAAAACTCTATAAACTCACATTAAATGATTTATTAGAGGCAGGTTTAAACGGTAATAAAAAAACTCAATTTTTAGATGCCCTATACTCAAACAAAAAGATATTATAAATAATGTGTTATAAATCATAAAAGTAAACTTCTAATCTTTTCAGAAAAACAACATACTATTTGTACATAAAATATAATTGAACTTGGGTGTTTACATTTAAGACTTTTTATACTTTCTTATTAATGGTGATGGATGATAATTCACCATCATACATTACATATTAAGGAAGAATAATTATGAAAACTCCCACCCATGCGACATTGTTATTAGGAAAAAACCAAACATACACAATCGACAAGATCCACTTTAGAACCAAGCAAGTTACATTACAAGAAAAGTCGAAAGTGTATAATACAGTTTCGGCAAAGGATGTAATTTTTGACTTTTCATCTCTTACGGAAGCGGAAATTAAAAAATTTAAAAAAGCGTTAAACGAATAATTTACAAAAAAATTTTTTATGCTATAATTAGTATATAATATATTTGGGAAGTGATAATAGTTATGGGTCATAAAGTATTTATTTCTTATAAATATGCAGATTCAAATGTAAAAAACATATCTGGGAATTATTCTCCATCGGACACTGTTCGAAATTATGTTGATAAATTAGAAGACTATATTTCGGATACTTCTGACCATATTTACAAAGGAGAAGAAGACGGTGAGGATTTATCACACTTATCCGATGAAACAATTTGGGAAAAACTTAAAAACCGAATTTACGACAGTACATTAACTATAGTTATAATTTCCGCTGGAATGAAAGAACAAAAAGTGGATAAGGAACAATGGATACCTTGGGAAATATCTTATTCTCTCAAAGAAATATCAAGAACGGATAAAAATGGAAACGCCATAACTAGTAGCAGTAATGCATTATTAGCAATTATATTACCAGATTCAGATGGTTCATATAATTATTTTACATATAATAAAGACTGTTGTGATTCTGGTTGTCGTTTTTTAAAGACTAATTATTTATTCAGCATAATGCGAAAAAACATGTTTAATATTAAAGACCCTAAAACCAACAAGTGTGATGATGGATCTTTGGTATATTACGGCGATTGCTCATATATAAATTCTGTTAAATGGGATGATTTTATTAAAAATCCTGAAAGTTATATAGAAAATGCCTATAAAACTAAAGATAATATTGAATTATATAATATTTGTAAAGAGGTGTAACAATCTGTTTAATAAGCAGATTGTTAAATGAAAAATGTATTTCCTTATGGCCATTTTTCTAAGTATAAAGGTGTCTTGTCACGTTCAATACAAATTGCTGAAAGCCGTCGAATCGAATATTCTAAAAATAATAAAATTACAGTATTTATATCGCATAAGCATGATGATCTTAATGATTTAGCTGCTTTGATTGATTTTTTAGAAACAAGATATAATGTCGAGTCCTACATAGATAGTGACGACCCACAAATGCCACAAACACCAAATGAGGAAACGGCTAAACAAATAAAACACAAGATAAAATCTTGCAATAAATTTTTACTTTTAGCTACAGATAAAGCCATTCAGTCAAAATGGTGCAACTGGGAGCTTGGCTTTGGTGATGCACAAAAATTCGAAAAAAATAATATTGCATTAATACCAATGAGTAATAATGAATCTTCATATATAGGCAATGAATACTTGAAAATATATCCACACATCGTGGAATGCACAAAAGATGATATGCTATCATTAGGACTCTCCGCCGAACCAGGCTATTATGTAAAACACAAAACTAACGATGAATGGTTTATAACGCCATTATCCATATGGTTAGAAAAGTAAAGGGGTAACATATGACAGACTCTGATAAAATGAATAGAAAAATAAAGCACTTAGAATTTATCCAATCAAACATTTCTCGTATGAACCAATGTTCTTTTAAGATGAAAGGCTGGATGATAACAATCGATTCCGCTCTTTTGGCTTTATTTGCGGCTTCGATTGATAAAAACACCGGCTCCGGAAATACAATATACTTATTTGTCGCGGCAATTCCTATTATTATTTTTTGGATTTTAGATTCCTATTATTTACAACAAGAGCGTAAATTCAGAGGACTCTATAACGATATAGTTGAGGATCTAAATGAAGATAAAATCAAAGAGTTCTCAATGCCTTTAGAAAAATACGAAGGTTGTAAATATTGTATTATTAATATAATGTTTTCTATAACAGAATGGCCGGTATATCTTTTAATGGGTATAGCATTAATAATAGTGGGATCACTGCTCAAATAATTTAAACTCTTTATAAAGCAATAATTCGTGATATATATATAGCAATAACATCAAGTAAAAAAACAAAAGATTTTTATTTACAAATTATTCACTTGACATTAACGATAAGCGGCGTTAGAATGAAATTAGTGAAATTTGCACTGCTTCTTGCTTGCGGTGGGTTAGTACCGCAAACGAAAAGACCGTGAACCACACTTTTTGCTCACCGCTTTCGACCTACTCGACGCCTTTAGGACGGACAAAGTGCGAACTTCGGGAGTCATAGGCTAAGGGTGCAAGGTTTGATGTGAAATAATGCGGCGTGTCCGCAATGATTTTGGTTTGAGTAATGAGTCCGTTTATGTTTTTTAGTGCCTAGTAATGGAGAGTAGCCGAGACAGGCCCAGGCGAAATCCATCGTTCCGCACAACCCGCAGAACAAGGAAAACCCCGCCTGTCTTGCTGTCGGACATGCTTTAGCGTGATCGGGACTGGCGGCAATACCAAATGACCATTTACAACCCGTGTATAGGGGCAGTCTGCCCTGACGGTTAAAACTCATACGTGAGTCCATAAGAGAAAAAGGTGGAAGAGTACAGCATTATTGTTGTACTCTTTTCACTACCAAAAGAAAACTTGTTGTTTTTGCTCCCGGAGGCGGAAAGTCAACCTATAAACTTTTCGCCCTTTTTAAGAAGGAGGTGGTGCCATGGTTAATACACTGTATTTCTGTATCCATAGCATTTGGGCATATTTTAAACTTGTCTCCGCCTCCGAGTGCAGAATAATCGGTTAACCGAAAATCGGGGTTGTCTTATTGACAATTAACCCGCAAAACAACAACTACAACAAAGAAATAAACAGTTTTTCAGACTCCGTTAAAAAGTATCTGAAGATCAAAAAAATGACACAAGCTGATTTAATCAGAAAGAGTATGTTAACAAGAACTACCGTAAGCCGTATATGCCGTAATAGCAACGATAAAGGCAGTACATATCAGCCTACAGATCGCATTGTTATGAGCGTTTGTGTGGCTTTAGGGTTAGATTCAAAAGAAACAAAAGAATTGTTCAGTCTCGCATTCCCCTATTTGAAATGTTGGGATAAAATAATAGCCGAGAAAATGAACATCGATCAAGCAAACAGCTTCCTTTATGATGAGGGATTACCTCTGCTGGGAAGCCCCATAGACGAGTAAAATTGTATGCCGTCCTGCTTTTTGCAGGGCGGTCTTTTTTTGTTTCGCCGGGGAAGCAAAACGCACCTGTTAAATCTGATACAATGCAATCAGGTTAAGGGTGCGCGCCAAACCTGAATAAAATTAAAAAAGGAGAAACAAAAAATGTTAAACATTCGTGATTTGAAAATTGATCCTGCGTCTCTCGGCGCAAAAAAGCTGTTGGTGGACATTGTCCCGACATATGAGTATAAGGACGGTCACCGCACGGAAACCGTTACCGGATACCGATATATTGTCGCTTTACCGGATTTAAGCCTTGAAAAGCTCGGCGTGAAAATTGACGGGAAACAGCTTATGGAAAAGCCGGACGGTTATGCGGAGGTTGAATTCAGCGGACTTGAAGTGTCGGCATACGAAAGCCAGGGAAAAACACAAATCAGCGCAAAGGCTACAGGTATTTCATTGGTTAATAAAAAGCCATAATGCTGTGCGGCGCTGTAATGCCGACAGGGGAACAGAATATTTTTGCCTTAGTAAAAATATTCCCCGGCGGCAGCGCAGCGCCGCACTTCCATAAGGGCAAGTATTACCCTTATGGAAGCATAAGTAGCAGTAGCAATGAAAGGAGGAATTTCATATGGCTTCTAATCCGCAATCGCGCAAATGGACGCTGACAATCAATAATCCGCAGGACTGCGGGCTTGACCGTGACGGTATTCGCAAAATTTTAAATCTGTTTTGTCCGGATTATTACTGTTTGGCGGACGAAACGGCAACAACGGGAACATTTCATACCCATATTTTCATTTACTCTAAATCCCCTATCCGCTTTTCAACTGTTAAAAACCGTTTTCCCACCGCACACATAGAAAAGGCATTCGGCAGCGCAAAGGAAAACCGCGACTATATACGCAAGGAGGGCAAATGGGCGGACGATAAAAAGAGCGAAACCTCACACAAGGGCAGCTTTTACGAATTTGGAAATATACCGAATGAATGTGAGGAGCGCGACCCGAAAATGTATAAGCTGCTTTGCAATGTAAAGGACGGTTTATCAACGACAGAAATAATAGACGAAACGCCCTCTTTTGCCTTTAAGCTGAAGGATATAGATATTTTGCGCGAGGCATATCTTTCGGAGCGCTACCGTTCCGAAAACAGAGAGCTTATCGTTACATATCTATTCGGAGCGTCGGGCACAGGAAAAACAAGCGGCATATATAAAAAACACCCTGCAAGCGAAATATGCAGAATTACCGATTACAATGGGAAAAACGGTGTGCGATTTGATTCGTACCACGGGCAGGATGTATTGGTTTTTGAAGAATTTAATTCTCAAATACCGATAGAAACAATGCTTAATTATCTTGACATATATCCGCTTACACTACCGGCACGGTATTCCGACCGCACCGCGTGTTATACAAAGGTGTATATAACCTCTAACCTGCCCTTAAACGAGCAGTATATTGATGTCAAGCACAATCACCCCGAAACATGGAAAGCGTTTACACGCCGTATTCACCGCGTTTTCTTTTATAAATCCGGCGGGCAGACAGAAGAAATTTATTTCAAGTGAGGAGGGTTTCTATGACTGATAGTGATAAGGAACGACTGAAAAAGCAGACGCAAAAGCGGTATTTATTGCTTCGTATTAAAAACGGATATGATTTTGTAAGAGAAAATAAATCGGGGAGATATATTATTTCAGCAGTTTATGCCGCCGTTATAATATTTTGGCTTTTCTGCAAAAGTTACTTTGATATTGAAAAAACAGACCTTATCTCCCCTGCATTTATCGCCTTGCTAAAGCTTTTCTTTCCCTTAATGATTATTGCCGTCGCACCTGCCGTGCTTATACTGCTCGGAACTCCTGCCGGCAGCGAAACCGTTTCAAACGGGTTAAAACGAATCGGTTTTACAAACAGTGCCGGAGAAATACCTATGCTTATTTCAAAGGAAACGGACGAAAAGGACAATTCGGTAACCGTATATCGGTTTTACGGCGTAGGTATACCGCTTAAAGAATGGGAAGACAAACGGCAAAAAATAGAGGCGGCGCTCAATTTGAATATAGTAAATCTTAAAGAGGGCAGCAATAAACAGGAAATTATGCTTTACGCGGTTCAGGCGAATAATTCCCTTTTAAAGCGTATGGTGTGGAACGACAATTATCTTGCAGGCAGTAATTCCGTGCTCGTGCTCGGTAAAAGTCTTTTGGGGACGGTCACGGTGGATCTGAAAAAAATACCTCACATTTTACTCGGCGGCTCGACAGGCAGCGGTAAAAGCGTTCTGTTAAAGCTATTGCTTATGCAGGCATTAAAGAAAAATATGTCGGTCAGCATAGCGGATTTTAAGGGCGGAGTGGATTTTCCCTCCGCCTGGCAGGACAACTGCAAAATGTGTTTTGATGAAAACGAGCTTATTACGCTGCTGACCGGGCTTGCAGATGAATTGCAGCAGCGAAAAGTCTTACTTCGTGAAAATAATTGCCGAAACATAGACGAATACTGCCGAGAAACAGGAAAAGAACTGAAACGCTGTATATTTGCCTGTGATGAAATTGCCGAGGTACTCGATAAAACAGGACTTACAAAAGAACAGAAAGAACGGGTGAGTTTAATAGAAAGTAAGCTATCTGTAATAGCCCGACAGGGGCGGGCTTTCGGTATTCATCTGATACTTGCAACGCAAAGACCTGACGCCGCCATTCTTTCGGGGCAGATACGAAACAATATTGATTGCCGCATTTGCGGCAGAGCCGATAACATACTGTCGCAGATTATACTCGACAGTACCGCCGCAGCAGAGCAAATACCCAAAGATACCGCAGGCAGATTTATCTTATATGACGGTACGGTTTTCCAGGCATATTATTTTGAAGATTGACGGAAAGGAGTGTAATTGAATGCAACAAAACAATGTAGGTATACCGCTTAATTTAAAGCTTACAATGACCGTAAAGGAAGCCGCAGAATACAGCAATATAGGTATTAACCGCATTGACCGTATGCTGCGGAGTCCGAATTGTCCGTTTGTGTTATATGTCGGAACAAAAAAGCTTGTTAAACGCAAGGAATTTGAGCAATTCATCAGCAATAAATTAACAATTTAATACGGTCATATTAATTTTATATGTTTTATATTGAAAAAACAGGGCTGATGCATTATAATATAATAGTTGCATTGGCTCTTTTTCTCGTTTGGAGAAAGGAGTTTTAAAATGGGTAAAAACCTTAAAGGAAAAGAAATAGGAAAAGGTATTTGCCAAAGAAAGGACGGATTATATACCGCAAGATTTGTTGACAGAACAGGTAAAAGACACGAAAAATGTTTTTCGCTTCTTCCGGAAGCTCGCAACTGGTTAGAGGACTCAAAATATGCAGATAAGCACGGCAATATTTTTGCCCCGTCAAGTATGACCGTTGATGAATGGTTTGAATATTGGATAAATAATATTGTGGGTGATTTAGCCCCAAATACCGTAAGGAATTACCGTGAACGGTATAAATTCAATATACAGCCCGTTATCGGCAAAATGCTTTTATCAGATGTTAAGCCAATGCACTGCAAATTGGTATTAAACAAAATGGATAGCGATTACGCAGGCTCGACGATAAGACAAACTTATATTTGTATGGGAACTATGCTTAAATCCGCATTGATGAACGATATAATTGAAAAGCACCCTATGAACGGCGTAAGGTACACCAAACCTGTACGGGAAGTAAACGATATTAAATATCTTACAGTAAGCGAACAGCGGAAATTTTTAGAAGCCGCAAAACGCTCTCACAATTATGCGCAATATTCGCTTATTCTCGAAACAGGACTTCGCACGGGCGAATTGATCGGTCTGACATGGGACGCTATCAATTGGAAAAAGCGGACTTTAACCGTTAATAAAACTTTAGAATACAGGCACGGTCAAGGCTGTTGGAGAGCGGGACCGCCGAAAACACCGCAAAGCTACCGCACTATTCCGTTAACCGATAAAGCTTACGGAATTCTAAAGGATATTTACAAGACCGCAAAAACTCGCAAAACCTCCGAAACGCTTTCGCAGACCTTGGAGTTTATTGACAGGCATACCGGGGCGAAATCTTTTCTTGAAATGAAAGACCTTGTATTTATAAATTGGAGAACGGGCGAACCTGCAAAAAACAGCTCATATGACACACATCTATACAAATTGTGCGACGAGGCAGGCATTAAACGCTTTTGTATGCACGCTTTACGCCATACATACGCAACACGGGCGATAGAAAGCGGTATGCAGCCAAAGGTTTTACAAAGGCTTTTGGGGCATTCAAGTCTTCAAATGACCATGGACAGATATGTGCATGTGACCGAGGATTCTTTTGTAAACGCCGTTCATCAATTTGAAAACTATTCATTTCTGCAAAATGGTGTAGAAATGGTGTAGTTGGGCAAATAAAAACGCCCCAAACACTAATAAAATAAGGAGATATGGGAATAAATGAAATTAGGAATGGTAGGGTTGCCGAATGTAGGCAAATCAACCCTGTTTAACGCAATAACAAATGCCGGCGCACAGTCCGCCAATTACCCGTTCTGCACAATAGAGCCTAACGTGGGTATGGTAAGCGTACCGGACGAAAGGCTTGAAAAGTTGGCAGAAATATATAAGCCCGATAAATTCACCCCTGCGGTTATTGAATTTGTTGATATTGCAGGTCTTGTAAAGGGCGCTTCAAAGGGCGAGGGACTCGGCAATAAGTTCCTTTCCAACATACGCGAGGTGGACGCGATAGTTCACGTTGTGCGCTGCTTTGAAAGCGACGATATTATCCATGTAGAAGGCTCGGTCAATCCTGCGCGCGATATTGAAACAATAAATTTAGAGCTTATTTTTTCGGATATTGAAACGGCTCAGCGCCGTCTTGATAAAGCCGCAAAGGCGCTTAAGGGCGATAAATCGCTGCAGGGCGAGGTTGATTTTTTAAAAAGGCTTATAGAGCACCTTGAAAAAGGGCTTCCCGCGCGCTCGGTTGAAATTAACGACGAAGCCGAGCAAAATGTGCTTGATACCACGGCGTTGCTTTCGGCAAAGCCGGTAATTTACGCCTGCAATATGAGCGAAGAGGATTTTTCCGGCGGAATTGAAGCAAACAAAAACTATAATGCCGTTAAGGAAATTGCCGAACGCGAAAAAGCGGAGATTCTTCCTATATGCGCGGCGCTTGAGGCGGAAATTTCAGGTCTTGATGATGAAGAAAAGGTTATGTTTCTTGAAGAGCTGGGGCTTGAGCGTTCGGGGCTTGACCGTATGATACAAAAATGTTACAGCCTGTTAGGTCTTATTTCCTACCTTACTGCTGGAAAGCCCGAAGTTAGAGCATGGACTATTAAGCGCGGCACCAAGGCTCCGCAGGCGGCGGGCAAAATACATTCCGATTTTGAGCGCGGCTTTATAAGAGCGGAGGTTATAGGCTACGACGAATTTATAAACACCTGCGGCGGCAGTATGACCGCTGCAAAAGAAAAGGGACTTGTAAGGAGCGAGGGAAAGGAATATGTTATGCAGGACGGAGACATTGTTCTCTTCCGCTTTAATGTTTGATTTTTTTCGGAGTTGATTTTTTATGGGTGATTTTTATTACTACGGTATAGATTCGCTTTATCTTTACCTTGTTGTTCCGGCGCTTATAATAACGCTTTGGTCGCAGATAAGGGTTAAATCGGCATTTTCAAAATACAGCGCGTTTCACTCTTCCTTAAGCGGAGCGGACGCGGCAAGGCGCGTGCTTGAGGCTAACGGGATCTGCAATGTAAAAATCGAACGTGTTTCGGGCAATCTTACCGATCACTATGATCCGAGGACTAACGTTATCCGCCTTTCCGATTCGGTTTACGGCGCGTACAACCTTTCCGCAGTCGGCGTTGCCGCGCACGAGGCGGGTCATGCCGTTCAGTACGCAAGCGGTTATATGCCCATTAAAGCGCGCTCGGTCATTCTTCCTGTCTGCAACTTAGGCTCGCAGCTGTCGCTGCCGCTGCTTGTTATAGGCTTTATATTTAATTTTCATTTGCTTGTAAAGTTAGGCGTTATATTCTTTTGCGCCGCTCTTATTTTTCAGCTTTTAACGCTTCCGATAGAATTTAACGCTTCCCGCCGCGCTCTGACAACCCTTGAAAGCGCCGGACTTATAAACGATGGGAACGAGAAAAAAGCGGTGCGCAGGGTTCTTTCGGCGGCTGCTATGACATATATCGCTGCCTTGCTTGTTTCTTTAACGCAGCTTATCCGTCTTATTTCCATTACCAAAAGAAGGCGTTAGTCTTTCCATATAAAAACCTGTATAGCTTTTTTATTTATCACCAATAATATGTTAGGGTGATAAAATGCAGGAAAGAAAAGCTCGGTTTATGCTTTTTTCAATAGGCGCGGTAGGCTACGGTCTTATAGAAATTATATGGCGCGGCTATACACATTGGTCAATGCTCGGAGCTGGCGGCATATGCTTTATGTTTTTCGGCGGAATAAGCGAAAAATTTAAAAAAACGGGTATATTTATAAAAGGACTTATAGGCAGCACGTTTATAACCGCGGTTGAATTTGTTTTCGGCGTTGTTTTTAATATTATTTTAAAAAAGAACGTTTGGGATTACAGTAAAATGCCTATGAATATTATAGGTCAGATATGTATGCCGTATTCCTGCCTTTGGGTGCTTTTAAGCCTTGTGGGTATACCGTTTGCAGGAAAGATAAAAAGCAAATTAACGGCAAAATACAAATAATTCGGGTGGATAGCTTTGAAATTCCTTCACAGAACATGGGCGGAAATTGATATTAACGCCCTGATACATAATTTTAATATTATAAAAAAGGAAGCGGACGGCGCGCTTATTATGGCGGTTGTTAAGGCGGATTGCTACGGCCATTCGGCCGAGCTTATCGCACCGGTGCTTGATAAATGCGGCGCAGACGCATTCGCCGTTTCAAATATAAGCGAGGCGTTGGCTTTGCGTGAATACGGCATAAAAAAGCCCGTGCTTATTTTGGGCTATACGCCGGTGGAGGCGGCGCCGCTGCTGTATGAAAACGATATAACGCAATGCGTTTTTTCAACCGAGTATGCGGCGGCGCTGTCTGATTTTTCGGTAAAAAACGGGCTTAAAATTAAAATACACATTAAAATTGATACCGGTATGGGAAGAATAGGGTTCGACTGCCGCGACAGCAGCCTTTCAGGCATTACAGCTGCCGTAAACGCGGCGCGCTTGCCCGGCTTTATATTAGACGGAATGTTTACCCACTTTGCCGTTTCCGACCGTACCCAAGAAGAAGAAGACGGCTTTACCGCAGAGCAGTACGCCCGTTTTACAGCCGCCGTTAAGGGCTTTGAAAACGCGGGGTTAAAGCCAAAAATATGCCATTGCTGCAATTCCGCCGCGCTTTGCCTTGATAAAGAAAAGCACCTTGATATGTGCCGTCCAGGCATAATACTTTACGGTCTTACCCCTGCATACGGGCTTAAGCTTAAGGAAGATTTTATGCCGGTTATGACAGTTAAATCGGTTGTTTCAATGGTAAAAAAAATAAAAAAAGGAACTACCGTAAGCTACGGCAGAACCTTTAAGGCACCGTATGATATGACGGTTGCCACGGTAACGGCAGGCTATGCGGACGGATACCCGCGGCTGCTTTCAAGCAAAGGTCAGGTCATAATACACGGCCGCCGCGCAAATATTATAGGCAGAATATGTATGGATCAGATGTCGGTTGATATAAGCGGTATTGAAAACGTAAAGCAGGGCGACGAGGTCATACTTTTCGGCAAAGAGCTGCCGGTTGAAGAATTGGCGGAAAAATGCGGCACAATAAATTACGAAATAGTATGCGGTATTACAAACAGAGTTCCGAGGATCTCGGTTTAACGGAGGAAGGGCTATGTCTTACGAAATAAAATCCATAGAAATAGGCAGTACCGATAATATTCATACCCTTAAGGGGCTTATATATATACCCGAAGGTGAAATTAAGGGCATATTTCATATTGTGCACGGTATGTGCGAATATATAAACAGGTACGACCATATTTTTTCCGCCGTTGCCGAAAGAGGTTACGTTTGCTGCGGCTATGATAACTTAGGTCACGGAAAAACCGCGCGGGACGACGGCGAGCTTGGCTTTATTGCCCACAAAAACGGTTGGAAATATCTTGTTAACGATGTAAAAGCGTTTGAGGACGCGGTTAAAAAGCTGTACCCCGATAAACCGCTTTACCTTATGGGACATTCTATGGGCTCGTTTATTTCAAGAATTGCCGCCGAAAGCTACGGCGGCAGTATAGATAAATTTATTATCTGCGGTACAGGCGGACCCAATCCGGCGGCGCCCGCAGGCCTTTTGATAACGGATATTATAAAGCTGTTCTGCGGCGAAAAGCACCGCTCCGAGCTTATAAACAAGCTTGCCTTCGGCACATATAACAAACGCTTTGACGGCGGAACCGATTTTGATTGGGTAACCTCGGATAAAGACATTGTTTCAAAATACGCGGCGGACAAATACTGTAATTTTAAATTTACGGCGTCTGCAATGCACGACCTTGTAAAGCTTAATTACCTTGCAAACAGGGCGTCTTGGTTTAAAAATATGCCGAAGGATTTACCCGTTCTTCTGATTTCGGGCAGCGACGATCCCGTTGGCAGCTACGGCAAAGGCGTTATTAAGGTGTACGAAGGACTGTGCCGCGCCGGGCTTTCCGATGTAACCCTTAAATTATACGATAACTGCCGCCACGAAATACACAACGATTCCTGCCGTGAGGACGTTATAAAGGATATAATAAGCTTTATAGAAAAATAACCGCAAACAGAATAATCTGTATAAAAATGAGACCGCCGTATAAAATCGGCGGTCTTTTGTTTAGCATATCAAAAGGTTGTCATTGTGAACGCTGTAAGGCGTATGGCAATCCGTTTTCCTTTTAAAGGAGATTACGGATTCTTTCGCGCTATGCGCTCAGAATGACAAGTTATTTAGTCATTGCGAAGCCGTGTAAACGGCTGTGGCAATCCGTTCTCTCGCCCCCTCGTCATTGCGAACGCCGTAAGGCGTGTAGCAATCCGTCTTTCCTTTTAAAGGGTATTACGGATTCTTTCGCGCTATGCGCTCAGAATGACAAGTTTATTTAGTCATTGCGAAGCCGTGTAAACGGCTGTGGCAATCCGTTTTTCCTTTTCAAAAGAATAAAATCCTCTTGCGCTCGTGCCGCGCAGGCACCCTATTTCTGTACGGACAGA
>ERZ808252.1736-NODE-1736-length-14986-cov-11.755542_pt1 | contig 14986 bp, 10 predicted proteins | sample MGYA00521242_ERZ808252 | MGnify/ENA primary metagenome ERZ808252 (study PRJEB31516, sample SAMN03275581) | gut metagenome | biome: mammalia-associated habitat; material: feces | host: Papio cynocephalus | place: Kenya | collected 2012-08-07 ...
TCTCGAAGCTCTCAGCGAGGTTGCAGCAGGCCATCTTGCACAGCCCCGCCGCCGAAATGACCTCCGTTCTGATTTCCTTTCCACGAGGAAGATAGTTCCCCGACTGATGTCCTGTAAACACAGTAGCCGCAAGACTGTCCTGTCGCTCTCCGTAAATCCCCGTCGTATCCGGGGTCTGGGCACTAAGTGCCGTTGCACCGCACAATGAAAGAGCGGCAATAAAACATATTGATTTCTTCATACTTCCAATTAATCTCAGCGGAATTTATGTCCGGTCAAGTACACCCGCAAATTACGATCGGCGCAACAAGAAAGCTGCGCCGCAATGCATCCGGAACAATTTCGCACAAAATGGTGTGGACACTCACAAAAGCCATTCCCGCAGGGTGCAACCCAGTTGCAAACATACTTTGTCAAGTTTCTCACTGCTATTATCAAAAAAATAGGGATCGTTTATGCGAAATATTCCCATTTTTCATAACTTTGCGCGTTATTGCACAATTTTCTGCCGAAAACGAGATAATTTTGATTGCCAAACAATAAAGCAAGGATAGGATGAAAGATTTTACAAAAACTCTTCTGGCCGTTCTGGCCGGGCTGCTCATTTTCTCTGTTATATGGGTAGTGATGATGTTCAGTTTCATGGGGTCACTTGCCGCACTGTCGGCTTCAGAGACTCCTGTCGTGGCCAAAGAGGGCGTCCTAAACGTGGACCTCTCGAACATCGTTCTGAACGAACAGGCACAGCCGTTCGACTTCAACGGAGTGTTCTCCAAGGGCACCCAACCGACAAGCATCGGAATGTGGAACGCAGTGAAAGCCATCAAGTCTGCGGCTGCGGATCCGGGCATAAAGTTCATATATCTTCGTCCGGATGGCGTTTCTGGGGGGATCGCTGAAATTGAGGAATTCCGCAAGGCGTTGGAGGACTTCAGGTTAAGCGGAAAGGCTATAGTTGCATTCACCGAGAACCCATCAAACGCAAGCTATTACCTCGCCAGCGTTGCGGACAAGGTCTATGTGACAGGCAGCAAGGGCGGGATGAACACGCTCATCGGATTGTCCTCGCAGATGTTTTTCCTGAAAGACTTGCTTGACAAACTTGGCATCAACATGCAGCTCATCCGCCACGGAAAGTACAAGTCCGCCGGGGAGATGTACATTAAGAACAAGATTTCTCCGGAAAACTACGAACAGAATCAGGCTATGATAAGTTCCATCTGGAACAGTTGGGCATCACAGATTGCGACTTCACGGGGATTGGAGCTGTCGAAATTTAACGAACTAATTGACAATCTTGAGCTTAACGAACCAGAAGATTTCGTGAGATATGGCCTTGCGGACGAAGTGCTCACACGTGAGCAGAGGGTGGAAAAACTCTGCACTCTCTATATGACTGAGGACATTAACGATATCAGCTTAATTCCGTTCGCGGACTATGCGGCGGTTCAGGCATCGGCAGAAAAGTTCAGTACGAACCAGATTGCGGTGATATATACAGACGGAGAGATTGTAGACGGACGCGAGGTCGAAAATGTCGCCGGTGACCGTTTCGCTGAGCTCATCGCATCCGTACGGGAAAACGACATGGTTAAGGCTGTCGTTCTCCGCGTCAGTTCGCCTGGAGGAAGTGTCCTTGCCTCCGACAAGATTCGTAAGGAACTAGAGCTTCTCAAGGAAAAGAAGCCTCTCATCGCTTCCTACGGCAACTATGCGGCCTCTGGCGGATACTGGATTTCAGCCGGCTGCGACTACATCTTCTCCAACGCGACGACCCTCACCGGCTCAATCGGTGTGTTCAGCCTCATTCCGGAATTCGGCAAGACCGTCAGTGAACTAGCACACGTGAATGTCGCGACCATCAATTCAAACAGGCACAGCGACATGTACTCAGGAATGCGCGAACTCAGCAAAGAGGAACTCGCCTATCAGCAGAAGAGCGTGGAGCACATCTACGATGAATTCACCGGCATCGTGGCTGAAGGTCGCGACCTGCGCAAGACGTATGTGGATTCCATCGCCCAAGGCCGAGTATGGACCGGTGCCGATGCTCTTGAAATCGGGCTCGTCGATGAAATCGGGGGTCTTGAGGCCGCACTTCTCAAGGCAGCGAACGAGGTTGACGGCAGCGCTTCTCTCGACAATTTCTACATTGCCTCCTACCCAGCAGCCCAGACTACCTGGGAAGCCCTGCTCTCTGCCTTCCAGGGTCAGAACACTCCGGTAATCTTCGCCGGCACGCCGCTCGAAGCCGTTGAGAAGGCCTTCCGAGGCGTCAGTACGACTCAAGCAGGCAAGGCCTACGCCCGAATGGAGAATGAATATGTGATAAGATAGAATGATGGTCTCAGAAGAAGGCTCGCGGATGGGAAACCACCGCGAGCCTTTTTCTGATTTCCCATATTGCGATTTCCGGAAGCCGTCATTCTAATTTCAAATGCACTATTTCGCTCATCGTGTATTCACACAGATGCTTGTATTATTCTTCCGGCTGGATGGTTGGTGGAGCATCAATGGAAACAGAATCCGGCTGCGAATATGCTCTGTCGGAATATTATGGCATAAGACAAAATTTTGCTATTTTTGCAGCGGATTTTATGAACCATTACGAAAAAAATGGAAAGAAAAACAAGAGTGAGATTCGCGCCGTCACCGACAGGCCCACTACACATGGGAGGAGTCCGGACAGCGCTTTATAACTATCTGTACGCCAAACAGCATGGCGGAGATTTCATCATCAGGATTGAGGATACAGACTCGCAGAGGTTCGTCCCGGGAGCGGAGGCCTACATCATCGAGGCCCTGAATTGGTGCGGAATCATTCCGGACGAGGGTGTCGATGAGAACGGGAAGGTCGTGGAGGTGGCTTCCGAAAAGCACCCTCACGCACCGTACAGGCAGAGTCAGAGGCGCGGAATCTATCGGAAATATGCCGAGGAACTTGTGGAAAAAGGCTTTGCCTACTATGCGTTCGACACAGCCGAGGAGCTTTCCAAAATCCGCACGGAGATGGAGGAGCGCAAGGAGACTTTCATCTACAACCATTCCACGCGCATGAGCCTGCGCAATTCCCTCAGTCTCCCGGAGGACGAGGTTAAGAGGCTGCTTGAAGAACGCACTGACTGGACCATCCGCTTCAAGATGCCTCAGGACAGGGTCGTGAAGATGGACGACCTGATCCGCGGACACGTGGAGGTCAACTCCGGCACGCTCGACGACAAGGTGCTCTGGAAAAGGGCTGACGAGCTTCCGACCTACCACCTCGCGAACATCGTCGATGACCACCTAATGGAAATCACAGAGGTCATCCGCGGAGAGGAGTGGCTTCCTTCGCTCCCGCTCCACTACCTGCTCTACGAGGCGTTCGGCTGGCAAGACACCATGCCACGCTTTGCCCACCTCTCGCTTCTTCTCAAGCCTGACGGCAAGGGCAAACTGAGCAAGAGGGACGGTGACAGGCTCGGTTTCCCAGTTTTCCCGCTCAGGTGGGTCAATGCCGAGGGCGAGGTTTCACGCGGCTACCGTGAAGACGGATATTTCCCAGAGGCGTTCGTCAACATGCTTGCCCTATTGGGCTGGAATCCGGGCGATGACCGCGAACTATTCACCATGCCTGAACTCATTGAGGCGTTCTCCCTCGAAAGAGTGGTGATGCACGGGGCCAAGTTCAACCCGGAAAAGGCAAAGTGGTTCAACAGGGAATACCTGCGCAGAAAGTCCGACCATGAGCTCACCAAACTTTTCAAACCTATTCTTGCAGAACACGGAATCACGGTAATGTGTCCTGAATGCGCTGAAAAGCACGGCATTGAATACAGAGATGAGCCTGATTTCGCAGGAAAATGGTTTCCGAAGAATTATGTCGAGAGGGTTGTCGGACTAATCAAGGAAAGGGCGACTTTCGTTGCAGATTTCTGGGACATAGCGTCATATCTTTTCGTAGCTCCGAAGGAGTATGCGGAGAAGGACGCTGCAAAATTCTGGAAGAGCGAAAATGTGTCTCTTGCGCTTCAGACGGCGAAGTTTATAGAGGATTTCGCGGACAAGACCGGTAAGGAGGGCTTCACGAAGGAGGCGCTCGAAGGGCCGCTTGAGGAGTTCATCCGAGGCCACGAATGGCCGATGGGCAAGGTGATGAATTGCCTTCGTCTTGCGCTCGTGGGGGCGTCGAGCGGATTGGGAATCGCCGACATCGTGACGCTCATCGGACGGGACGAGTTTACGCGCAGGATTGACGCGGCTGTGGAGAAGCTTTGATCATCTTTTGGGTCTATATTCATTCTCTCATCGGCCACGTACGCCCGGTACGCTCCCTCTTAGACAATGAATCTATCCTCCAAAATCTGTCTCAAAGCGAAATGAAATTTAATATCTATATATCATGAAAATAGGAATATGCAGCGACCACGCGGGCGTGGAATACAAAGCAGCAATCATCGACACGCTGAAGAAAGAAGGCTATGAGATGGTGAATTTCGGCACCGACAGCACCGAGAGCATGGACTATCCGGACGTCGCGCATCCGCTCGCTCTGGCGGTGGAAAGCGGAAAGGTCGACCTGGGAATTGCTCTTTGCGGCACGGGCAACGGCATGGCGATTACCCTCAACAAGCATCAGGGAATACGCGCAGGACTGGCCTGGAACGTGGAAATCGGCAAGCTCGTGAAGGAGCACAACAACGCGAACGTGCTAGTGATGCCGGCCCGGTTCATACCGCTTGAGACGGCTCTTGAGATTGTACACGCTTGGCTGAACTCCACATTCCAGGGAGGAAGGCATCAGCGGCGCATTGACAAGATCCCAGTGAAATGATACGCTAAAAAGCGGATTGCGACGTTGGACTTCAACAATTTAAATCCTCACAATCGTCAGGTTGCCGCGGTTTAAATTTTTCGTCCGCCTTGCACTCCATCTTTTTATCGAATCATTTCAATCTAAGCTGTTTTCTAATTACTTTTATATAATGACCATAACGCCCGACACAGTGGCTTCGTTGAGCCATAATATTGAGGACTATCCCGATGGGATAGTCCTTGCTGTTGACAAGCCCTACCGCTGGACCTCTGCCGATGTCATCCGCAAGGTCAAATGGCTCGCGTGCAGGCATTTCGGGAAGAAGAACCTGAAAGTCGGCCATGCTGGGACGCTAGACCCGCTAGCCACTGGCGTGCTGCTCGTGTGCATCGGCAACGCGACAAAGCGGGCAGAACAGCTTCAGGCGCATGACAAGGAATACATTGCCGGCATATCGTTCGGGGCGACGACCCCCTCCTATGACCTTGAAAAGGAAATAGACCGCAGTTTCCCGACGAGCAATGTCAGCGAGACCTCCGTCAGCGAGGCCCTGAAAGGATTTCTCGGAGAACAGGAGCAGGTCGCTCCCCTTTTCAGCGCCAAATCGGTCGATGGAGTCCGCGCATACGAGCTGGCACGTAGGCTATATAAAAAACAGGCAGGTGCTTCTTCATGCAAGACAGAAACGCAAGTGCTGCAGAACTGTTTGAGCAGCGCAGAAAACATGTCATACGCCTTAAGGCAGAATGCCTCATCCACGACTCAGGAGCCGCCTCAGTCCGTCTTTGATACACACGCTGCCGAACTCATACGCACCTCACGCATCCGCATCGATAAACTCGAACTTCTAGGCTTCAGCCCCGACGGCACGCCCACGCACGCCCCATCAATGGTCCCGGACTACAGCGGAATGAGCATTGAAGAAATCGCCCGCGCCAAGGAAAAGGACAGCCGCATCCACATCACCGACATCGCTCCCCTCCACCTCCCTCTCGCAGAAGTGCGCATCGCCTGCACCAAGGGCACCTACATCCGCGCCTTCGCCCGCGACCTCGGTGAAGTTCTCGACTCCGGAGCATTCCTCAGTTACTTAATCCGCTATCGTAGCGGTGGCTATACCCTCTCCGAAGCGCTGACTATGCCGCAGGTGAGAGCCCTGTTCACAGACAATAATCCGAAACAATCATGAAAAAGAAATACGAACTCGGAGTCGCGTTCAGCGGCGGAGGCTGCAAGGCTGCAGCCCATTGTGGCGCACTGCAGGCAATGAAAGAATTCGGGATAAAGCCGGATGTCGTCGCAGGAACAAGCGCAGGCTCGCTTGTCGCGTCCTTCTGGTCCGCAGGATTTTCTCCAGTGCAAATGATTGAGATGTTCAGAAAAATGAGTTTTTTCAAAGACATAGTCTCTGTCTCCAAACCACGCGGAGGGCTGTTCGATCCCAGTCCGCTGCTGGAAATCATCCAAAGCCGGATGCCCTACACTGACATTGAACAACTGCCGGTGCCGACCTACATTGTAGCATCTGACATGGACAACGGGAAAGTCAAAGTCTTCACAAAGGGGAAAATAGCCCCACGGCTCGTTGCGTCATGCTCCATCCCTATAGTCTTCAAGCCCACTATAATCAATGGCATACACTATGTCGATGGTGGTGTATTCCAGAATCTTCCAGTCCCGGCAATACGCAGTATATGCGAAAAGGTCTTGGCCTTCAGTGTACGCCGCATGGAACCGGAAACATACAAGGACAATCTGCTCTACACGGCAACAAGAGCCTACAGCATGATGTTCATGTCCAACATTATGGCGGACTCGAAACTTGCGGACCTTTACGTCGAGTTGGACACCAACGGATACAGCGTCTACGACATGAGCTGCATCACGGATCTCTTTTTCCGTGGCTATCGTGATGCCTGCACGGCCCTCGAACAGGCCGGCTACACGAGGCAAATGGCTCCAGAGAAAATAGAATTCGAGGACATCACATCAGAACGCCTGCTGACCGGGCACGATCCTCTGATAAAGCGCGGCATTAAGCTGCTTGAGGAGGGAATCGACCGTCGCCGCGAGACAAGGCGAAAACAGCGAAAAACAGAGAGCTTTTAGCAGCCCCACCCTATCGTCCTACACGGCGGTGTAGATATTCGATGTAGGCATCCCAATCGGTGATTGGCGCCTGGGCGACGCCCGAATCCATCGCAGCCTTCGCAACGGCAACTGACACACGCTCAAGCAGACGGAAGTCAAGGGCGACTGGGATGATATAGTCCGGACCAAAGTGCAGTTCATCCGCTCCGGCTTCCTTCAGGACCTCGACCGGAACCGCTTCCTTGGCAAGTTGCGCGATAGCCTTTACAGCGGCATGCTTCATGGCTTCGTTTATTGAAGTGGAGCGGGTGTCAAGAGCTCCGCGGAATATGTACGGGAAACCACTGACGTTGTTCACCTGATTCGGATAGTCGGAACGCCCTGTCGCCATAATCGCATCCGGACGTGCTTCCTTAGCCTCATAATAGCCGATTTCCGGAACAGGATTCGCCATTGCGATGATGATGGGGCTAGCTGCCATTGACTTCACCATTTCCCTGCTGACCGTGCCACCCTTCGAAAATCCGGCAAAAGCATCAGCACCGACCATCGCCTCCGCAAGCGTGTGCACGTCATGGTCTGTGGCGAACTCTCTCTTATATTCGTTGATGTCGAGCCTGTCTGCACGTACGACTCCCTTGCTGTCGCACATGATGACATTCTCCTTGCGGAGTCCAAGGCTTACATACATTTTCGTGCAGGCAATTGCCGCTGCTCCGGCCCCGCTCACGACAAGTTTCACGTCTTCAATCCGCTTGCCGGCAATCTCAAGCGCGTTCAAAAGGGCCGCAGCGCTAATAATCGCGGTTCCGTGCTGATCATCGTGCATAAGCGGGATGTCCACCTCCTCCCTTAGCCGTCTTTCTATTTCGAAGCACTCCGGAGCCTTGATGTCCTCAAGGTTGATTCCACCGAAAGTCGGGGCTATATTCCTAGCTGTACGGCAGAACTCGTCAATGTCGGATGCATCGACCTCGATGTCGATAGCATCAACGCCAGACAACTTCTTGAACAACACTGCCTTACCTTCCATAACCGGTTTCCCCGCAAGCGCGCCGATGTTTCCAAGTCCGAGCACAGCCGTCCCGTTTGTGATTACAGCCACTAGGTTGCCCCTCCCCGTGTAGTCATACGCCTTGCGCGCATCGGCCTGTATCTCAAGACATGGCGCAGCAACACCCGGTGTGTAGGCCAATGACAGATCATGTTGATTTTCAAGTGGTTTTGTAGGCTTCACTTCAAATTTACCTGCTGGAAACGAAGCATGGTAAGCCAGAGCCTGGCTGTTAATTTCATTTTTATCCATAGATGTTTAACCTTGTTTTATGCCGCTATCCCACACGCGCCCCCAAAACCTGACACGCAAGCGTCCGCAACCCCGATTTACATTCAAGATTCGCGCCGAACTCACAGACATAGTGGCTTATTGACCTGTCAAGTTTCTTTACAGAAGTGTAAAGTTTCTTTACATAAAGATAACGGGAATTTATATATAACCATTTATATATCAACCGATTATTCCTTTGGCACACTTGTCGTTCCGTCATATTACCGACAAAATGATTTTTAAGGGAAGAATATGAATTTTTTGAACGACATGGCCACGGCGGTGAGAACACTGCCGGCGAAGGGACGCAGGAACGGGCTGAAGGTGCTCACGCTCGGAATAGGGCTGGCAGTGGGGCTGGTACTGACGTCCAAAGTGTGCTTTGAACAGACTTATGACGACTTCTACGATGGGGCGGAGCGAATCTTCTACGTCAGCGAGGCGGCGGATATGAACGGAGAGTATAAGGTCTATACTCACACTAGCGGCGGAATCGCGCCGAGAATGAAGGAATATTTCCCGCAGGTCGAGGAGGCGACGAGGTTCACTTGGTTCGAATGGAACGCCAACCTCATCATGCACGGGACAAAGGCGAGAATCGATGCCGGATACACCGGTGTGGCAGATTCGTCTTTTTTCCATATACTTGACAGAAAGTGTCTTGCAGGAAACATTACGGAAACGCTTGACGTGAAGGGGAACGCCGTCGTGTCCTTCGCCGTGGCTAAGAAAATTGCCGCTACGATGCAGGACGGGGCAATGAAGGTCTCGGACAGGAAGGCGGTCGCCGAAAAGGTCATCGGGGAACAGTTCTCAGTCGCTGGGTGGGGAAACGGTTATGAAATGACGATAAGCGGGGTCTTTGAGGACTATCCGCTCAACTCAAGCGTTCGCCCGCAGGTGCTCATATCGCTTCCTACCACAGGAATGTTCATCTACGACGGCACGGACGGGGTCATCGGCAATGACCGGTACAGCACGTTCCTGAAGCTGCGCAAGGCTTCCGATGCCGACGGACTCAACGGCAATTTCGGCGGATTCATAAACACTTACCTCCCGGTGGAGCAGATGAGAGCCGCCGGATTTGAACAGGATTTCATCGTCAAGCCGCTTCTCGGATTCCACAACGAGGACGAAAATCAGAGAAACATGACGCTGCTGCTTGCATTCGTGGCATTCGCGCTGCTGCTGACCTCTGTGCTGAACTATCTGCTGATAGTGCTTTCGACGACGGTGACGCGCAGCCGCGAGATGGCTCTGCGAAAATGTCTCGGAAGCGGGCGCGTGGAGATGTTCGGGATGATGTTCGCGGAGGCTCTCGTCCACACGCTGCTTGCCTGCGCTCTGGCGATGGTGCTGATTTTCGCGTTCAGAGGCACCGTGGAGGAGATTCTCGGAGCCGACGTGTCGTCGCTCTTCTCTGGGAAGCCGCTGATTCTGGCTGTTGCGGTCGTTGTCGTGCTCATACTCATAAACACCGCTCTGCCGGCACATTTCTTCAACAGGATTCCGGTGGCGGCAGCGTTCAGGAACTACAGCGAGGGCAGGCGCAGATGGAAGCTCGGTCTGTTGGCCGTGGAGTTCGCGGCCGTGGCGTTCCTTGCGGTCGTGATTTGCGTGATTTCGCTTCAATATGACAAGATGGCCAATGCAGATCTCGGATTCAACTACCGGAACGTCGCGATGATAAGTCTCCCCGAGGCGACCCACGAGCAGAAGAACACTCTCATAGCGGAGGTGCGCGCGCTTTCGGACGTGGATGACGCGGCTTTCGCCTACCAGAGCCCTTTCGACGGCTATTCCGGCAACAACGTTTCAATACCGGGAGAGGACAGGCAGCTGTTCAATATCAGGGATGCCTATTATGTCGACAGCCACTGGCTCAATGTCCTCGGAGTGGATATTATTGAGGGGCGCAATTTTGACGAGACGCTTGCAGCCGACAGGGAAATACTTGTGGATGAAAGGTTTGTAGATAAGATGGAGAAGACTGCCGGATGGGACGATGTGCTCGGAAGGGATGTCGAGATTACAGGGCATGCGGCCGGGCCGAAAAGGATTTGCGGTGTATTCAAGCCCATAAACCAAGGCTCGTTCAGCCTTGAGGACAGTTTCTACTCCACTAGACCGATGGTCGTCTTCTACTGTGACCCACAGCAATATACCAGTTTTTTCAGGCTCATTTTCGTGAAGTATCACAAGATTTCCCCGGAGGCTCTGGAAGATACGCAGGCTGCGGTGAATGAAATTCTGCCGGGACAGGCGAGCAAAATCGTTCCATGCAGCACTGCCGCCCTTGACAATCTGTCTGACACGAGGAATACGAGGAACGCCGTGCTCATCGGAGGAATTGTGTCACTAATTATCGCTCTTTTGGGGCTTGTGGGATACACGATTGACGAGGTGCGTCGCCGCGCAAAGGAGATTGCGGTGCGTCGGGTGAACGGTGCGCAGTTTTCGCAGATTCGAAGAATGTTCCTTTGGGACGTGATGTGGATTGCGGGGCCATCGGCGGCCATCGGATGCGTTCTGGCAGGGATTGTGGCGGCACGGTGGGAGCAGCAGTTCAGCGTTCAGGCGGGGCTCCCGTGGTGGGTGTTTGCCGTGACTTTCATCGGCGTGCTCGGCATTGTCGCCGTCATTTCGGACATTTATGTCCAGATTGTGGCAAACCGCAATCCGGCCGAGAGTATTAAAACTGAGTGATGACAAGCTATAATTATATGAGTATTAGATTGGGATTTACGGGCTTCACGCTGGAAGCGAGAACCCATCGCTCATGAAAAGAAATCGCGCTGGGCTTCTCATCTCCGGCTTCCTTGAAGCCATTTCGCGCATATACAGAATTTCCGAAATAGCAATATAAAATAAGAGTCTATAATAATCGACAACGATTCGAATATACGAGAATTGAATATATTGAAATATAAAACAAAAAAAATAAAGGTATTATGATTAAGATTACAGACATTTGCAAGGTCTTCAGGACCGAGGAGATTGAGACGGTGGCTCTCGACAATGTTTCATTTGAAATTCAGGACGGCGAGTTCGTCGCGATTATGGGTCCTTCCGGTTGCGGAAAATCAACGCTGCTCAACATCCTCGGACTTCTCGACAACCCTACTTCAGGAAGCTATCTACTGTTAGGACAGGAGGTTGCGCAACTAAAGGAGAAGGAGAGGACGAAGTTCCGCAAGGGAAACATCGGGTTCGTGTTCCAGAGCTTCAACCTTATCGACGAGCTGAATGTTTATGAAAACATCGAGCTGCCGCTGCGCTATATGAACTTCTCGGCTGCAGAGAGGAAGGAGAAGGTGGAGGCCGTAATGGCACGTATGAACATCAGCCACAGGGCAAAGCATTTCCCGCAGCAGCTCTCCGGAGGTCAGCAGCAGAGGGTGGCGATCGCGCGCGCGGTGGTGGCCTCACCGAAGCTGATTCTGGCCGACGAGCCTACCGGTAACCTCGACTCTAAGAACGGCAAAGAGGTGATGGACCTGCTCTGCGAGCTTAACGGCGAGGGCACGACCATCGTGATGGTGACCCACTCGCAGAAAGACGCGGCCATGGCGCAAAGAACGATTGATTTGTTTGACGGGCATATCGTCAGCGATGTCAAAAACGAATTGTAAAAGCCGCCTAAAAGGCGGTCTGCTACGTTGGACGGGTTGGTGAAATCCTCACCATCTAATTGACCCCTCCCGTCCCCTCGAAGGGGAAGTTGTGCTCCGTGCGCGCCATCGCACAATGCTCTCGCTTCGCTGTTCTCCGCACGACGCTGATGCGTCTCATGACTCAAATGGCGTCATCCGCACCGTCCGCCTTGCATCCCATCCTTTTATACGACTTTTACTCCAAGCGGTTATAATAAGTTAAAATCTTACGATGCGATATATATTTCATAACTTTATAAACACCCTGCGGCGGTACAAGGCGTCGAGCCTGCTGAATGTCATCGGAATGGCGGTGGCGTTCGGGGCTTTCTATGTGATTATGACGCAGGTGAGCCGGGACTTCGGGTATAATCAGCGGCTCAAGGACGCGGACCGCACGTTCATTATTGCCCTGCCGTCGAACTATTCGCCGGGGAAATACAACACATGGATATGCCGTCCGCTCGGCGAGGCTCTGGTGAACGGTTCGTCATCCGTGGAGTGCGGAGGAATGTTCCAGGCATGGCACGGGGAACCGGAGATTTGCTGGACACGGCGCGGCGACACGGTGCGGAAAATGCATCTCACCACTATGGAATACTCCGCCGGCGGAATCCGGACAATGAATTTCGAGGCGGCTGAAGGCTCGCTTGAGGAGCTGTCAAGGCCTGCGACCCTCGCCGTAAGCGAGACCTTTGCGAAGAAGAACGGAGTCACGGTCGGGGACAGGATTTCATGGAGTGATCCGGAGGGCGAGAAAAACGCGATGGAGGTCGTCGCCATATTCCGGGATTTTCAGAAAAACTCGGATCTCGGATATGTGGAAGGGGTCTATGACGCTGGAAACAGCCACATGGACAGCATGAGCGAATGGTCTTTCCAGTATGTCGTGAAGCTCCGCGATGCCTCGCAAAGAAGCGAGTTCGAGACGGAGGCGATGCCTGTGATGCGGGAGTTTCTGAGCCGGTTCTATCGGATAGACGATTCGGCCGGGGATGAAGACAAGGCCGAGTTTGAGGATATGCTGGACAGGATGAGCGTCAAGTTAGTGTCCTTGAAGGAAATGTATTTCACGAAAGTGCTTGACGGCAAGCCCGGAGAATCCGGAAACCTCACGACGGACATCACGATGCTCGCGGTGGCCGTTCTCATAATCCTGATTGCGCTCATCAATTTCATAAACTTTTTCTTCGCGCTCGTCCCGGCAAGGCTGAGGTCCGTCAACACCTACAAGATTTTCGGAGTTTCACGCAGTTCGCTGGTTCTCAACTTCATAGGTGAATCCATCGGGCTCGTGCTCCTGTCCCTTGCCCTCGCGGCGCTTCTCGTCTACGCCTTTGCGGCAAGCCCGCTCTCCGACATACTCAGTTCAAACGTTGGCATCAGGGACAATGCCGCAGTTCTGGCCGTTACGGTTGCCGTCGCGCTCGTCGCAGCGGTCGGAGGAAGCATCTATCCGGCGCTCTACATCACCTCGTTCCAGCCGGCGCTCGTGCTCAAGGGCTCATTCGGAGGGTCAGCTGCCGGACGGAGGCTGCGCAATGTGCTGATAGGCTTCCAGTTCGCCATTTCAATCGCGCTGATTGTCTGCGCGTCCTTCATAAGCCTGCAGCACAGCTACATGATGAACTACGACATGGGCTTCAACAAGTCCAACCTGCTCACCGGAAACATTCCCCTCGGGCTGTGCTGGTATGGGGAACAGAATCATGCCTTTGAGGACCGGCTCCGCAGCAACCCGCAGATTGAGGACATCACATGGGCGGACGGAAGGATTGTCAACACCTCCAGAATGGGCTGGGGTCGCGACTACAAGGGTGAGACCATCAATTTCCAGTGCTACCCGGTAGCGTATAATTTCCTCAGGTTCATGGGAATCGGCATCGTGGAGGGACGGGATTTCTCTGAATCGGACGAGATTTCGGATGGCAGTTCCATGATTTTCAACGTTCAGGGACAGAAGGAGTTCAACATCGACCTTGAGACTCCGGGACCGGGGCACGGGGCAAAGACCGAGGTCGTAGGAATCTGCAAGGATTTCCATTTCAAGCCTTTGCAGTATGGAAACGCGCCTTTCGCATTCTATGTATTCGGCAAGCACAGATGGAGAAGCGGATTCAGGCACATCTACATCAGGACTGTCCCGGGAGCCAACCCTGCCGAGGTGATGCGCTTCGTGAACAACACCGTGGCCGAGATGCGCCCGGACACCGATCCGGAGACCTACGGAGTGGATTTCTTCGACAAGGAACTCGGGGCTCAGTATAAGAGGGAGAGTCAGCTCGCGCAGATGATAGGGCTGTTCACGCTGATTGCAATCATCATCTCGCTTATGGGAGTCTTCGGTCTCGTGCTTTTCGAGACGCAGCACAGAAGCCGCGAGATTGCAATCAGGCGTGTGAACGGAGCCGGTGTCACGGACATACTCAAGATGCTCAACCGCAAGTTCATAGTCATCGTGCTCGTGTCGTTTGCAGTGGCCGCACCGGTGAGCTGGCTGATTGTTCGGCTCTATTTCGACGGCTTCGCCTACCACACGGAAATTGTCTGGTGGGTCTTCGCCGCAGCCCTTCTGGCCGTGCTTGTCATCACGGTCGCCATCGTGACGCTCCGCAGCTGGAGGGCGGCGACGAGCAATCCTGTGGAGCAGCTGAAGTCAGAGTAAAAGCCGCCTTGCATCCCATCCTTTTATGCGACTTTTACACCAAGCGGATTTATCAGGCAATCCTTCAAAATCGCCGTTTGAGGGGCTTCATTTGAGTTTGGTATGCTCTTTGATTAAATGTATAACTGTTTAGTTAAACATATATAATACCATTTGATACGATAAGCCTCCGTCCCTGTGACTTGGACGGAGGTTTCTTATTGAGAACTAATCCTAGGAAGTCTTTTCTTACCAAGAAATCATTTCTTAAAATCTCAGAACAGTGCTATTTCATACTTACAAAAATCTCGGAATGGTGCAGCGCATCTACATGTGTCGTTGATTTGGCAGCCATTACACAAAAGATTTATAATGCCCTTCCAGAGTGGAAACGGAAGGATACGGGCTTGCGAGCATCTTCATCCAAAAGTCAAGGCTATAATCGGCGATTTTTATCCAAAAGTCAAGGCAATGAG
>ERZ808252.1737-NODE-1737-length-14977-cov-5.214515_pt1 | contig 14977 bp, 13 predicted proteins | sample MGYA00521242_ERZ808252 | MGnify/ENA primary metagenome ERZ808252 (study PRJEB31516, sample SAMN03275581) | gut metagenome | biome: mammalia-associated habitat; material: feces | host: Papio cynocephalus | place: Kenya | collected 2012-08-07 ...
AGCCGTGTCCGAGCGTGTGGCAGGAAATCTCATGCCCCTCGTACAGCTTTGCAATTTCCCGGCGTTCCCCGGCGCCCATCTCCCGATAATGCCCGCTGATGAGATGAAAGGTTGCCTTCACCCCATAGCGTCGAAACAACTCCGCCAGCCGACGGTCGCGTGCATCTCCGTCATCGTAGCTGAAGGTCACGACCCGCCGCCTGCCTCCGGGGTAAACCTGATACTGAATCATAATATCCCCTCCTTTTCCGTTCAGCCGAAATACACGGGCTTTCCGCTTTCAGGGGTACATTCTTTTGCCGACTTTTCGGCTCTTTCGGGAATCAGACCGCAGAACGCCACCATTTCCTCGTCCGGCATCTTTGCCAACGTCGGCATATACTTGCCGTTTACAATCCCCCGCCCCCGATGATTCCGACTCTTAAATTTTTTCATACTCTTATCTCCTTTTACATTGTTTTACAGAAAAACGATTTCTCTGTATAAACAATCTGTTTCTCAGGCGATGTCTCACCACTTGCCGAGCAATTCGATATAATTTAATTGTTTTTCTCCCGTGCTTCTTCTGCGACCGCAATCGCGGCATAGTCTCCGATGGCATTCCCCAGCTGTGCGGTGCGGATCGAACAGACCGCCGCAGACATGGGGAGCGCTTCTTCCCGGATGATGCGTTCCGCTTCCGCCCGCAACAGGTTCTCCGAGCGGGTGAAGATACTGCCGATGACAATCGTCTCCGGATTGAACAGGTCAATCAGGATGGAAAGTCCCCGACCGAGTTGTTCGCCGCAATAGCGGTAGACCTCTGTCGCATCCACATCGCCCGCATCCGCAGCATCTGCAATCGATTTTGCGGTGACGGTCGGCAGTTCGGTTTCCGTCTTACAATAGAGCGGATGCCGCCCCTCCTTCAGGGCTTGGATGGCGCGCATTTGCCCCAACTGCTTCACCCCGCCGCCACTGCAAAAGCCCTCAAACGAACCTTTCTTGCCGTAGCCGACAGGACCGTCCGCCGCCATGCGGAGGTGTCCGACCTCGCCCGCGTTGCCGTTTGTGCCGCCGTAGAGCCGACCGTCCAGAATCAGCCCCGCGCCCATACCCGTGCCGAAGGTGAGGAAAATCATGTTTTTCGTTCCTCTCCCCGCGCCGTACCGCCACTCTGCCAGTGCGCAAGCATTCGCATCGTTGCGTAGAGCAACCGGAACGCCAAAGCGTTTCCGCAACCGCTCGCAGATTGGTACTTCATCCCACCCCGACAGGTTCGGCGGGGAAAGAATAACGCCGCGATTCTCATCCAATGGTCCACCGCAGCTGATGCCGATGGCATCGAACGGGGCGAAGGATGCGACCAGTTCTTCAATTTTTGCAAGGCTTTGCGCGCACGGCAGGGTGGCGAAGACAACGCGGTTCAGAATTTTTCCCGCGTCGTCTGCCTGCACCACGGCGCACTTTGTGCCGCCGATATCGATTCCAATCAGCATTTCAAACCCCGTATCCGGCCTTCAGCGTGTAGACCGTCAGTTCCGGTTCAACGTTACCGTTCGGGTCGTTCGGCGTGAATTCCACCGTCCGTTCCTCTCCCGCCAGCATGGAGAACCAGTTATCCGCATAGCGGCAGTCTCCGTTAAGCGATACCACATGGGCATAGGATTTCGCCTGCAGGGTCACGCTGTGCGCGGTCTTTTTCGTAATCTCCACAATTCCTTCTGCCGGAACAATCTCCAGTTTCCCGTTCTTCCAAAAACATCTGTCTCTGCCGCCTACATAGCTGATGTCACATACCACAAGCTGTCCATCCCGAATCGGGAGTGCAAGAGGACGTGCGCTGACGCTGTATGCATCCACTCTGCCGCTGAAGCTGTAGGTTGCTTCTACGGGGAATCCGTCGGTCAGGCGCATAACGGTTACCTGCACCGCAAAATTTTCCGCCCCGCCGGTGATATTGCTGATATGCAGCCGATAGACTCCGTCCTGCGGAAGCACCGATGCGGACAGCGGCTTGGCACCGTGCAGGAAGCTGTAGTATCCCGCTTTGGGTGCGCCATAGTAGTCCACAAGCGACCAACCGAGCGCCGCAGGCCAACAGTCATCGAACATCCAAAACACCTCGCCGTTGCAGTAGCCGAGGTCGCGGCGGCAACGCTCAAAGCAAAGACGAATCCATTCATACTGGATATACTGATACTTGAAATGCCTGTCCTGCCCGTCACGGAACGCGCCAAGCACCTTTTCGGTCAGGTCACGGATGTCCCCGTAAAGATGCCGCGCCAAAGCGGGATTGCTCTTGGTATGATAACGGAGCATTTCCTCACTTTCATCGTAAAGGTCGGCTTCGGTCATGAACTTCAGCATCGACCGTTTCGGAATCGCGCCAAAGGTCGGTTCCTCGGAGATAAACCGCGCCGAGAACTGCCCGATATATTCCTTATAGTCGTGAAGATCCGTTTCGTGGAAGTAATTATACATCAGCACGATGTAGTTGGAATTGTGCGCAGTCCCGCTGTTGATAGAGCCGTAGGTCACGCCACCGTAAGGACTGGACGGCAGAAACGCGCGGGTGTAATCGTTCGCATAGATTGCATCGGCAATTCCGCGCAGGGCGCTGTCCCGTCCGCGGTAATCCGGCAGGACATCGCTCCCCTTTTCGGCATTCTCATTGTCCCCGTGCCACCAAGCAAGGCAGGGGTGGTTGCGCAAATAGATTGTGGCAAATTCCGATTCCCGACGGAGCGCGTCGATGAACCATTGCTCCTTTTCGGGATAGCTTCCGCACGCCATCAGGAACTCCTGCGTTACCAGAATTCCCGCGCGGTCGCAGGCATCATAGAACGCTTTCTTTTCAAACAGACCGCCGCCCCACACGCGGAGCATATTCGCGCCCATTTCCTTCGCCTGAGCGACCAGTCCCTCAATCTTCTCATCGCTTTCGGCAGACGGGAACGGGTCGCACGACACCCAGTTTCCGCCCATGCAGAACACCTTGATGCCGTTGACAATTACCGAGAAGCCGTAAAATTCGGTATTTTCACTGTTCCATTTTCCGTGTTCCGTTTCCTGAAGCGCAACCGATTTTCTCCACTCCGCGCTTCCCTCACGGTCACGCAGTTGCAGAATCCGCAGGGTACGGATACCAAAGGTCTCCTCATGCCGATTTTCTCCAACCGTCACCGCCATCCGATAAAGCGGCTGTTCGCCGTAGCCGTTCGGAAACCACAGTTTCGGCTCGGTGATGTCAAACCGCCGCACCATCAGCGGACGGTCGGCATAGAACTGCGTTTTCGCTACTGTCGCGCCGTCCGAATCAAGGATTTCAACCGTTGTAAGCGCCCCCGGCTCGCAATCGGAGAATGAGAACTCCGCCGTCACCTCCGCGCCGTATGCGTCGATATGATCGGTATGGATGTAGACATTCTCCGAATCAATTCCGTTCCGATAATTCAGGTAGACCGGACGAAAGATTCCGCAGGTGACAAAACGGTCTACCCAGTCCCAACCGTAGGTGCATTGCAGGCGGCGGGAATGGATTCGCTCCTGTGTAAAGGAGGCGGGAAGTCGCGGCTTCCCCTCCACCGCCTTGATGGGAGAGAAAAATTTCACTTGCAGATCATTGTCCCGCTCCCGCAGAATATTGGTTACGTCAAAGCGGTGCGGGAGAAACATATCATCGGTTTTCCCAAGGCTTTTGCCGTTGAGAATCACCTCCGCGTAAGTGTCCAGTCCCTCAAATACCAGTTCGACCCGACCGCCGATTTTTGCGTCAAATTTGCAACGGTATACCCAATCCTCATTTTCAATCCATTGGCATTTCGCGCTGTTGTCCCGCCAAAACGGGGCTTCCAACAACCCGTTTGCAAGCAGGTCGGTGTGAACACAGCCCGGAACGGTTGCGGGCAGATTTTCATATTTTTCACCGGAAACGGTCCACGGTGCCGTCAAATAAACTTTACTCATGCAGCATCCCCTTTTCAAATGGTATACCGACCGGACCCGATACGGCAAAACGCATCAGCCCCGGTCGGCAATTCTTAAGGCACCACCACGCAATTCACGATTGGCGCACTCACTCGCGCCTTTTCCGCCATACTTCACAAAAATCCTTGCCTGTAGCTCTGCTACAGCCTGCGAATTTTTGTATCGTCTGACGAAAAATTCGACTTCGTAATTGCACCATCGGAATTGCGCGGTGGTGCCTTAATTCTCGATATCGTCTCCGGTGATGTTCGCACCGGCATTGTCCCGATTTTCAATCGGGTATCTGACCTCGGACGAATAGCTGTTTCCGCTGATAACAATCCCGTTTCCGCCGCGAATCAAAATCGGTGCACCGTCCGGATTCAGACTTGCATCCGTGCGCGGCGCTTCAAACCGATTGTTCGTCAACTCCAGATTATGGACTGCGGAAAGCGAAATCTGATAACGGGAATACCGATTGCGGAACACATTACCCGAAATACGGACATTACGATGCAGACAGTAGTCCACATCACTCGTTCCCGTACCGCCGCCAAACTGAATGGATGCGCCCATTGCATAATAATTCCAGTCATCCCACATTGCCGCCGAACGGGAGTTTCCGTCAAACACGCTATTCAGAATTTCAAGGTCACTTGCAAATCCGACCTCCGGCCACTCCTGCCATTCCGGAACCACCGAAACACCGCAATGACGGACATTGTCAAAGAAGCAGTTGACAATCTTGCCGCCCGATGCCTTTGCTCTTACCCCGTTTGCCTGATTGGTGCGAACCGTCACGTTGTCCCACAGGAATCCTCTGCCCGAAGCGTCCAGATTTTGCACAACGACCTTAACTCCGGATGGAAGCGTCACGTTCTCTTTCAGCTTGATTGTGTACTTCTGATTTCCAACGTCCTTTGTTGCCTCCGTGACCATTGTCTGCGCAAGAAACTTGCCGTTCCAGTCAAACAGCAACACTTCATCCCCCACTCGGAAAGCGCCGGGAAGCAACTGATAGCCTCTGACATCGCAGGTGGTATAGGTCAGGGTTTTGGTTGCGGAATCAAAACCGGATGCCAAGCCGTAATACGCATTGATGTTTCCGCCATCGTCATTCATTCCCTCCAAGAGACAACTGATTGTCCGCGAACCGACCCGCGCGCTCGTGCTGTGGGTTGCATCGCAGGTTGTGTACATCGGGGAAGCGGAACGCGTTCTGCCGTAAGAATCGGTTGTTACGATATCGGCATACTGATTGTAGCGGCTGTAGTCCTTTCCGGATTCCAATACCGGCGCTGGACCGTAAACAATGGCATAGCGGTGAAAAACAGGCGCAACATCGTTATTCTTGTCAAACTGCGCAAAGCTGCCTGCAGTTGTCAGGGTAACATCCTCAACCTGAATTCCGCTGCAAGTGTCCATATAGAGTCCCAAACCGGCTTCTCCGCGCAAAGCGATACGGTAGCCGACCCCCGTCATGCCAGGCTTGTCAGCGTGCATGGCTCCGTAAATGGTATTTGTTCCGGTCTCGGAATTGTAGGTGGAGCGACTGAAGGACGGGAAATCGCAGATTGTAGTCTTCTCTCCCAGACGGAAATAGTTGCCTGTCGGCATTCCGTTTACTACATTATTATATCCGGGATCGGGCAGGAACTCCACATTGCTGCCGCTGACCTTCACAATCGTCCCCTGAATGTGCGGATATTTTGCAGCTCCAAAGGTAATCCCTTTCAGAACCACATCCGAGCAGCCCGTCATTCTCCAAGCGGGCTGACCTGACAGAACCGACTGTTCACTCAGCACGCCGTAAGCATAGACCGTTCCGCCCTCTATGTTGGAAAACGACATCGGCTCGTTCACATAAGCCCCCGGGAGGAACAATCACAGTCTTGCCGCTTGTCAGACTCTCCGTCAGGTACACATTCAGCTGTCTCGAATCGGTCAACTCGCGGACAGCCGCTTTGCGCTTCATGCCCACAAACTGCTCGGTGTTGATATGCGGCTGAAGTGCCTCGTTGACCCCTGCTTCGGGACGTTCGTCAAGGTTCGTTACATTGTCCCCGTTCTTGTTTTTGTTGCCGTTATCGGTCAGGTTGCCTGCGCGATTGCCGTTGGCAATCATGTAGTTGTTGTTCTTCAGCGCAAGAGATGCAGTAACCTTGTTTTCGTTTACATAAAGGTAGGTACAACCGCTTGCGGTGACATTTTCTGCCTCATTGAGCAGAATGACCCCGTTGGAAACATTCTCGTACAGGATGGATGTTTTTGCATCGGTGATCTTATTTTTTGCCGCAAGGATGTTGTAACCGTCTCCCTCACCCGCAGAAATTTCGGATTTCTTGAAGGAGGCTTTGATGCCGCAATCCCCACCCGTAATCGTGTTATACCAAATTACGGTATTCGGCACGGCGGTTTCGACCCCGACCTTGCAAGCCTTAAGGATGTTGTTCTCCGCAACACATCCGTCCGTGCTCTCATCGCGGATACCGACAGTCGCGCCCTCCAACGTGCAGTTGGTAACGCCGATGCTCTCTCCGCTCGCCAGCACAGCCGTGCCGTAAGAGCCGGAAACAGTGCCGCCGTCCAGCGTGTTCACCTTGCCGTCCAACGCAAAGCCTGTTTTGGCTTCTCCGGAGATATGAATTCCCGTCAGCGTACATTCTCTTGCCCCGGCGGTTTTCAGCGCGGTATCACCCGTAACAACCAGATTGCAGTTTTGCAGGGTCAGATTCCGAACGCTTTTCAGCGTCACGGCGCTCTCCCCATCCCGCGTTGCAACCCGAATCGTTGCCCCGTGCAAATCGTAGGTCTTTCGGTTATCGGTCGAATCAAAGATCAGATATTCTGTTCCGGTCAGGGCATAGTTGCCGTTCTCGGCAATCTCCCCGTTCCGAATCAGCTTCAGTAATTCTTCAGCAGTAATTTTCATGGCATCCCCCGCATCCGGCACATCCGGAATCGGCTCTGTTTTGGTTTCGTTTGCGCCCGTGTCGGTTGGCTCCTGCGTCCGAACCGGGCTTTCGCTCCCGGTGTCGGAATCGCTTTGCCCGCGGTCTCCGAAATTACAGGAGACCACGGGCAGAGCAAGCAGGATGGCAAGAAACACGCCCAGCGCTCTTGCGATTCTGTTCATATGCATTGCTTATTCCGCTTTGGTATAGATTTCAAGGAACTTGGCTTTCGCCTTGTTCAGGCTGTCGGTTCTGCCCGCCATATCGCCCTCATAGTTTCCGTCCTTTGCAAGAATCAACTCAAACGGAATATTGGCAAGGCTCTCGAAATGTGCCGAGTACATAAACATGAAGTCGACATTGACCTTGGAGCGGATGAGATCAAGCATAGAACCCGCCCGCGCGTCGGTCTGATACTGGAGCTTCAACTGCTTTTCATAGTAAAGCGGCAAAACATCGCAATAGGAAAGGATTGTCATAGCCTCCAGAACCTTCGCCGCCTTTTCGTTGTTTGTTCCGGCTTTGAAGAGCGAGAAGTTGTTCACGCCCTGCATCGGGGTAATGTAGTCATCCTGCGTACTGTCCAGCATCGGCATCGGAAGCACACCGTAGTTCTTCATTTCCTTGCTGAACCGAGGTGCGTAGCTGATGGTGTTCGCTTCAAACAGCGCGCGCTCCTGTATGAACAGATTGTAATCCGTATCCCAGTCCACGCTGTAGCCGTTGTTATCATTTCCCTTGTACCAGCTGTACTCATTATCCAATATGTAGATTATCGAATCGAACGGAACGTCTACCACGTTGCGCCGTGGAATATTCTTGTCATCAAGCCGAACGAGGTTCACAACTGCATTGTAACCGCGCCGACCTCCTATCACTATCTGTGCCTGTGGTTTCGCCCCGAGCCGGAATCGCTCTTTCACGAATTCCTGCGCAGAGGCTTCGGAAACAACAATCTGTTAGTTCCAAGCGAAGAAATCCGCGTGCAACTGGAACGCATTCATCAGGAAATGCGTGTCTGCGCACTCACAGACAACGCTTTGCGAAAATACGCATTGGCGCTCGAATTTCTTACCTATATTAAGGAATGCGAAACATCGGAAGAAGGGCTTGTGAAATTCCCCGCACAGTTGGAAAACGTGTTGACCGATATTGAGGAGAACTTCCGCTCCATTCAAAGTCTTTCCGACCTTGCCGAGCGGCATTTTCTCAGTCTCTCCACCCTCTCGCGGCTGTTTCGGGAATATCTGCGCATCGCGCCGTGGCAGTATATCGAAAACAAGCGGCTCGCCAACGCCTGCACACTATTACAGGAAGGAAAAAGCGTCACCGATACCTGCATGGAATCCGGCTTTCCCGATTATTGTAATTTCATCCGCCTGTTTCGCAAGCGATTCGGCGCTTCCCCGACGGTTTACAAGAAAACAGTTTCCCGCCGGATTGTTTGGCAACAGGAGGTCAAGCCGAGCAAAGAGTGACAGCCTTCCCTACCCGCAAAATTATTATACCATACCCGTCGATAAAAAGGTAGAGCATTTCCTGTCAGAAAGTATGTAAATCCTGTCATTCTCAAGCAGTATCAAGCAGTGCATAAAATCCAAATCGGCTGTATCATTTCACCTTATTCTTATGAATCAGGCAAATGAACCGTCCGTTTTTTCTGTTTTGCACATTATCCGAATTCTCGATTTAGGCAAAAGCTACAAATCAGGATGCGGAATTTACCAACTCATACCAAATGAAAAGGCTCTCTTTCGCAGATTTGCAAAAGAGAGCCTTTTTGAATTGTCCGTCTGTTCAACCATTTTTTTCCAAGAATTGACTTCCGCTTGGATTGGAAGAATTTACATAGTTTTTTGCCTTTTCAACCCGTTTCCGCAATTTCCGCAGGAAGCGGAATCCGAACAATTCCGGATGTATGTGTCAGCAATTGCCGAATGGTAATTTCCCGCTTTTTCACCGGAACATCCGAAAAGAACCGTTCCAAGGTATCGTCAAACGATACCTTTTTCTGCCCAATCAATTGGAAAATCAGGGGTGCAGTCACCAAAACCTTGCCCATATCGGCAACGTCGAAATAGGTATCCGCATTCACATTTTCCGAATGGAGAAAGCATTCGTCCCCCCTGAGTCCGACCGCTACACCATAGGAATCGAAAAAGCAGTCATTCTGCAATTTCTTCAGCAGTTGTTCCGTCCGCGTCAGCTTCACTTTGCTTCCTCCTCACCGAACACGCGCAGAACAACCTTTCCCGCACTCTTGTTTTCCGACAGCAATGCGTGTGCCGCCTCTGCCTCGGTAATCGGAAGAACGCGCCAGACAGCCGGTCGGATTTCTCCCTGCGACACCTTCTGCCATACGTCCTTTACCAACCGCCGCAGAATCTCCGCCTTGAAGCTCTCCGGCTTGGACCGCAGGGTGCTTCCGATAATCCGAACGTTCCGAACATACAGCTTCCGCATATCCACGGTGGTCAGATCTCCCGCCAGAGTTGCAATCATAATCCATTTCGCCATATATCCGAGATGCGGCAGGCATTTTCCCATCACGTCCCCGCCCAAGCAGTCGATTGCAAGCCGAACCGGTCGACCCTCGGCATCCAGTCTGCGCAGAACCTCCACAATATCCTCGTTCCGCGTGTTGACAATCAGGTCCGCGCCCGTCTTTTCCACCGCAGAGCGCTTATCCTCGTCAATAATCGTTGTCACCACATAAGCACCGAACGCCTTCGCCATCGGGATGACGACGCTTGCAAGCCCGCTTGCGCCCGCGTGCATCAGGAACACGTCTCCCGCCTTCAGTCCGCCCTCGATAAACAGGTTCAGGTATGCCGTTGCAAAGGCTTCCGGCATTGCCGCCGCTTCTTCCATCGAGCAGCCTTGCGGAATCGGCATCACCATATCATACCGAACCGCAACATACTCCGCATATCCACCACCGCCGAGCAGGGCGCAGACGCGGTCGCCAACCTTCACTGCCCCGTTCCGTTTGACGGCTTCTCCGACCTCCACAACCGTTCCCGAAACCTCCAGTCCCATCCAATCGGGGCATCCGGGCGGGGGCGGATAGCACCCCTCTCTCTGCATCAGGTCGGCGCGGTTGACCGCCGCATACGCGACCTTTACCAACACCTGCTCCGCAGAGAGCGTTGGCATCGAAACCTCGTCCCACACGAGACTTTTATCTTCCCGAATCAATACCGCTTTCATTTCTTACACATCCTTTCCCGTAAATACCGTATCCGCAAGCCGCCGCGCATCCTTCAGGAGCGGCTGTGCGGGCGTTGCCAATTCGTCATGCTCCGTCACGCACAGAAAGAGACTGTTCGAGAGCAACGGGGCAACCCTGCGGTGTCTGCCACAGTAGTCTCCGACGCACAGAAACAGGCTCGGATACTCCAGCCGCGCCAGCTCTGCACTCGCGCAAAAGTTTTCCGCAAGCTCGCTCGGTGTCCCCGCCGCCGTTACCACCTTGCAGATGTCCGCCCCTCTGCGGTGCTGCTCCGCAACCATCGCCATGACCCGTTCCGCCGTCTCAAAGCAAAACGTATGGGACGAAATCAGCACCTCCGCGCCCTTTTGATGAAGCTGACCGATCAGTTTCATTTGCTGATCAATAGCTTCGGAATCATCGGTCAACTGCTTCGCATTCGGGCAGTACAGATCCCCCATGATGTCAATCAGGGTCGCGCCGCAGTCGGCTGCCAACAGCAATTCGGAAGCCAGATCGGAATCCGTCCGCCCCGCGTTTATACCGGTGCGGTAATTCGTCACATAAATCGGATTTCCGTTCGCGGCGCGAAACAGCTCCGTTAATACCTGCGGCGTGTGGTATTCCCGTTCCAGTTGCTCCAACTGCACACCGAACGCATCCGCGCCGCCGTCCAGTCCGCGCCCGATCAGTTCCATCGCCCGTTTCGGGGTGCGTGCCTGCACCATAACCGTAACCGTCGGGCGGTCCGCAAGAAGAAATCGTGTTTTCACTGTTTGTTCCGCAGGATATTGCGTCCTCCGTCCATCAAAATGTTGACGCCGTCCAGAAACGCGCCCTCATCCGATGCCACATACAGAATCAGATTCACGATTTCCGAGGGCTCTGCCGCACGTCCCAAAGCGGTTTTCATCGCCGCCATTCCGGGGCGCGTCAGAACAGGTCCCGGGGAGACGCAACAGCAACGGATTCCGTATCTCGCACCGTACTGCGCCATGGATTTTGTAAAGCCGTTCATGATTCCGCTCTTTGAGGTGGAGTATGCGACATTCAATTCGCAGCCTTCCTCTCCCGTAATGGAGCCGATATTGACAATGACCCCGCTCTTCTGCTCCCGCATCTGCTTCAGAACCGCATGGGCAAAGTAGAACTGCCCCTTCAGGTTTACATCGATTCCCCAATCGTAAACCGAGATCGGGATATCGGGGAATTCACCCGACGCATGGCAGATTCTTGTTTCCGCGCCGCCCGCAAAGCAGACCAGAACATCAATCCGCCCATAGGCTTCCACCGCCCTGTCCCGCACGGCTTCCACCTGCTCATAGCAACGGACATCGCAGGCAACCGCAACGGCACGTCCCGCGTGGGTCTCGCAAATCGCATCCGCGCACCTCTGCACCGCTTGCGGATCAATATCCGCCATCACAACCGAGCCGCCCAGCTCCGTAAAGCTTTGACAGAACAGCAAGCCCATTCCGGAGGCGGCACCTGTCACAACCGCAACCTTTTCGGAAAAATTCATATCATCCCATCCTTTCGGTATTATTGCCTCTATTATAGCATCCCTTTGACGGAAGCGCAATAGCGAAACCGAAACCGATTTGCCCTTTCCGATACAGAATCAAATCTTTGTATTGACTTTTTTGTTCAAACGGAGTATAATGAAAGCATCTCTGAAAAAGAAGGAGCAAGCCATGTATCTCTTTTCCAACATGACCCTGACCGGATTGACCGAGGTCATAACGGTTTATTCCAAAAAAGGAGAACGCTTTCGGATGTCGGACCGTCCGACATGGGGGCTGTCCCTTTGCATCGACGGAAAAATCACATACACGCACAGCAGAGAGAAAATCCTGTCCGATTCCTCCTGTGCAATCCTGATTCCGAAGAACGCAACCTATGAGCTGTACCGAAATACAGAAGGGCATTTCCCGCTGATCAATTTTCTTGCCGAAGGGCTCACGGTAACGGAATTTCAGCGGCTCTCCCTCCCCAATGCGGAAGCCTGCCTGCATACCTTTGAATCGCTGTATCAGGCATTCGTATGCGAGAAAAACCACCTGCGCGCCATGCGGTATGCCTATAAGCTGTTTGATCAACTCCAATGCGATACCTCCTCCGCCTTCGACATTCTGAAGCCAGCGGAGACCTATCTGCGGGAGCACCTGTGCGACCCCAATCTGCGGAATCAACAGCTTGCACAGGAGGCAAACATCAGCGAGGTCTATTTCAGATGGCTTTTCACGCAAAAATACGGAGCGTCCCCCAAGCAATATATCCTTTCGGCGCGGATTGAGCAAGCCAAGCAACGACTGATCGGCTCCCGCGACAGCATCACCGCAATTTCAGCCGCCTGCGGCTTTTCGGACATCTACCACTTTTGCAGACTCTTTCATGAAGCCGTTGGGTATACACCGACAGAGTACAGAAAAAGCCGAAGCGGGATATAATGTTACGGACTTCCGTTTGCTCTTTCTTCTTGTTTGTCAAGCATCCGGCGGAGCTGAAAAAGTAAATAACAAAATAACAAACCCCTGCCATGCCAGTATCCCTCCCTTTTATCCTCGCTCCGGACCATCAGATGCACATGGGGATGGTGTTTTTCGTTATGGAATGCCGCATACCACCGGAGATTTCCCTGCGGGATGTGAAACTGCTCCGCAATCTCCGATCGTTCCGAGCGTAAGAAGTCCCGCCAGCGGGTGGCAGTGTCGAAGCCGAGACGTTCGGCATCCTCTCGCGAGAGAGAGATGATAACCGTCCAAAGGTTGCCTTGATACGAGTTTAATTCTCCTGAGAGTTGCGAAAGCAACAGATGAAGGCGCCTCCCCGCGAGCGCGACCGCCCAACACCTCCGCGCCGTCCCAAACGCAGACAAAAATCCGTACCCCGCGGGGTACGGATTTTTGTCAGAACAGGGAAACGCCGAAGGACTGCGCGATGGTTTGCAACAGGCGGCACAGCGCGTAGGAGACGGGAACGGAGAAAACGACGGCAAGCAGCAGGGACGCGGTCACCTCCCATATTCGCATTCCGACAAAACCGCCGTTGCTCATGCCGGCGGCGCGCCAGGCGGGGAGCTCCCGCTTCCGCTCCCTGTGCCGGGTCAGGAGCATCTGCACGCATCCCACCGGCGAGATCACCGCCGCGGCGCCGAAAAAGAACCGCAACAGCGCCAGGTTGTTCTCCACCGTCTGCCGCATTGTGCCAAACACGGTGTCGCAATCCACCAATACGGAGCCGGTCGGACGGATCTGTTCGCTCACCGCACGGGACCGCGTGCGGTCGGCATCCTCCGAACGGAAGCGGACGCAGATCAAATTGTCCTGCAATCCCAGCGCCGCCGCATCCAGGAACACGATTGGGAACCGGCTCTCCATCGTTTCGCTGACCGTCAGCACGGCGGTCACCCCCTGCACCTTCACCTCCAGCGGGTCGCCGACCGTAACGCCGAGCAGCTCCGCAATCGGTTGGGAGAGCGCAATCTCCGCCCCTTCGGGCAGTCGCAGGGGAAGGGCGTCCGTGTTCATACATCCACTCTCCCGCTCCCGCAGGGAAAAGCCCATGGTCTGCACGCCGCCGGAAAGGTTGACCTCACTGAAAAAGGAGAATCGGAGCACCGCACTGACATCCTCGCGTGCCCGTAGCAGTTCCTCCGTCCGGTCATTCGCGTTCGCCGCCACGCAGTCGGCAGAGAAAATGTCCAAAATGGAATCGGTCTGTGCCTCGATCGACCGAACACAGGCGGTGACGGTCAGGAAGAGCGCAAGCAGGAGCGTCAGAATCCGACAGGTGTGGCGCGCGGGGAAGCTGCTGCGCAGATTGTTTGACACCAGCCAAACGGCGGCGGACGGGCGCCGACGCTGTTCGGTCACCCGCACCGCCCTGTGCGCAAGCCACCGCAGAATCGGGGGCAGCACCGCATAGACAAACCAAAGGAAGAGAAAGACCGCCGGGACAGCGAGCAGATACCGGAGCCGCACCTCAAGGAACAGCATCGCGGCAACGCAGACAAGCACACCCGTGAAAGGGACCAACACGGTCGAGACGGAGGGTGCCTGCAATTGCACCGATGTACCGTCCGCAGGCTGTTTTTTCGCCACCGCAAGGTGCCTTCCGACCGATGCCAGTGTAAGCGCCGGTGCCCACAGCATTCCGACGAGGACGCAGGCGCGGTCCGGAAAAAAGAGCCCGTTCCAACCGTACTGCACCTCCAGCCACAAAAGAATCCGTTTGGCAAGGCACACGCCCGCCGCGCCGCCGACAAGACCATATAGCAGTCCTTCAAACAGCTGCATCCCCTGCAGCTGTGCCGGACTTGCCCCGCAAATCCGAAACAGCGCATATTCCGCGCTTCGGTGGCAGGACAGCATTTTCAGCGCGCTCCACAGCAGGAGGACCGTCAGCAGGAGCAGCAGCCCCGCCGGGAGCCAAACCGACAGCAGTTGAATCATCATCCAGGAGGGTGTCCGTTCGGTCGCGGCGGTCAGAACCACGGTTTTGTCCGCCATGACGGGATGTGCCGCAAGCGCCTGCATCAGCGCCTGTGCATCCGCGTCGGGATTCAGCCGCACCGCCAGGCGCGTGGCGGGAATTCCGACCCGCTCCAGTCCGGAGAGCTCCGGAAATCGATCCACCAACTCTCCGGCAATCCGTCCGGTGGAGATTAGCAGGTCGCTGTCGCTGAGTAATCCCGTCGGCTCGGCAATCGCCTGCACCGTGAAGGTGTATTCCCCGCCGAGGACGGAGAGCGTAAACGGCATCCCCACCCGCAGCTGATGCCGCCGAGAGAAGCCCGTGGAAATGATCGCCGACTCCGACAGATTTTCCTCGGTAAAGCGCCCGTATTCGGTGTAGCGGAAGC
>ERZ808252.1738-NODE-1738-length-14966-cov-3.879083_pt1 | contig 14966 bp, 12 predicted proteins | sample MGYA00521242_ERZ808252 | MGnify/ENA primary metagenome ERZ808252 (study PRJEB31516, sample SAMN03275581) | gut metagenome | biome: mammalia-associated habitat; material: feces | host: Papio cynocephalus | place: Kenya | collected 2012-08-07 ...
TTACGGTGTGTATGTAAAGGCTGTGGGCTATGTTGAAAGTGAAAACACCACTTATGTATTCGGACCCGACACAAAGCTGAAGATCAACGGTGAATTTGTGAATTATAAGCGCTATGAGGGCGATGAGAGTGACGGCTCCGACGGCACCATGTGGGTCATCACCGACCTTACCATGACGCCGCAGGCGTCCGGTACAACGCCTGAATATAAAATCACAGACGGTGCAAACGGTACATGGACGCAGAACAGCGACAGCACGCTGAAATTTGTTGCAAGCGGAGATTTCTCCAAGTTCACAGGCGTTAAGGTAGACGGCATGCTTATCGATGCCGATAAATACACTGCCGTGTCCGGCTCCACGGTCATCACACTGAAAAAGGATTACCTTGACACACTCTCTGTCGGCAAGCACACCCTGACCGTTGCTTATAACGACGGCGAGTGCAGCACGGAGTTTGAAATCAAGGCAGCTCAGAGCGGCGGCGAAACGAAGCCCGGCAAACCGGATGAAGGCAATACTACGCCGGATAAACCGAATCAGGGCAACACGGAATCTCCTCAGACCGGAGATAACAGCAACCTTATGCTGTGGATCGCACTGCTGTTCATCAGCGGCGGTGTTCTGACAGGCACAGCGGTAATCGCTAAAAAGAAAAAGCATTCTGCTGAATAAGCAGTATGTAGAATAACTGAAAACGGCAGGCTCATTTGGTAAGAGCCTGCCGTTTTTTGCGATGACAGCGCGGATACTGACTTTCGTTCGTGAATTCCAACTTAAATTTTTGCCGAAAGTAATTGCCATACAATTTCTGTAATCGCATAACGGCGTGTATATTTCATTGCCTCTCCATTACAATAATTGTATCACAATGAGAGAGGTAATGGACATGATTGAAAAGTCAATTGGACAACGCATAAAGGAGCAACGGAAGAAAAATAAACTGACGCAGGAACAGCTGTCCGAAAAGCTAGGTATGAGCAAGAACCATCTGTCCGCAATCGAGAGAGGTGTTTACCGTGTGCAGATAGAAACCCTTGTCATGATCATCAACTGTCTTGGTTGCACGGCAGACGATTTATTCTGCGATGTTATTGATACCGGTTATAAAATCCGTTCCAGCCGTTTATCCGAAAAGATTGCAATGCTGCCGCCGGAAGAGCAAAACAGAATATTGGCAGTGGTTGATACTCTGGTCGATAATGCGATAAAATAACAGCGAATGCTGTTGGCTTTGATGAAATCTGCGAAAAAATCGCAGATTTTTTTATTATCCTCCCACATTCTAACAGACTTCGACAAATCCATGCGTTATAATAATTGCATAGCATTTACAGTAAATGTTATACGATTATCAAAAGGAGTGTTGGAAGTGAAAGGAAAAGTGTGTGCCTGTACCGGGCACAGACCGCAAAATTTGCCGTTCCGTTTTGATGAAACGAATGAACGGTGTGTCAGGCTGAAGGAGCAACTCTATAAAATTATAGAAAACCTGATTTTGAAAAAAGGTGTTACGCATTTTATATCCGGAATGGCACTGGGGGTTGACACCTGTTTCGCAGAAATTGTTCTTGAATTCCGGGATGAAAAGTATCCCGAAATTACATTAGAGGCGGCTATTCCGTGTGAGACGCAGGCGGAGCGTTGGCTTGAGCCGCAACGTGATCGCTACTACTCGATTCTCAGTCGCTGCGATAAAGAGAAACTGCTTCAAACCCATTATACGGACGGATGTATGCAGCGACGGAATGAATATATGGTGGACTGCTGTGATTACCTCATTGCGGTTTGGGACGGAAGCCCGAGCGGAACCGGTTCTACGGTCAAATATGCATGCGAGCGTGGGAAAGAGATCATTCAAATTGATCCGATAATACTTGAAAACAGAGGAGAAGGAAAAGATGAAGTCATATATAAGGAATGTGGACGAATTGGGGAGAATCGTGCTTCCTGCCGAGGCGAGGGCAGATCTCGGAAAGCCGAAAGCGGTCAATATTACGCTTAAGGGAAAACATCTTATACTTACGGCTGCTGTCCCGCTGTGCAAGATTTGCGGTTCTGAAATAAATGTTAATAATGATGTCGGTGTCTGTTCTTCATGCATAGAAAAAATCAAACAGCTTTGACTTTTGTATTTTATAGCTGTTTGGTTGTAAGTTTCACAAAATGCCTTGAAAAAAACTCCCGCTGCAATTATAATAGAAGTTGTGCAAGTCACGGGAGGTCTATGAATGGAAGAAGTAGCAAGGACAAGACATTATATTGCCGTTAATGCCGGTGGGCGGTATCCGCTATTGAAAACCGCACAGGATTACACGGAATACTTCCATGAGGCATTATCCTTTTCAGATTTGTATGAGGTCTACCGATACATAGAAAAACACGGGCTTGAAAAAATTGCAACCGTCATTACCAAAATGATATGATTCAAAGTAAAGTGCAATAACTGAAACGGAGGCAGACGAATGTCCGCCTCCGTTTCGGTTTCACGGTTCAAAAAAGTTTTGGACCGATTGATAATACTCCGTTTTGCGTAGCTTTAATATGGCTTTTGCTTCAAGCTGGCGGACCCGTTCTCTCGTGACACCGAGTTCCCGTCCGATTTCGGCAAATGTTGATTTTTTCTCACCGGCGAAGCCATACCGCATATTGATGATCTTTCGCTCCCGTTCACCGAGAACGCTCATCATTTTTTCAAAATGGCAACGGAATTCTTTCAACTGACAGGCCTTGTCCGGATCTGTTTCCATAGTTTCATCGGCTATGAAGTCCAGCAGCCGGGTCTCACGGTCATTATCAAGCGTCATTTCAAGAGAAAGAGGCTCCTGAATCAGCGTCAGCATGTCCTTTACCTTGGATAACGCAATGCCGGTACTGCTTGACAGCTCCTTTGCCGTTGCCTCGCGGCCGTGTTCTTGGTAAAACTGATTCCGGACGCGGTTCAGCGCTGTGACATTTGAAACAATGTAGTTCGGAATGCGGATCATTTTACCTTGTTCGGACAATGCTTTGCGTATGCCGAATTTGATCCACCAGGTAGCGTAAGTGGAGAAACGAAAGTTTAGGGCAGGGTCAAATTTTTCTACGGCGCGGATAAGCCCGATGTTGCCTTCCTGAATGAGATCGAGGAAGGCAACACCATAGTTTCTGTAATGTTTTGCAATATTGATAACAAGGCGCAGATTGGCTTCAATCAGTTTTTCTCTCGCACGCGGATCTCCGTCCCGCATACGGTAAGCCAATGCGAACATCTCATCTTTTGTGAGCGTCGGCAATTGCCTTATTTCGTGAAAATAAGCTTTTGTCGGGTCAACCGGAATGGATTGCCCTTTCGGTTTCGTTTCTGAACTGTTCTTGCCCGTTTCTTCTTCAATTAGTTCGTCTTCATCGGACTCGATCAGGTCAATATTGGCAGCTCTGATTTTCTGCAAAATTTCTTCTACTTTTTCATTGCTCAGGTCGTAATCCGATTGGACACGCTTGATTTCGTCCATAGGAATAAAACCGTCAATTTTTCCGTTTCGAAGTATTTCGCTGATGATGCTGCGCATATCAACGCTGTCGGTCATTGCAACGCCTCCTTTATCTGATATGTGCAATCTTATTATAAAACAACAAATTGAAAAAGTCAAGTGATTGAAAGCGAAAAACGGGCTGATTTCGCAAACATTTTATGTTTAATATCGGAATAAATCGTTTTGAGAGTGAAATTATAAGAGCAAAAACGCAGAAGCGAATATTGACAAACGCTTTGCAAGGTGATATAATAATATCGGCATTTCAGGGAGGTGCTGTATGAGCAATAATAGCGATTTGGTTGCGGAGAAATTGCAATCAAACAGTGAGATAGATGAATGGTATCCGATTGGAGAAAACTTCTGGCTGAGGCGCACAACTGATCATAATTATTTGTGTGTACAGGTTTTTCCGTTTATGGAACATTCTTTTCTGTGCTATCTCCATGTGTTGGATATTACGGAATACGAAAAGGAATCAGCCGAAAGATATCGGCTGAATGTAGAATATATACCGGAAGAGCTTCCGAACGATATTCGATATGTGTATCCGATTGCATTCTCGCAGGATACAGAAAAGGCAAGGGAAATGTTTGCAGCACCTACTGCCGATGAAAAAAATGAATGGCTTTACAAAATGGGGATTGAGGTGTGACACAATGATATATGCCTGCGATAGCTGTAGGTTTATTTTTGAACGGATTGGTGAGATTGACAGATGCCCGGATTGCGGAAAGAAAAACATACGGGAAGCTAATGAAGAAGAGAAACAAGAATACAGCGAATATCAAAAAGAAAAAGAATAAGCATTCTCTATGACAAAGGCGCGTTTCGGACCGGACACCGAAATGCGCTTTTTCCTTTTACGGCAGCGGTATTATTTACTTGCTTTTTTATGCGTTGTCGGTCAGATTAACTCAAAACCGAAAAAAGGAGTTGATCGGATGGCATCACTTAACGATGTGTTAAAAGAAATATTAGAAAGAGACTTTGAAAAAGAAGATGTTGAAAAGGTTGTAAATCCTGCAGAAAGCGCCGACAAAGAAGAGGAAAAGGGCAATGCCCGCGAGGAGCGGCAAGAGGTTGTGGGAGACACTTATGCCGGACCGGGTGATTTTGTCCAGAACAGTGTCGGCAGAGGAGCGGTAGAGAGTTTTATCAAAAACAGCATTTACGAGAAATACGGGATCGACGGTAAGGCAATGAAAAGCTTTGCCAAAATGACGCCTACCGAGATGCTTTCGGATTTTGGGAAAATGGTTGGAGAACTCGGCAAAATTCGCGGCGAATATCAAAGCGGAAAGATGACGGCTGAAGGGTATAAAAGCGCAATGAGCCGGACGCGAGGCGAAATCGTCGGAAAAATGCTTGAAATGGGCAGTTCCCGCAAAAGCATCTTAGAGGATGTGTTTTTGCGTTCCGTTGGAATAGGTCCGGAGAGCAGGAGTATACATTCTTTCAAAGATATCGTAGACGCTTTCCGTGAGGAAAAGGACGATCCGGTGGACAAAGAAAGCTCACCCGATATTGAAAAGGTTGAGATTGAGCGTAATGAAACGGATATTACCCCCGATGCGGAGAATTCACCGGATATTGAGAACCCGGATGCAGAATTGGTTGAAGCAGAAGCGGAGGCGGAAACCGATAAACTCGATACGGAAGAACCGGAACAGACTCAGGAAAAGGAATCGGAAACAGATAGGGCGGAAGAGCAGACGGAAACTGAGGAAAATGCTGAAAATGAAGACAGAGATAAATTGGAACCGGAGGAACAGGAACCGGAATTGACGGAAAATGATACGGATACAGATGTCGAGGCACCGGATGATTCTGAGCCGGAGCCTTCGGAAGAGCCGGAGGCGGATAATCAGCCTTCTGACGGGGAGGCGCAGCCGGAAGAAGAGGATGAAGAATACGAAGATAAAGAAGCCGGCGGGAATGACGCTGCCGAAAACGATATACCGGATGAACCGACGGACAAATTACCCGATGATGTTCCGGAAGCGGAAAGCGATACCGGAGAAGAAAATCATGAGCCCGAGATTGATGCAGAAAATAAAGAGGATGACAACGAGGTAGAAAACGAAATTGACGACGGCAATGATGACAAAGATACCGATGAAACAGAACAGGGCGACAGCGAGGGCTTTGAGGAAAATGTCGGTGAGGATAAAAAGCAGGATTCAAAATCGGACGCCATAGAAAATGAAGAGGAAGACGATGACGGTTCCGACAAGGAAACCGAGGCGGATACGGATAAAAGCGAAGCAGGTGAGGAGTCCGAAATAAAAGAATCTGCCGACATCGATAATACCGAGGAGCATGACATAGATGCCGATGATATGGACTACGATACCGTTTCCGCCGATGACGATGAGCCGGAAATCATTGAACCTTATGCCGAGGACACGGATGAGCCGGAAACGCATACCGACTCTGATCTGGACAGTGAAGAAGTGGAATTCGGGGACGCGGGAGATAGTGTTGACGACAGCGACATCTCTGACGATTTTGGAATGGACAATGAACCCGAGATAGACACCGAGGTTGAATCAGTACCTGATGAGGTGCTGGATTTTGACAATATTCCGGACGCACAGGAGTTTGAAAATATGGTGAACGGTGATGTTCAGGATATGGCAGATTACGCCGCACAGTATGAGGGTGCCAAAGAGGATATAGGAGATATCGAGGATTACGGAGATACTGAAATTGATGTCGACGCAGATTTCGGCGATGTGGATGTCGTGGAAGAACCGATCGAGCCGGAAATGAATGTTGAGGCGGATATTGATATTTCCGAAATTGCCGATATTGCCGAAGGCGCTGAGGAAGCCGCCGAGCTGATCGCTGCACTGCTTTGATATAATTTACTTGCGTTTGAAAGTGCCTCCTGCTAATTTACTGTTGTAAGTTCAGTAAATTAGTAAGGAGGCATTTATTGTGAAGATCAAAGGCAGAGTCAGCCGTATTTTTCATCGTATGGACAGTGGATTCAAAATCATAGCGCTTGAAGCAACAAAGAACAGTGCTGTTCCGGAAAAATACCGAAACCCGGATTATCCGATGAGCATTTCCGCCGTAGGCAATCTGATGAATGTGGAAGAGGAATATGTTGTGGAAATCGTCGGGGAATGGGAGTACAGAGAAAAAGGACGGTATTGGCCGTGGCAGTTTAAGGTTGAAAAATATACAGTGTGCGATTTTGAAACACCGTGTATTCTTACAGACATCATTGCCCGTATCAACGGGTTCGGCAAGGCGCGGGCGAAAAGTCTTGTGGAAACCTACGGCATAAGCGTTGTGCAGATAATCGAAAATGAGCCACAGCGGCTTCGCACATGGGAAACAAAGCAGGGCGAAATGGAAGCACTCAGCGTCGGACTGAAGAAATATCGTGCAGCCGCAGATTTAAAAGCGTTTCTTTCCAAATACGATATTGAAGAAGCGGTTATTGATGCGGTATATGAGCGATATGGAATGTCGGCGGTCGAAGCAATTCGGCAGGATCCGTATGCGCTGTGCAGGAATAAACTTGCTTCATTTACGGTCGCCGATAAAATTTCAAAAGATTTGAATTTCAGCGCAGATAATCCGGCACGGGTAGATACGGCGCTTTTGTATGTGCTTACCGATTATGCCGGAAGCAAAGGGCATACATTCCTGATGTTAAATCGGTTGCCCGAGGATTGCAATTCCTTTTTAAAAGAAAACGGCGAGATCAAAGGTTCGCTCAGCAAACGGCATATTGAAACTGCGGTATCCAGATGCCTTGCAAGCGGCCGAATAGTAATTGAGGGGGGGCGTGTGTATTCGCAGAAACGGTATGAAAACGAAACAGCAGTTGCCGATATTCTGCGTTCTCGGGCAGGTGCAAAATCAAAGTATGCTACTGTACCGAAAGAGAAAATTGAAGCGTGCATTTCTGAAATTCAGGAAGAACTTGAAGTGGAATTGGATCCGTTGCAGCGTGAGGCGGTTGAAATGGCATTGTGCAATCAAGTGTCTGTATTGACCGGCGGAGCAGGCTGCGGAAAAACCACAACTCTGCGATTTATTATCGGTGTGATGGAAAAGCTGTCGAAGCTGCACCGATTTGCCGGTTGTGATATTGCTCTTGCTGCACCTACGGGTATGGCTGCCAAAAGAATGATGGCGGCTACCGGTAAAGAGGCTAAGACAATTCATAAGCTGATAGAGTACAATCCGGCACTTCCTGCGCTTACACTGAATGAAGACAATCCGCTGCCGTATGATTTTGTAATTGTAGATGAGCTGTCTATGGTTGATGTTGATACAATGACAATGCTGTTGCGCGCAACGCGCAGGGATACGCAGCTTCTGTTCTTGGGAGATGTTAACCAGCTGCCGTCCATTGGTCCGGGAGAGGTGCTTCATGACATCATAAACAGCGGAATCTTTCCGGTCACGGCGCTGAAACGCTCCTTTCGGCACGGTTCCCGCAGGACTATTTTGGACAATGCCAATCAGGTGTTGGAAGGGAATACCGAGCTTGATTTCGGGCATTCCGACTGTTTGTTTTATGATGTTCCCGATTCTTCCGAAGACAAGAATTGCAGACGGCTTAGAAAAATGCTGTTGAAGGTCTATTATGAGGAATACGCGGCTTGCGGCAGACGGGCTGACAAAGTTCAGGTCTTGTCTCCTATGCGAATCAAGACGCTTGTTTCCGTTGACCAGATCAATCCCTGCTTGCAGGATACAGTAAATGCATTGGTCGATGAAAATGATGAAGTTCGCTTTGGACCGCATCGTTTTCGTAAAAATGACCGTGTGATGCAGGTGTCGAACAATTACGATAAGAACGTCTATAACGGAGACAAAGGCATCGTAAAAATGGTATCCGGCAAAACAGGGAGATTGCTGGTGGATTATGACGGCGTTCCCGTGGAATATGGGAAAAAGGAGTTTGACCAACTCAAACACAGCTTTGCAATAACCGTGCACAAATCGCAGGGCGACCAGCTTCCCATTGTAATTATACCGATTACAAATTATCATTCTGTGTTGCTGAACAGGAATTTGCTTTACACGGCGATGACCAGGGCGAAACACAAACTGATATTTGTAGGCGACAGGGAAGCACTTGAATACGCAGTCAGAAACCTCCAAGGCTTAAAACGGAATACGGCTCTTTGCGAAAGGTTAAAGAAAACAGAACAAAAAGCAGCATAGAGAAAGCGTCGCTTCGGCGGCGCTTTCTCGCATTCAGACATAAAAACTTTGCAGTAGATCCTCTTGACATTTTCAAAAAATCGGTATATAATAAACTCGTAAGTTAGTAACTTATAAGTTTATAAAGAGGTGCTTTTATGTTTTATTGCAGAGAAAAAGAACTCAGCGATATGAATAAGCGTTACGCAAAGAACAAGTTTGAATGCCTCGTTGTTTACGGTCGGCGACGCGTCGGTAAAACAGCATTGATCAATGAATTTTGCAAAGATAAGCCTACGGTGTTCTTTTCAGCTTTGAATGCCACATCACAAGAGAACCTTGAGGCACTTTCCAAGGCAATCTACGAGAAAGAACATCCCGGTGCGGAAACGGCGCCCGTGTATCCGAGCTTTGATGCGGCATTTGCAGGAATTACACGAATGTCTGAAAATGAGAGACTGGTATTTGTAATTGATGAGTATCCGTATCTTGCAAGAGCGAATAAATCTATTTCTTCCCGTTTGCAGCATATTATCGACCACACCTGGAAAGACGGGAATCTGTTTCTGGTTCTTTGCGGTTCGTCAATGAGCTTTATGGAATATCAGGTGCTTGGGTATGAAAGCCCGCTGTACGGCAGACGGACGGGACAGTATAAGATTCAGGCGCTGACCTATAAGGAAATGACGGTTTTCAATCCCGATTTGACGGATGAGGATCAGGCGCTGATTTACGGTGTAACGGGCGGTATTCCGCACTATATCAATAAGCTGGACATCGATGGTGATGTTGATGCTGCGCTGAAAGAAAATCTCTTTAATACTTCCAGTTATCTTTATGAGGAGCCGGAAAATCTTTTAAAGCAGGAGCTTCGTGAGCCGGCGGTCTATAACTCTGTGATTGCGGCAATTGCAGGCGGAGCGTCCAAAGCAAATGAAATTGCAACCAAGGTCGGTTTGGAATCGGCTGTTTGCGCAAAATATCTTAAAGTGCTTCTCGACCTCGGAATCTTAAAAAAGGAAACTCCGATTACCGAAAAAGCGGGAAAGAAAACCGTTTATGCAATCGGAGACAATTTCTTTCGCTTTTGGTATCGGTTCGTGCCGCAGAATATTTCGGCAATTACTGCGGGTCGTACCGACAAAATATATGACAGCGTGATCAAGCGGCATTTCTCAGACTATATGGGTCTCGTTTACGAGCAAATGTGTAAGGAGTACCTATTCCTTTATGCCGAGAACCTCCCAATCATACTCTCGGATATCGGTCAGTGGTGGGGAAACGATGCAAAGAAGAAAAAGGAAGTTCAGATTGATATTGTAGGCACACCGGTTGAGGGCAAAGAATATATTATCGGTTCCTGCAAGTATCGCAATGAGCCTATCGGTGTAGATGAATTTGAGCTTTTGAAACACTATGCCGAGGTTTTCGGAAAAGGCGAGAAGTACCACTACTACATCTTTTCAAAGAACGGCTTTACCAAAGGATTGCAGGCGCTCGGCGATAAAGGCGAAGTGAAGCTTGTGACATTACAGGATATGTATGAGTGAAAATCGGCAAGGAGTATTTGAAATGAGCAAAATAACGATGATACCTGCCGGGAAAGAGATTAAACTTTCACAGGAAATATATTACTATATGCTGATGCAGGTTCCGCAGGGACGGCTCACGCGGGACTGTGATATCCGAGAATATCTTAACGAGCTTTACGGGGTTACATGTATTGATTTTGATATTCTTGCCACATTGCGGACGCTGCCGGGTTATTCTGAATATATGGCACGCATTGTAGAGAAGGTCCCGAAACATCGCCTTGTTTCAACTTTGGGATATGTTTCCGACGGAATGTGTATTGAAAAACTGCAAGCCGAAGGTTTCACGATTTTACCTGCAAAGGGAAACAGATTGGAAAGAGTGCTTGACTATAAAAAATATCTGTTTGATTTCAAAAGTGCATCGGCGGTCAACAAGGCTGTTTTAGACCAAATTCAAAGAGAAGGTCTACGTGCATTTCTATAATAGCGTAAGGCTTTAGAAGCGTCGCAGCAATGCGGCGCTTTTTTACTTGCCGCATAGCTGTGCGGCAATCATTCTCCTTTTGTAATTTTAAAATTATAAAGGAGGAATACTCAATGGCAAAGAAAGCAAACATGGCAGAGCGCATATCGGAAATGGTGAATGATGAAGCGGCTCGGAACTGGATCAGAGAACATACACTGTATCCGGCGGTTCTTTTGAGCGGAACAAGGGTCGGGAATGAAGAAAAAGTGCGATACCGCTGCGCTCATTGCAGGCATGAGTGGAACGAAACCCGTAGTGCATTACATTGGTATGACAAAAATCATGTTGTTTGCCCGAAGTGTCGTGCTACAATGTTTAAGGGGACGAAAATACCTGATGAAAACGAGGGAAAAATTTTTCATCTCCTCATGTTATGGAATGGCGCAAGGGTAGAAACGACATACAGAATTGTGTATGTCAATGAGGCAGAGCTTGACGGGACACCCGGATTGGTTATTGCAAAATGCCTACCGTCGGTTATCTATCATTACTCTGATATACCGGAATCGTTTGATGTGCAGTTAATAAGAGAGACCTACGGATTTATTTCGGAAAAGCATAAAATATTTTTTAATGAAGGCGGGGAAAGAACGACGCGGCTTCTTGCAAATGTGTTCGGCGAATATAATTGCATGACAATCGCCTCTGAAAACACAGAACAATACAGCGAGAAGTTTGTTTGGATGAAAAACGGATTTTCTCTTACACAGGGCTCATGGTATCGCTTTTTTGATAGCTATTGGGCAAGCAAAACTCCTGTGAAATTCAAACCAATCAGCGAAGCACAGGCAGAGGAAGTGGTGAGCAAATATACGATACCTGAATTACCGGAAATCAAGCCGACGCCTGATGTGATTTTAGCGCATGAGGTGTCGGAGGATATCATGACCGGTATGCACCATATTGAATACTGCTGTAAAGCGTGCGGTGCTCGCTTTGGTATGGATTCAGTTTACAGATCAACCGCTCCGCTTGAGTGCCCGTCATGCAGCGGAAGTTATACTCCGCTTTTCGACACAAATGCTTCAGAGCAACATGAACAGGCAGCGGTGATCTCTGTGCTTGACGATAAAACTGTTCTCGTTCGAGCATGTACCGTGACTTCTTCTTTTGATGAAAATTTCACAGAGGCTTATGAAAGTGAGGAGAAATATCGTGCTTTTATCGAGCTGAATGCCGGGAAAGAACCAACAGTGGAATTTCTTGCATATGAACATAACGGCGAAAGAAATGTGTGGTTGAAAAAGAAGAATTATGCATCGGATAAGTTTGTTTTTCAGGCAAGAAGGGTTGAATACATCGGAAATGTGGATCGTCTGAAATACACCGGACTTCGTGAGTATATTGAGGCAAAGATGCACCGGAGTCGGTATTCCGCTGCGATCAGCCTGCGAGACATTATTCACTATATTCGGTATCAGTCAGTATTCCCGATAGTCGAACAATTGTGTAAGAGAGGCTTTTCACAAACATTGACGGATGAGTTTATACACCGCAATCAACACGGCAGTGAACTTATCATGCATCTTGAACACAATAAAGTGACCGAGGTATTAGGTCTTCCGGAGTGCTTGATAAAACACTATTTGAAAGGTTCGGACTTTCATTCGAGACTTAAAAAGTTTATAGAACTTTATGAAATAGATCCGAATGTGAGGGAAGAAGATATTGACTGGCTTGAATTGAACGGAATAGAAGCTGTTCAGGTCAGAAGCGTTTTAGAGGAATCTCAGATGAGCATTATGCGTTTGTGCGAGTATCTGGAGCATGTGCGCGTCAATCAATGTTTCGATCCTAAACACGCAATTGTAGACTGGCGAGATTATCTGCACGCTGCCAAGACCATTGAGGTGGATCTGACAGATAACAAGGCGCGGTATCCGTCCAGCTTGAAGCGTGAGCATGACAGGGCGATTGTAAAGCAGAAACTTGTGCTTGATGCAAAGAAGGATGAAATTTTCCAAAAGGAGACCGAACGGTACGGCAAGTTGTATTCATATAAGGACGACGATTATATGATTGTTTCGCCGAAGGATATGAAGGATCTGTTTGAAGAAGGGCGAAAGCTTAACCATTGTGTCGGTTCCTATTCTGACAGAATCATTGCCGGAACTTCCTGTATCATGTTTATCCGCAAAACCGAGGAGCCTGACAAACCTTATTTCACGATTGAGATCAATCGTGAAAACAACTTTGTCGTACAGCTTCGTGCCAATTCAAATCGGCTTATCAATCACAGAAGCGAAAGCGACCTTGTGAAATTTTTGAAGGAATGGTCTAAGAAAAAAGGCATTGCACTGAACGGTGCAGCATAGAAAATTGCTCTCTGTTTCGACAGAGGGCTTTTTTCTTGCCTATTGAGCGTCTGTAATACATAGTTTTACCGCAAGATTTAAATTTAGAAGGAGGAATTTATCGTGTGGAAAAAGGCAGAGTTACCAGCCAATGTTCAAAAGCTGTGCCAGGACGGATATTCGAAGCTTACGGCATTAGTGATGGTAAACGCCGGTGTTGAAAATAAGGAGCAGGCGGAAGAATTTCTGTACAGCGAGACCGTTCATGATCCGGCAAAAATAAGAAACATTGAAAAAGTGTCGGAGATTATCTGGGACCACATATACCGAAAAGAAAAGATCTGCGTCTTCGGAGATTATGACTGCGACGGCGTTACGGGCGCCGCAATTCTGTACCTGATGCTGAAACGGCTAGGTGCGAATGTAATAGCACGGTTGCCGGATCGAATCTACGAGGGGTACGGGATTTCGATGGAAGCGGTCCGAGAAGAAATAGCTCTCGGAACAAAACTGTTTATTACCATTGACAACGGCATCAAAGCAATAGCCGAAGTAGAGGAGATCCGCCGTCAGGGGTGCAAGTCTATTGTTCTTGACCACCATCAGCCCGGCGAAGTTTTGCCGAACACCGACGCGCTCATTGACCTTTGGGTAGACGGAGAGACATATCCGTTTCGCGAGCTGACAGGTTCCGGTCTTGCATGGAAAGTTGCCTGCTATATGCTCACAATGGTAGACGATTATGCGTATGCTATGGAACTGGTTGACATGGCTGCCTTCGGTACAATCGCAGATGTCGCACCGTTAATCGGTGAGAACAGGTCGATTGTCAAACGGGCGCTTCGGCAAATGAAAAGCTGTTGGTATAAGCGTGAGGGAATCAAAGCTTTGTATGGCGGACCGCTTGACCGGATCACCGCCGAGGATATTGCTTTCAAGATTGCGCCATGTATCAATGCTTCCGGGCGTCTTGAGGTCCGAGGGGCAGACCTCCCGCTGTTACTGCTTTTAGAGGACAGACCGGAAATTGCAAAGTTTTTGGCGGAACGCCTGACGGACTGCAATAACCGCCGCAAGCAGATTCAAAAAGAATGGTGTGCGCGGATGGAAAAGACAGCCGAAGAAATGATAGAGAGAGGCGATAAAGTTCTTGTCCTTTTGGCTGACGGCGCTCCTTCCGGAGTTGTCGGTCTGATTGCCGGAAATCTGAAAGAGAAATATAATCGCCCGACTGTTGTATTCGCTTCCAAACAAGACGGCAGCGGTGGAACGCTCTGGACGGGCAGCAGCAGGTCAATCAAGGGCTTTCACTTGCTGAACGCACTGAAAACCTGCGAAGATTTGTTCCTTGCCTACGGCGGTCACGAATTGGCTGCGGGAATGAGCATTCCTGAAAGCGAAGATGTTTTGCGTGAGCTTAGGGCAAGACTGAATCGGGCGGCAGATTATCTTTCCGAGGAAGACCTTATGCCTGTAACCTATTGGGATATGGAAATTACGGAGGCTGAGCTGACACAGCAATTGTATGACGAACTGAAATCCCTTGAACCGTTCGGAGAAGGGGTGAAAAAACCTGTTTTCAAAATGCGGATGCATCTTTTACCCAAGCGCCATATGGTTATGGGGGCGAATAAAAGCCATTTGAAACTGTTCTGCGAGAATTACAGCGCAGTCGGCTTTTCCTTGGCGGATAAGTACATTCGCTCAGAGCTGCCGGAGGTTATAGATGCTCTTGGCTATCCGTGCGAGAATTATTTTAACGGGAAAGTGAAGCAGGAGTTTATGCTGATCGACTTTGAACCCGTGACAGAGAATGAATAAGAAGGAGTGATAACGATTGGGGACATACTATAAGCAGATCGGCGTATATAAGACGAAGAAAGCGCTGCTTGAATTTCTGGACGATACCAGATACGATTCCGA
>ERZ808252.1739-NODE-1739-length-14966-cov-3.420294_pt1 | contig 14966 bp, 14 predicted proteins | sample MGYA00521242_ERZ808252 | MGnify/ENA primary metagenome ERZ808252 (study PRJEB31516, sample SAMN03275581) | gut metagenome | biome: mammalia-associated habitat; material: feces | host: Papio cynocephalus | place: Kenya | collected 2012-08-07 ...
GTTCCCGTCGAACGGATGTTCATGGGGGCGGACGAATTGCAGGCTTTACTGAGAACCCGCGCGGTGTATCAGCTGTTTCCGTTTGTCGCGCCCGATTACGACGGCGAACTGCCCGCGCAGGACATGGGCGGCAGAAACGGCAAGGATTTTTCCGCCGAACGCGCCTTGCCCGAAATCGACATTTACGACGCGGTGCGCAAGTTCATCGTTGCGGAGCGTCTGGCGAAAAGAAACGTGATTTTGACCGCTTTTACAAACGGATCGCGTTCCAGAATCGCGGGACTGCTGAAAGAACGCGGCATTCCGACAACAGAGGTTGCGACATGGGCGGAAGCTTTGGCGACAAAGGACGGCACGGCTTTTGCCGTTTTGCCGCTGACCGAGGGCTTTAAGACGGATTCTTACACCGTATTGTCCGAAGCCGACATTTTCGGCGATCGATTGGCGCGTCCCGTGCGTAAAAAGCGGCGCGGCGACCAGTTCATTTCCGATGTGTCCGCTTTGAACGAAGGCGACTTGATCGTGCATATCGACCACGGCATCGGCCGCTATGAAGGACTGAAAACGCTTCAAGTCGGCGGCGCGCCGCATGATTGCGTGTGCTTGGTGTACGCCGACGACGACAAGCTGTTCGTTCCCGTCGAAAATATCGAAGTTCTGTCCCGCTACGGTTCCGACCAAGCCGCCGCTTTGCTGGACAAACTGGGCGGGCACGCATGGCAGGCGCGCAAGGCGAAGCTGAAAAAGCGTATTCGCGACATGGCGGACGCGTTGATAAAAGTTGCCGCCGAACGTCATTTGCGCAAAGCCGAACGTCTGCCCGTTCCCGAAGGCGTTTACGACGATTTTTGCGCTCGTTTCCCCTATGCGGAAACGGAGGACCAAGAAAAAAGCATCCAAGACGTGCTGTCCGATTTGTCCGAGGGCCGCCCCATGGACAGGCTGGTTTGCGGCGATGTCGGCTTCGGAAAAACAGAAGTCGCTTTGCGCGCGGCGTTTACGGCGGCGATGAACGGCGTGCAGGTTGCGGTTGTTGTGCCGACGACTTTGCTTGCCCGTCAGCATTATGAAACGTTCAAGGCGCGATTGGCGGGCTTCCCCCTGCGATTGGCGCAGCTGTCGCGCTTGGTCAACGCCAAAAACACGGCGCAAACCAAAAAAGAATTGGCGGAGGGCAAAGTCGACATTGTAGTCGGGACGCACGCTTTGCTGTCCAAAAACATTCAGTTCGCGAATTTGGGATTGCTGATTGTGGACGAAGAACAGCACTTCGGCGTCGCGCACAAGGAACGCTTGAAACAGCTGAAAGCCAACGTTCACGTTTTGACGCTGACGGCGACGCCCATTCCCCGCACTTTGCAGATGGCGCTGACGGGGGTGAGGGAACTGAGCATCATCGCGACGCCGCCCGTTGACCGTTTGGCGGTGCGCACGTTCGTGCTGCCGTTTGACCCCGTGATTATCCGTGAAGCGTTGGTGCGCGAACGCATGCGCGGCGGTCAGACGTTCTATGTTTGCCCGCGCATCGCCGATATGGACGAAGTCAAAAAGAAACTGGACGCCCTTGTCCCCGAAATCCGCGTTGTTGCCGCGCACGGCAAGATGACTCCGACGGAATTGGAAGAGATTATGACCGCTTTTGCGGACAAGAAATACGATGTTCTGCTGTCCACGACGATTATTGAATCGGGGCTGGATATGCCGTCGGTCAACACGATGATTGTTCACCGCGCGGATATGTTCGGATTGGCGCAGTTGTACCAGCTGCGCGGACGCGTCGGGCGCGGCAAGACGCGCGGTTATGCGTATTTGACTTTGCCCGCAAACCGTTCAGTCAACAAAACGGCGCTGAAGCGTATGGAAGTCATGCAGAAACTGGATACATTGGGCGCGGGCTTTACGCTGGCGAGCTATGATTTGGACATTCGCGGGGCGGGCAACCTGCTGGGCGAAGAACAGTCGGGGCATATCCGCGAAGTCGGCATCGAGCTTTATCAGAAAATGCTGGAAGAAGCGGTTGCCCAAGCCCGTTCGGGTGAAACGTCGGAAGCGGAGGGGGATGACGATTGGTCGCCGCAAATCTCGGCGGGCATGCCCGTCCTTATTCCCGAAAGCTATGTGCGTGATTTGGGCGTGCGCATGGGACTGTACAAACGGCTGGCGGATGTGCAGGAATTGGATGAAATCGACGGCTTTGCCGCCGAACTGACGGACAGGTTCGGACCTTTGCCGCCGGAAGCGGAAAACCTGCTGGAAATCATCGCCATCAAAGTTTTGTGCCGCAAGGCCAACGTTGAAAAAATCGAAGCGGGGCCAAAGGGCGCGGTGCTGACTTTGCGCGACAACCGCTTTCCGAATCCTGCGGGACTGGTTACGTTTATCGCCCAAAACCGCGGCGCGGCAAAGCTTCGCCCCGATCAGAAAATCGTGTGCATCAGGTCGTGGGAAACACCGAAAGACCGTATTCGCGGCATGCGCAAGCTGATGACGAAAATTGCGCATATTGCCGTTGAAAATCAAACTGATACAAAAACTTCTTGATAAAAAGGACTAAAAGAAAATGGCTTTGGAAACGCATATTTTAACCCTCAGCTGTCCCGACAGAACAGGCATTGCGGCGCGTGTTTTTTCCAAAATCGCGGCAGAGGGCGGCTTTGTCAAGGAAGCCGCGCAATTCGGCGACGAGCTCAGCCGTTTGTTCTTTATGCGCATTGTGTTCACGACGGACACGGCGGAAAGCATGCGTCCCGTTTTGCGGGAATCCTTCAAGCCGCTGGCGGCTGAATACAAAATGGACTGGAAACTGCATAACGGCGACCGTCCCGCGCGGCTGCTGCTGCTGGTATCCAAGGAAAGCCATTGTTTGAACGACTTGCTGCAGCGGTGGCGGACGGGCTTGCTGAACGTCGATATCGCGGGCGTGGTGTCCAATCACGAAGATATGCGTGAATTCGTCGAATGGAACAAAATCCCGTACCATTATTTGCCTTTGCCCGCGGGGTCGAGCTTTGAAGCCAAACGCGTGCAGGAAAACAAAATTCTGAAGCTTGCCGCCGATTTGCACGTCGATTTGGTTGTTTTGGCGCGTTATATGCAAATTTTGTCCGATGACATGTGCCGCGCTTTGCAGGGGCACTGCATCAACATCCACCATTCGTTTCTGCCCAGCTTCAAAGGGGCTAAGCCATATCATCAGGCGTATGAACGCGGGGTCAAGCTGATTGGCGCGACGGCGCACTATGTCACGGCGGATTTGGACGAAGGTCCGATTATCGAACAGGCGGTCGAACGCGTCGATCACACCTTTACGCCCGCGAAACTGGTTGCCGTCGGCAAGGATTTGGAAAACATTGTTTTGGCACGCGCAGTGCGTTATCATACCGAAAGGCGCATTTTGCTGAACGGCCGCCGCACCGTTATTTTCAAGTGAGGTTTTAAATGAACACGACACGTTTGTTTTTGTTGGGTGGCATATCTTTGCTCGCTTTGTCAACCGCAGCGAATGCGACTTTGCAGGAAGCCGTGGACGCCATTGATGACAAGGATTATGTCTTTGCCGTGCAGGAATTGAACCGCTTGATTAAAGTCGGCGATCATACTGACGAAGCTTATTTCAATTTGGCAAAGCTGTACGAAAACGGTTTAGGCGTCGCCAAAGACGAAATGCAGGCTCTGGCTTTTTACAGAAAAGCCGCGGAATCCGGCGACGAGAAAGCCGCTTTGAAAGTTGGAAACGCGTATTTTTTGGGGCGCGGCATTGACAGAAACTATGCCGAAGCTTACCGCTGGTTCAAGCAATCGGCGGACAAAGGAAACTATGCCGCTCAATACAACATCGGGCTGATGCTGGATGAGGGCAAAGGGTTGCGCAAAGATCCCGTAAAAGCGTTTGAGTTCTATAAAAAATCTGCGGAACAAGGCTACGGTCCCGCGCAATACGCGCTGGGCGGCATGTTTTTAAAGGGCATCGGCACGCCGCAGGATTTTACCGCCGCCATTCGCTGGTATAAACTGGCTGCCGATCAAGGCGACAGCCAAGCTCAGATGGATTTGGCGAAATTGTACGGAAACACGGAATTGCGCGGTCTGCCGTTCAATTTGGTCGGGGCGCACATGTATTACAACATTGTGTCCGCTTATGCAAAATCTCCAATGAAAGAGGAGGCGGCGGCGCTGCGCGAGGAAACAACGTTGAAAATGCAGCCGCAGGAAATTCAAGCGGCTCAGCAAAAAGCGCGCGTATGGCGCAAAAAATCCCGCACGGAATCCATTCCGTCGCAGCAGGACGCTTCGGAATTGGAAAAAGAACTGGGCGGTATTCCAAAAGAGCCAAGCGCCAAACAGCAAAAAGAAGAGCTGAAGCCCACCGTTAAAACCGACAAGGAAAGCATGCTGGTTGCGGCGGGTATCGGCAGGCGCGCGCTCAGCGATGCCGTCCGCAGCGACAATTTCAAACCGATTTTGGACGATTTGACGCCGAAAGCCGAAAAGGGGGATGTGATTGCCCAGCTGGCTTTAGGGGATTTGTACATGCTGGGACAAGGGATGAAAGCCGACCCGAACGAGGCTTTCAAATGGTATTCCAAAGCCGCGGAATCTAACAACGCCATTGCTTTTTACAAACTGGGGCCGATTTATTGCGAAGGTGAAATCGTTGTTCCCGATTTGGCGCGGTGCTATATGTATTTTCTGTTGTCGAAAAAGTTTGCCGATGCGGATTCTTTGCCCGCTGTCGAAGAAACCATTAAAATGCTGGATGACAACTTCGGGCAGGACATTCGTGCGGAAGGAACAAAACTGGCCGAAAATTACGGCAGCAAAGCGGCCGATGACGAAACCAAGCCAAAAAAAGGATTGTTGGAAGGGCTGAAGGAAAAGCTGATGCAGAAAAAAGAAGAAGAAATCGAAAACGAGGTTGTTCAGCCCAAGGAACAAACCAGTGCCGACGATTTCTTTGCCGATATGTGAAAGGAAAAACATGGAAGGTATTTTGGAACTGTCCGACGGAAAACAGCTGTCGTACCGCTTTAATCACGGAAACAACGAACCGACGGTTGTTTTCATGCACGGAACTTTATCCGACAAAAACGGAACAAAATCCCTGTTTTTGGAACAATACTGCGAAAAACGCGATATTTCCTATGTCGCTTTCGATTTTACGGGACACGGGGAGTCTTCCGGACAATACACGGACGGAACGATAGGCATTTGGTTTAAAAACGCGCTGGACGTCATTGACCGCGTTGTGGTCGGCGATGTTGTTTTGGTCGGCAGCTCGATGGGCGGATGGATTTCTTTGCTGACGGCTCAAGCCTTGCCCGATCGTGTCAAAGCCGTCATTGGACTTGCCGCCGCCGCAGACTTTACCAAAGATGTTTGGAACGGTTTTTCTGTGGAGCAAAAACAGGAAGTTTTGGACAAGGGCGTCATTTACACGCCGAACGGTTGGACGGAGCAGGGCGATCCGTGGACAAAACGGCTGTTCAGCGAAGCAGAGCAATTTTATGTTTTGCATGGCAAAGACAGCTTGAATATTGACTGTCCCGTCGTTTTAATCCATGGGGAAAAAGACGATTGCGTTCCCGTGCAAAAGTCTTCTGAAATCATGGATGCCGTCAAAACTGAAAACTGTAAAGTCATTGTTATGAAAAACAGCGGACACCGTTTGTCCGATGAAAAAGACTTGACGGTTTTAGGAAATGAATTGACTGTGGTTTTGGACGCGCTTGCATGAAAAAGTGGTACGCTGAAGAATACGAATTTGAAATTGAGGTAACCGGTTTCCTGCGCGGCGAAAAAACTGAACGCTATTGCCGCAACGGCGAACAAATCGGCGATAAATACCGGTGTTCTTACGGCTGTCCCGTCAATCAAGACGGACAGGGGATTTGTTCCAAAACGATGATGATGCTTTACCCGATTATGGAAGCCGTCAGAAGCGGCGGCGATTTGGAAAATATCGGCGGGGACGGAAAATACAGCAAAACAATCGTTTGTCCCGACGGCAACGTGATTTTCAAACTGGCCGCAAAGAAAACGGGAAATCCCAATTTCTTTAAGGGCAAATTTTTCGATTGATTATTTATAAACGGGATCCATACGCAACAGGACGCGGCGGTTGCGCTGCTGATTGTGGCGTATCGGATTGCCGTATGCGTCGCGGTTGGGGTAGCGCGGCTGAATGTCCGCCATGCCGACCGCGCGCAAACGCGTCGGATCCAATCCGCCGGAAATCAAAGCGCGGGCGACGGCCGAAGCGCGGGCGGACGACAGTTCCCAGTTGGACGGAAATTGTTCCGTGTGTATCGGATCGTCATCCGTGTGTCCCTGCACCTCAAAGCGAAAAAGGCTGTAGCGGGGTTCTTTTAACGTAGCCGACAGCTTTCTTAAAATCGGCAAAGCCGATGGCTTTAGCTTTGCGGAGCCGCTGTCAAAAAACGTGTCCGCTTCCAAATCCAAAGTGACCCCGACATGGTCGCTGCCCAACAGGGCTTCTTTGTCCATTTTCATGGATTTGATATCCGAGCTTAAATCCGCTATCAGCATGCTGACGGGCTGTTCGACCTTTTTATCCATGAAATCGCGGGAAATCCCCGTCCGGATTTGTTCAAACATAACGGTATCGACTTTGGACGCCGCCAGCAACATAACAAAAAAGCACAGCAGCAGCGTCACGCAGTCGCCGTAAGTCCCTTGCCAGTCGTCTGTATTGATGTCTTTTTTCTTTTGCGGCAAATCCATGGGAAAAATCCTTTAGCGCTGCATGTCGCGGTCAATCAAGAAATGCTGCGACGGGTCAAGGAACGCGTTGAGTTTGTCTTGGATGTATCGGGGGCTTTTGCGTTCGGCCAGCAGAACAAGGCTTTCCGTAATCAGCAGATTGCGAAACAGGACTTCGTCGTTGCGCGCGGTCAGTTTGATGCCTGCGGGCAGGTAAATCAAACGGGCGGACATAACGCCGTAAAACGTTGTAATCAACGCCACCGCCATACCAGAACCGATGGCGGCGGGATCCGCCCCCATGTTGGACAGCATGACAACCAGACCGATAAGCGTGCCCGCCATTCCGAACGCCGGAGCGTAAGCCCCGATGTTGGTCAGAATTTCAGACGTTTTTCCCGTGCGCTGATAGGAACTGAATGCGGATTCTTTTAAAATTTCGCGGATTTCGGGACCCGTATAGCCGGAAATAACCAGCTCGACACCGTATTTCAAAAACGGTTCGTCGTTGCCGACCGTTGTCAACGCTTCGTTTTCCAAGCCTTGCAAGCCGTTTTTTTGCGTAATGTAAGCCCATTGAACAAAGCGGCCGACTTCGTCTTTATAGGAAATTTTTTCGATTTTTTGGAATTTGAAAATGCTCAGCCAATCTTTGTTTGCGGCGTTGACGTCCGAAGAGGAATACGCCATCAGCATCGAAAAGTAGGGGCCGACAATCACCAGCAGAAAGCTGTTCAAATCCCAAAACATCAGCATGTCCGGCGTTGCCAGACGGATGGATGTGAAAACAATGCCCCAACCCAAAATCAGACCGAAAAGAGAGCTTTTAGACATAACAAATCCTTAGTCGATACACGCGTTTGCAGGATAATTTTTACCGCGGCGGAAGCGAAAAATCAACGATTAAAAACCCCGAAAGGTTATAATTTTTAAAAAGTTGCGCAAAAAGTCTTGGAATTTTATCGGGATTCGGTTATAAAACTAAAATGATTTCAGCCTTTGGGAAAGGAATTGGAAGCTGTCTTCGCTGTTAGAAAACAATCAAACCGCCGTTTTGAAAATCGATCCGGACGGATGCATTTCATCGGCGAATTCGACTGCCAACCGACTGTTCGGCTATGAAAACGGCGAATTAATCGGACGGCGGGCAAGGGTTGTTTTACCCGACGGAAATCAAGACGGCAATCCGTTCGGCGCGCTGAAAAAGTTTTGCGATTCCTCAGATGATTCAAATACTTCCGAAACAATCGGCCTGCGCAAGGACGATACGGAATTTCCTGTGGAGGCAGTTGTTACGCCGATTGACAGCGGTTTTGTTTGTCAGCTGCGCGACATTTCCCGAAACCGTCTGTCCATGGCCATGGATGCGGTTTTGCATGCGACTTTGCGCCGCGTGATGCGCGGGCAGACGTATGAGCAGTTCTGTCCGTACATTTGCGAAAAAATCGTTGATTTGCTGGGATGCCCGCTGGCTTGGATCGGCAAAAAGGAAAAAGACGGATCGGTTGCGGTTTGCGCGGCGGCGGGCGTGTTGGCCAAAGAATTCCCCGCACAGCAAATCCGTTGGGACGATTTGAGCGAAAACTTCGGTCCGACAGGGCAGGCCATACGCACAAAACGGACGAAAATCATTGAGCTTGCCGACGATAAAGTCGTGGATTCCGACGGACGCGCCCATATCCGCCAGATACTGGTTTTCCCGCTGATAACTCATGATGGCGTCGAAGGGGTTTTGGAAATTCATTCCAAAACGGGAAAATTGGATTCGGCGACGGTTCAGCGGTTGGAAACATTTTCCCTGCGCATTGCCATGGCGATGCAAATGGCGGCTAATCAACGGACTTTGCGGCTGCAGGGCGCGGCTTTGGAAACATCGCCGAACGCCTTTGCCATTACGGACAGCGACGGAGTTGTTTTCTGGGTCAATCCCGCTTTTTGCCGGATGAGCGGCTATACTGAAAGCGAAGCCGTCGGGCAGCCGTTGACTTTTGTCAAGACGGAAACGCAAAACGACGCCTTTTACGCGGAAATGTGGGCGACGCTTCGGGCGGGAAACAACTGGAGCGCCGAAATTACGGAGCGTAAAAAATCCGGCGCGCTGTATACGGTGGAACAGCGGGTTACGCCGATTATGGGCGCGGACGGAAAGCTGGCTTACTGTGTGTTCGTCCGCAACGACGTGACAGCGCGAAAAAACGCGGAAGGGCTGGTTCTGCACCTTGCCAACTACGATCAGCTGACGGGGCTGCCGAACCGCAGTTTGTTTTACGAACAGCTGCGCCCGATTTTGAAGCGCGCGGAAACGCAAGAGCAGAAAGTCGCTTTGATTTTTGCGGATTTGACGAATTTCAACCGCATCAATGACACGTTGGGGCATGCGGCCGGCGACGAACTGCTGAAAATTGTTGCTCAACGGTTGTCGAAAACGGGGACGGGAAAAGATTTTGTCGCCAGAATTGGCGGCGACGAATTTACCGTTATTGTCGAAGGCATTAAAAATGCCGAAGCCGCCGCCATGCGCGCCCGCAATATGATTGAATCGATTTTGGAACCCGTTTTCATCGAAAACACAGAGGTCAATGTCGGCGCAAACATCGGCATTTCTATCTTCCCCGATGACGGAACGGAAGCCGATAAGCTGGTCAACTTTGCCGACATGGCTTTGCGTACGGCGTCGCACGCCGCTCCGAACAGCTATTTCTTCTTTTCGCAGGAAATGAACGAAGAAACCGAGGACAACCTTGCCCTTGAACGTGATTTGCGCAAAGGATTGCTTCAAAACGAATTCGCTTTGTTCTTTCAGCCGCAATTTGATGTCAAAACGGGAAAAATCCTGTCGGCGGAAGCCTTAATCCGCTGGTTCCATCCGACGCGCGGCATGGTGTCGCCCGTGCGCTTTATCCCGATTGCCGAAGATACGGGGCTGATTATTCCTCTGGGCGATTGGATTTTGCGGGAAGCTTTGCGCTATATCAAGCTTTGGGATGAAATGGGACTGCCGAAAATTTCGGTCGCCGTCAACCTGTCCGCCATTCAATTCCAGCAGGAGGATTTGGTCGGTTCCATCGAAAAAATGCTGAACGAAAGCGGGGTAACTCCCGACAGATTGGAACTGGAGCTGACCGAAAGCGTTGTTATGCAGGATGCCCGCAAAGCGGACAATATTTTGTCACGGCTGTCGCGCTTGGGCATCAAACTGGCGATTGACGATTTCGGAACGGGATATTCATCGCTGAGCTATTTGAAACGATTTGATGTCGACAGGCTGAAAATCGACCAGTCTTTTGTACGCGACATGACCAACAATTATGACGACGCGGAAATCGCCCGCGCTATTATAAACCTTGGGCACACTTTGGGTTTGGAAATCGTGTCCGAAGGTGTTGAAACCAAAGAACAGCTGGAATTGCTGAAACAGCAGGGGTGCGATGTCATCCAAGGCTATCTTATCAGCCGGCCGATACCTGCGGCGGAAATTCCCGCGTTCTTAAAGAAAGAGAAGTTTTACGAATGAACAAGACGACTGTATTTGCTTTAACAATGTTGGCAAGCGGTATTGCCAACGCCGAAAACATCACTTTGCCCGCACCCGAAACGACGGGCGGAAAACCGCTGATGCAAGCCATGGCGGAACGCAAAACCGCGCGTGAATTTTCTGACAAGCCCGTTTCCGCCAAGGATTTAAGCAACATTCTGTGGGCGGCTTACGGTTTCAACCGCCCCGATAAACGCACTATTCCGACTGCCAGAAACGAACAAGGCATGGACGTTTACGCTCTGTTGCCGGACGGAGCTTTTTTATACAATGCCAAAGACAACGTTTTGGAACAGGTCAGCAAACAGGATTTGCGTGCTTTGCTGGGACCGCAGGATTTCGCGCATAAAGCGCCGCTGACGCTGCTGTTTGTTGAAAAACAGCACAGATATGCGGGCGTTCATGCCGGTTCGGCGTATCAGAATGTCGGATTGTATTGCGCTTCGGCGGGATTGAACAACGTTGTGCGCGGCTTGGTCGACTTTGACGGTTTGGCCAAAGCCCTAAATCTGGGCGATAAGGAAGTCATTATCACCCAGACTATAGGCTATCCCGTTTAAAAAATTTTTTTCATCAGCTTGTTCAAGGATTTTGTGCCGGATTTCAAAGCTTCCGCCGCGGATCCTTGAAGAGCGGTGAGTGTTTCTTTTGAAAAAACGGACAGAATGTCGGCAAGCGCTTCTTTCACGGAAGTGGATTCTTTTTTGCCGATATCCGTTATATGAATGTTGGGCAACGGCATTGTTGCGCCGATGCCCGCAAACGAAGCGGATACTTCGGCGTTTTTCAAAGTAAAGCTGTCTATGACGATTTTCTTTCCGGGTTTGGCTTCGTTCGGAACGGCAGTTTGTTTCGCGGCATCCGTTTTGACAGCGGCTTCAGGTTTCTTCTCACCCTCGATGTTTTGCTGTAAAAGGGAAATGTTGGACAAACCGTACGAAGACACGGCATAATTTGCCGAAACGCCGTTGATAAAAATGTCATGGATGACAATTTTATCCGACAAAACGGTTTTGGGTTCCAATTTGATGCTGATGTCGGCGATTTTCAGCATATCGCCGTCAAAGCCAACGGGATTGCCCAAGGTCAGCGATTTGATTGCGGCTTGCCCGTCGAAAGGATTAAAGTCAACCGCGCCGACCGTTACCGCTGTTTGGGTGACTTTCGGAACGACCGTTTCAATCGCCGCTGCAATAATTTGATTGCGGAACAAGTAGCTTCCGCCCGCTAACACAAATATCGTGCCAACGCCGTAACAGCCGATTTTGACCAGTTTATTCATGAATAAATCCTCCTTTTTTAGGGTATTTTACAACAAAACAGCCCGAAAGAAAAGCGTGCCTTTGGATATAAAATTGTAAAAAGCAAAAAAAATCTTGCTATTTGAACAAATAAAAACGTATCCTAATTACACGCTTGCGGATGAATATCCGCATGCCAGTGCCTGAAAAAGAGGTGCGGAGCCTTAGAACAGCTCTCTTCTGTTGCCGGTGCTATGATATGGCATCGAAACCGTTTCGCATGTCCGCAAAACGGAATTGTATCCCCGATTTCCTTATGGGTTCGGGGAGCTTTTGGCGTATGTTCAGAAGCATACCCTTGTATGCTTTAAAGGTCAAAAGGATCACCGCAACAGTTGATTGTTCTAACTCCCCGTGCCGCTTTTAAAAGGCGGTCTTTTTTTGCAAAAAGGGGGATGTTATGGCATTTACGTTCGGAAAATTGGCAAAAAATCTTATCAAATTGTCTTGCATAACCGTTGATGCGGCGCAGAAAGCCGCGTGTTATGTAACCGCAGACTTCATAGACAGTCCGGAAAACAAGAAATCTCTTCAAAAATTCAGCAATCAGATATCCGATGCGATAAATGACGTTTCTGTTCCTGTATCTAATTTTGCAGAAGATGTGATTGATGGAGGCGTCATCTTAGCGGGTGACATAACAGGTTGTGTGGCAAAAACGGTATGTGAAATATGCGATGCATCGCCTGAAACAGTAGCAACTGCTGAAAAATATGGAAAATTTGTCGGAAAAGTTGCCGTTGGTTTTGCTATTGGAAATGCAGCGGCTTCCGGGCTAACTTCCGCATTGTCGGCAACCGGGACGGCAGGGGCAGCGGCAACGACAAGCGGCTTGGCGGCTTTGGGCGGTGGAATGCAGGCAGGAATAACAGCTTCACAAGCGATAACGGCAACAACCACAGTATGCGCGGCAATGACGCCCGATAAAAAAGAGAAACAAGCTTTGTCAAAAAATGAGGAAATTAAACTGATCAACAATAAAAAGGATGAATAAGATGTTTTGTTCAAACTGCGGAAAACGGATTCAAAACAATGCGAAATTCTGTATGTATTGCGGGAATCCTGTCAATTTTATAGATGACGAAAACGATGTTGCCGAAGATGCTTTAAACGAAGAAAATACAAAATGTTGTGTTGAAGATTCTGTTTATTCTGAAAATGACGATTATTCGAACTGCGTTGGCGGGCACGTCAGTTTTCAGAAAATGTTCAAAAAATTCTTTTCAGAAGACATTAAAGAATATTTTTCATTCAATGGAACATATTCACGACTTGAATATTTTTATGCACGATTGATTATTTATATTGCTTTTTTTACAATTGTTGTTCCATGCGCGATTGCCCCACAAATATATATGTTGATAGCAGTTCCGCTAACTGTGGCATTTGTTTGGTTGATGTGTGCCTCATATGTAAAAAGATTGAAAGACTTGGGTGTTTCTCTTTGGGTTATGGTCATTCCGCCCATTTGCGGCATCTTGATGCGCGTAGAAGGAATAATGGCATTTCTTGGAATTGTTGTTTTTATTTACTACACAGCCTGCGTTATGTTTCTTCCGGGGGAAAAATTTAGACAGGAAGAAGATGAGTGTGTTGCTGAAGAAGATACAAACAAAGAAAATCCGGAAGATGCTGAAAAAGAGGTGGACGTTGAAGCATTTTCGGCTAAAGACGGATGTGTGTTTGTGTTACTCATCATTGCAATTGCAATGATGACAGCTATTATAAACAATTAATAGATAAAGAGCCGCTCTTTCGGGCGGCTCTTTTGTATTAGGCAGTATTTATTTTTTCGGTAACGCCTTTAAAGCGGACAGAAAATCGCGTTCAACGGAACTGAGCGTTTTCGCCTGATATTTTTTATACTCTTCGGTCGCTTTTTCAACGGCTTGATAATGCGAAACAGAGCCTGCGTCTTGCAACAACTGTTCGCCGCTCATGGTCAAAATGCGATCCAAATGCGCCGCCCAATCTTGCATCGTCATCGGTTGTTCTCGTTCCGCTTGCCGTTCGGCAAAATCCAAATACCCCGAAACGATTTGCCGCATCGCTCGCAATTCTTTTTCATTCAGGTAATTTTTGGCGATTAAAGCATCCGTCAAATGCGGCCGGTCGCCATCCCATAAATTCCTTTTCAGCATCGGCGCGGGTGTAAACGATTTCCGCCGCGGTTTGTCCCGAAACGGCAAAATGGATTTTGTTTTGCACCTTTTTGAAAAACTCGATTGAAACATCGGCGCGCGGGTCATAATCGATACTTGTGGCGTAAATATCCAACACTTGACGGTAAAACACCTTTTCAGACGCGCGGATGTCGCGGATGCGCTCGATCAGTTCTTTCCAATATCCGCCGCCGCCCAATTCTTTCAAGCGTTCATCATCCAAAGCAAAGCCTTTGATGATGTATTCTTTCAACCGCTCTGTCGCCCATTTTCGAAATTGCACACCGCGCCACGATTTGACACGGTATCCAACGGAAATAATCATATCCAGATTGTAATGCTCCGTCTGATAGGTTTTACCGTCTGCGGCAGTTGTCGCAAATTTTGCGACAACTGAAGAGTTTAATTCTTCATTTAAAGCGTTATTGATTTTTTATATCACGTTCAAACAAAGCCGCCATTTGTGCGCGTGTCAGCCAGACGGTTTCGCCGTCAAGCTTTACATCCAGTTTGGTTTGTCCGTCGTCTGTTTGGAAAAGAATTAAATTTTCTGCCATTTTTTATCAATTCGCAAGATGAAAACATCTGATCGCAGGGTATCAAAAAATGTCTGGAGAGGAAAGGGGGAAAACGAAAAGAGCCGCTCTTTCGGGCGGCTCTTTTGTGTGAATTATTTTTTGGTCTTACTGTTTTTAGAAGAGGCTTTCTTCTTTAATTTCGCCGTGCCTTTTTTGATTTTTGCAGGCTTTTTAACAGTTCGTTCCGCTTTTTTGTCGCTGACCGCCATTTCGTTCGGCGCGTCTTTATCAACGCTTTTTTCTTTGTCGGTCGCTTCGACATTCGCTTTGGTCGTGCCGATGTTGTTGTTGATAACAACGGTAACCGGTTGGTTGTTGGATGTCGAAGCTTCTTTTTTATCCTCGGCCTTGGCGGTCAAACGGGATTTAATCAGATCGCGGTCTTGGACGATTTTCTGTTTGATCTTTTCAAAAGCGGCCTTGTAGCTGGACAAAGACGCTTTTGTTTTGTAATCGGGCGAATCATAGCCCCACCACATAGCCATATATTCCGTTTCTTCCGCAGTTTCGCGGTAGATTTTAACGGGATTGCAGTCGTTGTCCAAAATCCGGACTTCCATTTCGGTTTCATATGTCGCGGAGGACATCGGCATACCGAACAAGTTTAAAACAAACGGCGGGATTATGCTGAAAAAAGTCCAACCGTTGCCGCTGCCCGTTTGGGTTGACA
>ERZ808252.1742-NODE-1742-length-14960-cov-3.412814_pt1 | contig 14960 bp, 14 predicted proteins | sample MGYA00521242_ERZ808252 | MGnify/ENA primary metagenome ERZ808252 (study PRJEB31516, sample SAMN03275581) | gut metagenome | biome: mammalia-associated habitat; material: feces | host: Papio cynocephalus | place: Kenya | collected 2012-08-07 ...
GAATTTTCATATAACCTGGCATAGTAAGTTCCTCTTGGTAAGAGTTATAACCTGCAAAAAATTCATCAGCACCTTCACCAGAAAGAACAACTTTTACCTTTTCTGAAGCAATTTCTGATACAAAATATAGGGCTATTGCGGATGGATCTGCCAAAGGTTCATCCATATAATACATAATTTTAGGAAAAGATGCAATATATTCATCCATTGTAATTTTCTTCGAATAATTTTCTATACCTAGTTTTTCAGATAAGTCTTTTGCATAACTAATTTCATCAAACTTAGGATTATCATAACCAACTGTAAAAGTTTTATCAGGTTTTGCGAGTGATACTATGTACGATGAATCTATTCCACTTGATAAAAATGATCCAACTTCAACATCACTTATTTGATGATACTCTACAGAATTTTTCATTGCTTTATCAATATTATTAACAATTTTGTCCATATCATCATTTTTTTCTTTAAATTCAAGTTTAAAGAAACTTTTTGTTTTAATCTTACCATCTTTATAAATTAAATAAGTTCCTGGATCTAGTCTATACACCCCTTTGAAAAAAGTTTCTGATGTTGGTACAGAGTTAAAACATAAATATGCTGACAATATATCAGTATTTAACTTTTTTTCAAAATCTGGATTTGCTAAAAATGCTTTTGGTTCTGATGCAAACATAAATGTATCATTAAATTTTGCATAATAAAGTGGCTTAATACCAAAACCATCTCTTGCCATAAATAGTTCATTTTTATTTTTGTCCCATATTGCAAAAGAAAACATACCTCTTAAATGACTAGGCAGTTTTTCACCCCACTGTTCATAACCATGAAGTATTACTTCAGTATCAGTTTTAGTTTTAAAAATATGTTTCTTTTTTAATAATGCCTTTTTTAATTCCTTAAAGTTATAAACTTCGCCGTTATAAACAATAACCTTACTTTTATCTTCATTATAAATTGGTTGAGCACCAGTATTTAAGTCGATTATTGCAAGTCTACGATGAGCAAGGGCACAACTATCATCAATATAAAAACCCTCACCATCTGGTCCACGATGTTCAATTTTTTTTGACATATCTTTAATAATTTTATCTTTATTTTCTTTATTATTTACAAATCCTACGATTCCACACATACTATCACCTTCTTGTTAGTTTTCTTTATATGTACTTTTATATAAATCCACTTCTTCATTTGGATTTTCTTTATTAAATTTAATTTCTGGCAAGTCGCTTAAAGATGCAAGTCCAAAATAATCTAAAAACTCTCTTGTTGTTTTATATAAATTAGGATGACCTGGTAAATCTGACTTTCCACATACTTTAATTAAGTCTTTTGCCATTAATTTTTTTATCATAAATGATGAAGAAATACCTCTTAAATTATCAACACCAGCTCTGGTAATAGGTTCATTATAAGCGATAATTGCAAGTGTTTCAAGTGCTGCTTGTGATAATGTTTCTACTCCTGAAGTGTCCTTAATTAATTTTTGATAATACTCTATATGTTCTTTTTTAGTCGTTAGTTTAAAAGAGTTAGATAAATAACTTATTCGAATCCCTCTTTCAGCTTTTTCATATTCTTTCTGAAGATCATTTAAAAGTTTTCTAGCCTCTTTTTCATCAATCTCTAAAACATCACAAATCTTTTCTATAGTAATACCTTCATCACCAACTACAAATAGTATTCCCTCTAAAACTGCTAATTTATTCATTATAAACCTCAACATATATTTTACTAAAATTTTTGTTTTGTGACAAGGTTATCAAATTATCTTTACTCATTTCTAAAATACTTAAGAAAGTAACAACAATTTCCTCTTTTGTACATTCATTAAAAAGCCTAGTAAATTCAACCTTTTTTTCTCTACTTAAAATATCTTTTATATAATTAATTTTATCTTTAACACTAATTTCTTTTCTAGCAATTTTAGTGTTCTTTGGCTTTTTATACTCTAATCTTTCAGATATTTCAAGCATTGCATTAACTAGGTCTTCTAAGGAAACATCATCACTTAAATAAGTTTCATTATTTGCATATTCCTTTAAGCTTTCTGGTACTTTTGTAAAATAATCTTGTCTATTTTTTTCAAGTTCACGAAAATCATTAGTAATAGTTTGATATTTCTCATATTCAATTAATCTATTACGTAAATCTTCTTCACTATTAATTTCATAATTATCATCGTCTTCCTCTTCATCAAAACCTAATATAATTTTACTTTTTAAATGAATAAGTTCTGATGCCATAACTAAATACTCACTCTTATTATCTAAATCATTTTTATCAAGTGAGTTAATAAAGTTGATGTATTCGTCAATTATTATCTTTAAATCTACTTCATATATGTCAAGTTCATGTTTCTTAACCATATGAAGAAGTAAATCTAAAGGTCCTGTAAAATCTTTAATATTAAAATTCATAAATCCCCCGACTAACTACAAGTAAAGAATTCAGCGGTCATTTCATAATTAATTTTAATTGGGCTTACTCCTTTACTATAGTAATAAATATTATCTATTTGCGTATCACCAGCATTATAATCCATTGTTAATCTATATCTAAATCCATTAGTTATTTCAGTAACTGTCGCAGTAACACCTGACTTTCCTTCGAAAGATGCTGCTAAAGTACTATATTCATTAAATAAATTTGTATAATTTGCATTGTCATTTGTAACTATAATAGTATCTTCATATTTAAATAACTTATCATTTTCAAAGAAATATATAATTGACTGTCCACTATTATTTTTACAAGTCATCGCGGATTTATTTTCACTATCAACATCAAGACTAATTAAATCATAATCACTTTCCTCAAGCTTAGCAATATTATACTTTGTTGGTGTAATACTTAATTGATATGAAAAATTCTTATTAGACTTATTTGCAATTAATCCATTTATTTTTACTACAGCAAGCTGTGTATTATTATCATCATACAATCTAATAAAATATAAATCATTTGTTAAATCAAGCTCTTTATCAACATTATTATTAACTAAAAAACTTAATGTTCCAGCATCAAAACTAATATTTGTAAAAGTAACATCGCTTAAATTTACTTCATTATTTGTAAATGCATAAATAGTATTTTTACTATTATCGGTAACATTTGTTATGGTGTTAGTCCCATTTTCAGTATTATTTGAAGTGTTATTATTAGTTACGTAATTATTGGTAAATGCTTTATTATATAAATAATCACGGTATGCTTTTTGAATATCAGGTAAGAAATAAATTACCACAATAAAAATAATAAACAAAAAAAGTGTACCAATCCAACCATATTTTTTTGTATCAGTTCTTCCTATTGTAACTGATTGTAAAGGATTTGCATCTATATTAACTTTTCTTCTTCTAGCCAAGTTATTCCCTCCTACTCTTCATAGTAATTATACTATATTTGTAAATATAAAACAAGAAAAGTATTGCACTTTGAAATATTTATTGTTATAATATATCTAGTTTTGTTGGAGCAAAACAATTTGGCGGGGTATATCAACTGGCTAGATAGTTCGGTTCATACCCGAAATGTTGGGGGTTCGAGTCCCTCCCCCGCTACCAAATAAATATTAATAGATAGAAATATCTATTTTTTTTAGAGGTGATTATTTAAAACTAAATAATCCAAGTTAATTGTATCACGTTTTTCTATAAACCCCAACGAACAAGTTAGAATAATTTTACTTAAATAATGAGAAAATAGTATTAAAAAGACTGGCAAGCATATTGCATAATAAAAATGATTAAAATTATATTTATTATTTAGTTAATCACAACCTTTAAGCTATTAGAAAGAAAAAAGGACTTACTCAAGCAAAATTTATAGAGCTTTGTAATCATAGTGAAGAATTTAAAACGAATATTGAATGCGTCACTTACTTTTAAAATTCAGATTTTTCTCTGAACATTTTTTCTTTTGTAGACAAAGTCAAAAATATATGATATAATCTATTTGTTTTTGAAAAACTTTTAAAAAAAAGAAAGAAGGATTTTATATGAAAAATGAAATAGAGGAAACATCTATAGTTGCTTTAGGTGGCCTCGGAGAAGTTGGAAAAAACATGTATGTTATTACTCATAAAGACGAAATAATTATAATAGATTGTGGAGTTCTTTTCCCCGAGGATGACTTACTTGGAATAGATTATGTAATACAAGATTATACATATCTTAAGCAAAACGAAAGTAAAATTAAAGCATTATTAATAACGCACGGACACGAAGATCATATCGGAGGAATTCCGTTTTTACTTCAAAGTGTAAATATTCCTGTTATTTATGCTCCAAAGATTGCAACAGACTTAATTAATAAAAAACTTGATGAAAGAAATATTAATTATAAAAATATTGAACTTATTAACAAAGATTTAGTTTTAGAGTATAAATATTTTAAAATTGAATTTGTTAATACAACTCACTCAATACCAGATAGTTTTGCAATATGTATTCATACACCAAATGGAACAATTTTTGAAACTGGAGATTTTAAATTTGATTTAACTCCAATTGGTCCAATGGCAGATATTCATAAAATGGCTAAAATTGGTGCTGAAGGTGTAACATTACTTTTAAGTGATTCAACAAATGCCTTATCCGAAGGTTATTCAAAAAGTGAATCATCAGTTGATGGAACATTAAATGATATTATATCAAGACATCACGGAAGAGTTATAATTGCAACATTTGCCTCAAATATATTTAGAATTAAACACATTGTTGAAACTTGTAAACAATATGGAAGAAAAATTATAGTCTTTGGTAGAAGTATGGAAAATGCAATTGAACTTGCAAGTAATAATGGTCTTATCGAAGATAAAAGTATATTTATTGATGCATATCAAGCAAAAAGTTTAAAAAGAAATGAAGTTTGTATATTATGTACTGGTACTCAAGGAGAACCTCTTGCGGCTTTATCAAGAATTGCCAATGGTGTTCATAAACAAATATCATTATTAAATGATGACCTAGTAATTTTCTCATCAAGTGCTATACCTGGTAATGCTAATAGTATAAATAAAATTATTAATAAACTTTATCTAAAAGGCGTAAGAGTATTTACAAATACAGAATTTAGTGATATTCATACATCAGGTCACGCTAAAGAAGAGGAACTTAAATGGATGCTTCGAATTATTAAACCAGCATATTTTATGCCAATGCACGGAGAATATAGAATGCTTAAAAAACACGCTGAAATTGCCAAAATGTGTGATGTTGAAAACTCTATAATCTGCGAAAATGGTAATGTTGTTAAAATGCTTAATGGTAAAGTATATAAAGATGGTAATGTGGTATCCGGAGATGTTTATGTTGATGGTTCAAGAGTTGGCGATGTAGGGTCTGTCGTTATAAAAGATAGAAAACTTATGAGTCACGATGGAATTTTAATTACAATTTTAAATATAAACACTTTAACAAGAAAACTTTTAATTAAACCAAATGTTACTGCTCGTGGATTTGTTACAATAAATGAAAACATTGAACTAATTAATAAAATTGAAAATAAAATTTCTGATATTACAAATAACTATTTAGCAAAATCAATTTATAGTTATACTGATTTAAAAAATCAAATCATTTTAGAGGTTCTTCCATACATTAATGAACTTACAGGAAGAAGGCCAATTATATTACCTGTAATTATGGAAGTTAATCAATCTATATATTAAAAAAACTGCAATAATCATATTGCAATTTTTTTATAGGCATTTTTCTAATTGTTCATTTTGACTATAGAATCTATCAAATGTTAAATACTTTGCTCCATCTTTTATTAGCACCTGAGGTTTTTGTACCTCTTTATTTTTAAAAACTGTTTCACAGTTTAAAGTAAAATACTTCGGACTAAATATCATACAAAGTTTATCACTTGCCCAATGTTTTTCTAATACATTTCTGTCTATTTTGGAAAATGAACTAGGGTATTGTCCGTGTGAATGATAACAGCCAATTACATCGAGGTTTTTAGATTTAGCAAAATTTAATGCTCTAGATTCATAAAAAAGAGGAAACATAAATTCATTTTCTGAACCCACTAAATCTTTTTCATAATACATTTGAGTAACATAAAAATATTTAAGGCCATCTTTTTCTACCATACTTCCTAAAAGATAACCACCACATTCGTGAAATTCATCAATAAATGCGTGATTTATAATAGCGTCAGATACATTTAAATTCATAATAACAATTGACTTTTGTGTTTCCATAAATTCCTTTCAAAAAGAAGAAGTAATTATTTTGCTTCTTCTTGTGCTCTTGTTTCTCTGATAACAGTAATTTTAATTGTACCAGGATATTGCATTTCTTTTTCAATTCTTTCTTTCATATCTCTAGCAATTTTAAAACTTGTTAAGTCATCAACTTCGTTAGGTTTAACCATAACTCTAACTTCTCTTCCGGCCTGCATTGCATAAGTTTTTTCAACTCCCTCGAAAGAGTTTCCGATACTTTCTAATTGTTCAAGTCTCTTAATGTAATTTTCAACTGAATCATTTCTTGCACCAGGTCTTGCAGCACTTAAGGTATCCGCTACAGCGACAAGATTTGCAATTACCGTTTTTGCTTCTTTAGCACCGTGATGTGAAATAATTGCATCAAGTACAGTCTCATTTTCGTGATATTTTTTAGCAATATCATAACCAATTTCAACGTGAGAGCCTTCAACTTCGAAATCTATTGCTTTACCAATATCGTGTAAAAGTCCTGCTCTTTTTGCAAGTGAAATGTTTTCACCAAGTTCTGATGCCATAAGGCCACATAAATTGGCAACCTCAATTGAGTGTTTTAAAGCATTTTGTCCATAACTTGTACGATAATTTAATTTACCAATTAAATGTAAAAGTTCTGGATCCATTCTAGTAAGACCAAGTTCATTCATTGTCTTATTACCAAGTTCAGTAATCTTACTATCAATATCTCTTACAGTTTTATCATATACTTCCTCGATTCTTGCAGGATGTATACGACCATCTTTAATAAGGGTTTCAATAGTAATTTTAGCAATCTCTCTACGAAGTGGATCAAAAGATGATATTACAATTGCCTCCGGAGTATCATCAATTATTAAATCAACTCCTGTAATTGATTCAATAGTACGAATATTTCTTCCTTCACGGCCAATTAAACGACCCTTCATTTCATCATTAGGAAGCTCAATTGTACTAACTGTCTGAAGACCTACAACATCATCAGCATATCTTTCCATTGAACCAACAATCAATTGTTTTGCTTTTTCATTTGCCTCAAGTTTTGCTTTAGCAGTTTCTTCGGAAATATACTGTGCAATTTCCTTACTCATATCAGCCTCAACTCTTGACATAATTTGTTTTCTAGCATTATCTTTACTTAAGCCAGATATTTTTTCTAATTTTTCTATTTCCTCTTTTAAAAGAGTATCCATTTTATCCTCTTTTTCTTGGATAGTTTGATTTCTTAAATTTAGAGAATTTTCTTTTGCATCTAAAGACGAATCTCTTTTCTGAAGCATTTCTTCTCTTTTATCAAGATTATTTTCTCTACTAATTAAACGATTTTCAGTTTCTTTAAGTTCAGCTTTTTTTTCTTTTATTTCAGCATCTGTTTGTTGTTTTAATTTAAAACTTTCTTCTTTAAGTTCCAAAAGGGCATCTCTTTTTTGTTTGTCTGCCTCTTTTTTTGCTTCTTCAATTAGTTTAATAGCTTTATTAGTGCGTTTTTTATTTATAACAAAGAATATTACAAATACTAAAGCACCACCAATTATTAATCCAATAATTAGAGTTAAAATGGAAGTTGTAGTTAATTCCATTTTAATCCTCACTTTCCTTTTATATAGAATTTTTTTAATTCCTACAATTTAATTATATATTTTTTTTCAAACTTAATCAATAGAAAAATAATATAGGTTTACAAAATTACCTATATTACATATAAAAATATTGAAAAAAAGAATAATATACTTGCCGCTAAAACAAAAAAATGGAAAATTGAATGCATATATTTTTTCTTTTTACCTACTCCGTAAAATATCGCACCAATAGTATAAATAACTCCTGCACTAATCATTAAATAAATACCCGCTATGTCAATACTTTTTACTAATGCTTTAAAGGTGAATATAATCATCCAACCCATTACTAAATAAAGAAACATTGAAAATTTTTTATATTTATTTAAATTTATAGAATTTAAAGTTATACCAAGGATTGCACATCCCCATATAACGCCAAAGACTGTCCATCCTAAAGCCTTAGGAAGAGAAACTAATGCATAAGGTGTATAGGTTCCTGCTATAAGTAAAAAGATTGAATCGTGATCTAATATTCTAAAAACCCTTTTTGCATTATTAGGCTTAAATGAATGATATAATGTTGACATCGTATATAAAATAATAGAACAAGTTCCATAAATAACAGAACTTACTACCGCATAAACATTATGATGAATTGCACTAAAAACAGTGCACAAAACAAGTGCTGCAATCGAAAGAAGGCATCCTACTCCGTGACTTATCGCCGATAATAGTTCCTCACATAAATTATACTTAGGTATTTCAATTTTATCTTTTAATTTCATATATAAATCATACCATAAATATTATTATTTTTAAACGACAAATATGTAATATTCGTTCTCTTTAATTAATAAAGACAAAAGAAATAGTTGACAAACAATTTAAGTACCATTAAAATATAAACCAATATCTTTGAGGAGTTATTATGGAAAACAAAATTAACTTGCTATTACCACTAATAAATGAATATTATTTATTTTTAAAAAATAATTCAATCTATGATGAAAGAAACTTTGACTACATATTCAATTTTCTTAACTATATAAATAGCTTTAAGTTTGATGAAAATCTACCTATCAATGGAGTATATTTAAAGGACAAAAGACAAATTATTCTCAACTTAAAGAAACTTATAATTGCCGAAAAATATAAAATTATTAATCGTGAAATTCTTATCATAGAATATTTTATATTATTATTTCACGAAATAATCCACGTCTTACAAAATATATATTGTGATAATTACAATGACAACAAATCACAAATTTTAAAAACGAGTTTTAATTTAAAAAAAGAATTTCCGCAATACATTCACAAATATCACGAATTATATCCTGATGAAGTAAACTCTAACTTTCGTTCAAATTTACTAGTATATAGTTATTTATTACAATATAAGAATACGTCTGAAATAACAATATGGGAAGAAAAAAATCTTATCCAAAATATATCAAGAAGCATTATAACGAATAGTTATATCATTAATTCTCAAATTAAATATTTATACAAAATAATTATTAATATGGCTTATGAAGAAAAGATTTATGATTTTACACAAAATGACTGTGTTAGTTTTGGAGTAACCAAAAATGATATTACATTAAAAAATATAATTGATAGCTATCAAACGCAAATATTGTGTTTTGATATAAATAATGTGGAAAGGAGGTTAATTAAATGAAATCATATATCGTTGGAGACAAAGAAATGCAAATTGTTGACACTCACTATGATGGTTCTGTTGAAGTTTATAATTTTAAAAGTTCATATGATAGTGCCCATTCTCATATTCATTATGACAAATATGGAAGAAAAACTATTTATAGAGATTTAAACAATCCAGATAAAGATGCTCACGAATTTTATCCATTAGAACAATATGCAATTTCTGCAAAGCAAGAAAGTTCTATATACAATTTTCCATTTGACTTTGAGTCATTAATGAATTCTCTAAACTTACTATCTAAAGAGCAATTAGAAAAACTTCTTGTTTATCTTAAATATGAACTTTCTTTAAATAATGAAGTAGTTATTGAAAAAACAAGATAATTAAAAAAAAGATGAAATTTCAACTAAGGTGATTTCATCTTTTAATTATTTTATACATTTTATAGTTTAAAATGTTTTTTTTCTATGTTATAATCTTTTTAAAGAAGGAATACTATGAAAAAATATATGATAATTGGTTATAAACCTTTAATAAATTATTACTTTAAAGAAATTTTAAATGATAGTAAATTAGTAGTTATTGACTTTTTAGAAAATTACACAGAATATGATTCAGGTTACAAGATGGAAGATGAAATCATTACTAATAAAAATTATAAAAGCTATAATGTTAAATTATCGTCCTCTGAATTTAAAAGAATACTAAATGAAGAGAAACCGGATTATATTTTATTTGGTGTATACGAAGGATTTTATCCTTTTGATATATATGATTTTATATTAACACTAAATCGATATAACCAATATAAAAGATTTAAATTTATTAGCCTTGTTTCAGATTATATATATGAAAGCGTTAATAAAAAGATTGTAACGGAAAAGGATATTAATAACCATTACAAAACTGTAAAAGGTTTATTTGTAAATAACTATATTAATCTAATAAAGCTATTTAATTTTGATTACACAGTTTTTATAAAGAGCAATTTACTTGGTTATTATACTTTTAATAGTTTATTATGTAAGAAAATAAAAAATATATGTAATGGTTTACAAGATATTCCATTTCCAACTAATAATGAAAAAGAAATCTACACACTTAGTTTTATTCATATGAACGATTTAGTTAAAATATGTTTAGATTTTTTTAAGCGAGAAAATAATGAAATAATTAATCTATGCAACAGTGATACTATAACTATTTTTGAAATCGAAGAAATAATTTGTAATTATTTTGATTTAAATAACTATAGTAACACATCACATAAAAAGTATTTGAGCAACAAAAAACTAAATAAAATTATTAATTATAAAAATTATATATCAACAAAAGATGGAATAAAGGACACGTTGAATTATTACGTTAAAGCTTATAAAATTGATAAATTAACAACCAAAGTCAAAAAAGAAATAGATAATCTATCAAAAGAAGAATTAATTGATTTAGTAAAAAAATATAATCAAAATAGTTTATTAAACAAAGATGTTATTAATTATATAATCAAAAAATTAAAAAAATATGATAAATAAAGTATTATTATCTCATACATAATGTGTTATAATATTTTTCACAAAGGAGAAAAAATATGCAAGATGAATTTATGAAATATATGGAATACTTATTTGTGACTGGACAACTTGATGAAATGAATAACGATGAACTTTCTGAAATTGCCAATGAACTTCTTAATAATGATGATTCATTAGATACTGATGAAAATCAAATGAAAAGATAAAAAACAATGCCACTTAAGCATTGTTTTCGTTTGAGGTCAAATTAATACTTCCAACTCCACCTTCAATAGTTAGACTTACAAGTCCATTACCATTTTCATAATTTGAATTTATTTCTTCACCATTAACTTTAATGTTTCCTACGCCTTTATTAATTTTAACTTTGTAATCATTTAAACTATTAAATAAGTTAATATTAAATTCACCTACACCAGTACTAATTTTATTACTTCCTTTGAATAAAGCAGAAATATTTGTTTTACCAGCACCCATAGTTAAATTTAAATTATAAATATTTCCATATTCAATATCAAGACTTCCTGCTCCTCCTAAAACTTTAGTTTCATCTAAAACAGTTAATCTTTTAAAATCAATTTTACCAGCACCTTGTTTTAAATTTAATTTTTTAGTTACAAGGTTTTCCGCTTCAATCTTACCAGCACCTGTAGTAAATTCAACTTCACTAAATTCTTTATCCGTAGGAAGATAGATAATTAAATTACTATCTTTGGTTTCAAAAGAAACATTTATTTTTTCCTCGTTAATTTTAATTACTCCATTTTTACTTTCTAATTTAACATTTTTATTATTCGTTTCTATTTTGAAAGTTTCCGCATCCTTTATAATTAAATTTGTATAAGATAAAGTTACACTTAATTTAGAAATATTTTCATTTCCATCATAGATAACTTTATTTTCTTTTAAAAGAGCTCCGGTACTAAAAAACTTTTTAAAAACATTATATTTTCCTGTGTAAAGTCCGTATATAACAAATATTATTAATGCAAGAATTATTAATCTAAATAATCTTTTTATCATTTAACATCTACTCCACCAAAGATGCATACAGAATTTAAATAAACAGTAACTTCATTTTTACTATCCCCTTTTCTACGTTTAACATCAACACCGCCGAAAAATGGAGTCGAAGATACTTTAACTTTCACATTTTCAGGAACATATATATCAATTCCACCGAAAACTGATAATGTATTTATAACAATATCTTTTTCAATAACAGCATCTCTTAAATCTAATTTAATTCCACCAAAGATTGATTTTAAATCCATATTTTCAATCTTTTCATTATCAAATTTCAAATCTTGAGAACCAAATACTGCTATATAGTCATTATTATCCTTATTATTTGCATTAATCTTTTTAATTTCTTTACCATTAATACTTAATACATCTTTGAACACTAATAATAATCCAATAGATATTAATATAACTGGTAATAATAATTTAACTAAAAGCTCATATTCAATTAAATCTCTTTCCGCTAAAAAAAGCCAAACACCAATAATTAAAAATATTAAACTTGAAGTTTTATCTTTATCATTTATAAGTCCTACTAAAGAAGGAATAATTATAAATAATGTCCACCATCCTGAAAAAAATAAATTAATATTAGTAATTCCAAAAGCATTTAATCCTAGAATTAAACCAATAAAAATTAATAAAAATCCAATAATATATTTTGTGTAATCTTTCATATCTAACCTACTTTCTATAAAAATTATAACACTTAATAAAGTCTATGTAAAACTTTTTTTCATATCATTGATTTAAATATTCATTTAATTTATCTTTTAAATTGTTATAATCTTTAATTCCAATATTATATATTCTATCTAACTCTTTTTCATTTACTTTATTAAGACTTATATCAACACTTTCTGAAGGGTAGAATGTAAATATTTTATTTTCATTATTAAGTTTATCAATGATTTCTAATGATTTATTATATTGTTTATATCTATTAAGCATTGCATTTATAAAATTAGGATATTTTTTATATTTAGCTTTTACTGCCATAACTTCGCCTTTATTAAATGGCTTTTTAGTATAACCTTTTTCTCTTGTTAATATAACAATTATTTTATCATATTTTAAAGATAAAGCTTTTTCTATTGGAATGCTGTCACATATTGCTCCATCTAAATAATAATGATTATCAATTTCAACAATATTTGTTAAAAAAGGCATTGCGCTACTTGCTCTTAAAACTTCAATCTGATTATAAACATTTTTAACTTCAATGTATTCTGCAAGTCCCGTTTCAACATTTGATACCGTCGCTAAAATAAGTTTATAATTTTTTTCGTATTCTTTTTCATCAAAAACTTCAAGATTTTTTGTAACATTATAATAAGCAAAATCTTTATTAACAAAATTACCAGTTTCAATTAATGATTTTTTACCCATATATCTTGAATCTTTTGAGTATTTTTTATTTATATTAATACATCTTCCTACTTGCCTAGAGTAATAATTTGGAGCAATGATTGCCCCTGCAGAAACACCGATTATAGCATCAATATTTATACCCTCTTCAATAAATTTATCCACTATTGCGGCAGTATACATTCCTCTAAAAGCGCCACCTTCTAAAAGTAAAAGTGTTTTCATAAAAGCCTCCTTTTCAAAATAATTATATCTATTTTTTTATTAAAAGTACATACTGTGTATCATCACTTGCAACTATTTTACAGTTTGGATTTAATGTATTATAATCATAGAAAAATTCTTTATTTATATCAGTATATGTTAGATGCTCATAAATTAATAAGCCATTTTTCGAAGCAATTTCTTGAATATCTTTATAAGAATATTTACTTTGCATTTCTTCGCCTGCACCTAATGCCAATATTTTATTTTTGCTTTCATACTTTTCATTCGGATAATCTATTACTAGACTGCTTCCACTACACATAATGTTTGATATTTTATTTATAACACTAGCAAATTCCTTTTTACTTAAATAATAACTAATTCCTAAAAGTGATATATGACTTTTTAATTTTGGATTAAATCCACTACTTAATAAATCTTTTTCAAAATCTTTTGTTAAATCACTTTTAACATAATTAATATTTTTTATATCAATATTATTTTTCTTAAGTAAATTTTCTTTATCTACTATAACACTCTCCTTATCAAGTTCAAATATTTTTAACATATTATTACATTTTAAAGAAGATAAATCATAACCACTTGCAAGTAGAACATATTGTTTAAGTCCTAATCTAATTTCACTATTTAAGCATCTTTCATTAAATGCACTTCTTGCAAGTATAGTTGGAGCAAGGTACCTATTAACAATATGCTTAACAGGATCATTACCTTGATATTCCTTATCTAAGAAATTAATACCTATTTTTAAATTATTACAGATATTATCATAATCCTTTCCTAATACTGTTTTTGCATTTTTTTCAAAATAGATTTTAATATTACTATTTTCGCTATGATATGCTTTTACAAATAAGCACATTTTTGCCGTTAAATTTTCCATATTTTTTTCACCTCTTATACTTAATACCATCTTTTCTAAAACTTTACTAGACTTGAAAAAAAAACATTTTGTGGTAATATAAGTATAGAAATTGAGATAAAACTTTTAATATTTTTTATAAATTTATTAACTCTTCATATTTTTTATAGTAATAAGAAAAATCACTTTTTGAGTATTTTAATGCTCTTTGCGTTCTAATAAATAAAACTTTAATCATCATTACTTTTACTTTTTCATAATCCTCATTTACTAAATCAAATATTTTTTGAAAAGAAATTAGTTTTAATAATATTATATCTGAATTACTTCATATTTTTAACTCACTTTTGAAAGTGCAAAATAAGAAATGATAGCACTATAAAGTCTTTATTTATATAAAATAAATAATGGCAGTGCCATCCTTAATAACATCGGTAATAATTATTATCATTAAATAGTTACTATTTCCATAGTTATTAAATAATCTTTAATTTCATCA
>ERZ808252.1744-NODE-1744-length-14926-cov-3.756640_pt1 | contig 14926 bp, 19 predicted proteins | sample MGYA00521242_ERZ808252 | MGnify/ENA primary metagenome ERZ808252 (study PRJEB31516, sample SAMN03275581) | gut metagenome | biome: mammalia-associated habitat; material: feces | host: Papio cynocephalus | place: Kenya | collected 2012-08-07 ...
TTCTCCTTATATATGTCAAGTTTTGGAGCCTTATGAAATTACAAGATTCCAAAGGACAATACTGTTCCATATAATCATAGTCAATCGTTTTGGAGCCTTATGAAATTACAAGATTAAATGGCAATGGAACACCAAGTGAGTAGTATTTTCTTATTTATTTTCACTTATACCAATTTTCATGTTTCTATTATAAGTATATAATGGGAGATGGAAATATGGGAGAAGAAAGAGTAAAGTATAGATATAAAGGATATCTGATTAGAAAAACAGTTGATGGAACAGGAGTTGTTTCAAAAACCGAGACATACATAGGAGACACTTATGCTATTTCAAGAGCAAAAGCAATCTCAAATCTCAGATATAGAATGAGAGGAAAAGGAAGAAATAGTGTCACTTATGAAAATTATGGTGATGCAGGTATCATTGAGGAATATGATGCTAAATTAGCATAAGCAAAAAAAACGGGCATAAAAAATGTCCGTTTTTATTTTGAATACACTTATAAATCATCTTTATGTAAAATATAAAGGAATAGGAGAATTATATTATGGAAGAAATGAAAGAGATTATTGAGAAACTAAATAAGGCGGCAGATGCATATTACAACAATGGGGAAGAAATTATCTCCAATTATGAGTATGATATGCTTTTTGACAAATTAGTAGATTTGGAGAATGAAACAGGTGTTATCTTTCCTGATAGTCCAACACAGAAAGTTGGTTCAAATGTATTACAATCCAGCAAGTTAAAAAAGGTTACACATAAGCATCCAGCATTATCACTTGATAAAACAAAGTCGATAGATGATTTAAAAAGTTGGCTTGGTGATAAGCTTGGTGTATTATCTTGGAAAATGGATGGACTTACAGGCGTAGCAACATACATAGATGGCTTGCTTGTATCATTGGTTACAAGAGGGAATGGAACTATTGGAGAAGATATAACACACAATGCAAAGTTTATCAAAGGATTGCCAATGAAAATTGCAACAAAAGGTGAAATTGAAATCAGGGGAGAATTGGTTATGTCTTATTCAGAATTTGACAGAATCAATGATGGACTTGAAGAGCCATACAAGAATCCAAGAAATCTTGCTGCTGGAACAGTAAGAGCATTGGATGATAGTATTCAGACTAGAGAAGTATGGTTTTGTGGATTCCATTTGGTGTCAGCTTCTGATAAGCAAATTGGTTCAATCAATTCATTTAATGAGAGATTAAATGTAATGCAGAATTTAGGAATAAATACTGTTGAGCATGTGTTAGTAACTGCAGATGAATTATCATATAAAATTTACGATGATTTTGAGAAAAGAATCTCTAAAAATGAATTTCCAACTGATGGATTAGTGGTAGAATATGATGATATCTCATTTGGTGAGAATCTTGGTTTCACTGGTCATCATCCAAGATATGGTATGGCTTTCAAATGGATGGATGAAACAAAAGATACAGTGCTTAGAAAAATTGAGTGGTCGGCTTCAAGAACCGGCTTATTAAACCCAGTTGCAGTGTTTGATTCAATTAATCTGGAAGGCACAACAGTATCAAGAGCAAGTGTTCATAATCTATCTTATATGTATGATATGGATTTAAGGATTGGTGACAATGTTTCTGTGTACAAGGCAAATATGATTATTCCCCAAATTGCAGAAAATAAAGCTGTGAGAAACGAAGAGAAGGCTTCCTTTGATAATTATAAGAAAGTTATGATTCCATCTACTTGTCCTGTATGTGGAAAAGATACAACTATTGCCAATACAAAAGACTCTTATGTATTGAAGTGTACCAATTCTGATTGTGCAGCTAAGAAAATTGGAAAACTGATTCATTTTTGCAACAGAGATGCTATGAATTTGGATGGGTTTGCTAAGAGTATTATAACAACATTAGTAGAACATGGATATGTAACAAACTATGCAGATTTATATAATCTTGATAGATATCCTGAGATTTCAAAAATGGAGGGATTTGGTGAAAAGTCATATAAGAATCTGCTTGCTTCTGCTGAAAAATCCAGAGATACTGATTTTGTAGCTTTTATTTATTCAATGGGAATTCCCAATATTGGTAAAGGTCAGGCAAAATTACTAAGAAATCATTTAGATGAAATATATGATGCAAGTATTATTGAAGATACTGATGAATCATATAATCTAATTGGATTTTTAGTATCTTTGTATAGAAAATCTTATGATTTTACAAAGATTGATGGGTTTGGAAATGTGATTGTAAATTCATTGAATGATTGGATAAAGAATTATCTAGCAGAACCTAAAACAGAAGATGTTTTGGATTTGCTTAAAATAATGAGATTTACAGACAAAAAGCTGAACAAAGATATGAGTCTTAAAGGGAAGACATTTGTAATAACAGGAACACTTAAAACCTTCAAAAACAGAAATGAGTTGGTTGCTTATATTGAAAATCTTGGAGGAAAAGTTAGTGGTTCTGTCTCCTCAAAGACAAGTTATCTTATCAATAATGATGTAACTTCTACATCAGGGAAAAATAAGAAAGCAAAGGAATTGGGAGTTGCAATCTTATCGGAGAAAGACTTTCTTTCACTGCTGTAAAAAAACAGGGACTACTTTTATAAGTAGTCCTTTTTTGATGGAATTTAATTCCTTTTGCTGACGCTCCTTAAATCTGAAAATTTAGAGTTTTACTAACTAAATTATAAAAAGTTGCAAAAAAGCAAAAATATAATTATTTGTTACAATATAAAAAAACATATTTAGAGATATAGATTAAGGAAAAGGGAGATGAAAATGAGAAAAGTAGAAAATTATTTAAAGCAAAGTATTGAAAATATTCTTAATTATGGGTATATGGATGAAAACCCACGTCCAAAATACAAGGATGGAACACCGGCACACACAATGTCAGTAAATCATGTTGTCAGACAGTATGATTTAAGCAAAGAATTCCCAATTACAGAGGTAAGAAGAATCGCATGGAAGAGTGCAATTAAGGAAATCTTTTGGATTTATCAGGATAAGTCCAATGATTTGTCTGTCCTTAATGAAAAGTACAATGTTCATTATTGGAATGAATGGGAATCAAAGGATATTCCAGGAACTATTGGACAGAGATATGGAGCAGATGTCAACAAGTATGATTTAATTGATAATCTGATTTTGGATATCAAGAAAAATCCATATGGAAGAAGAAAAGTTATGTCTTTATGGCAGGAATCAAGTCTTAGAGCAACAGATGGACTTGCACCATGTGCATTCTTAACAATTTGGAATGTAAGAGGAGAGTATCTTGATATGATGCTTGTTCAGAGATCAGGAGATATGCTGACAGCAAGCGGAGCAGGCGGAGTAAATGAAGTACAGTATGCAGCTTTACAGATGATGATTGCTGACTGTACTGGTTATAAGCCGGGCATTTTCACTCATGTTGTTGCAAATGAGCAGATTTATGACAGACATTTTGATAATGCCAAGGAAATCTGTAAAAGAATTGATGACATGGATAAAGGAGATAGAGAAACACCAAGAATGGTTCTTAATCATAAAGATTCTTTTTATGATTACACAATTGATGATTTTTCATTAGAAAATTATCAGCCAAAAGAACCGCAGCTTTCTTTTGAACTTGGCATCTAAAAATAAAAAAAGGAGAGATAATATATCTCTCCTTTTATAAACAATGACTGACAGATATTTCACTATCAGTCACTGTCTACATAAGAGGTAAACACCAATCCCATATTTAGTGGGGTAAATACGGGAAAACAAAAGAAATCTAGTCAACACCTAAAAGGTTGTTGCTAAAATAAATATGGTAGATTTTTACAAGGAGAAGAAAATATGGGAAATTATAGAATTGAAATTAATGATAATAAAACTGAATACTATGGAATTCCAAGACGTAGAAACATTTTCTATAAAATAGAAAAAGATATTATAAATGCTGATTTAGAAGATGAAGATGATCAGTATTTTGAGAACCAAGAAGATGATGATTCATATGTTTACAGAAAGGAAGAGTTGAGGGAAACAGATAACCAAAAATTATCTGAATCGCTTATGGAGATTATGGCTGAGTTTTTAGGGAAAGGTTATCTTGTTTATTTTTCAAATGACAAGAAGCTATTACTGTCTCCAAGTCAAATTCCTATATTTAGATATGCATATGATGGAACAGTAACAATTTCATTTTTTGAGTCAAAGGAAGATAATGGAATATTTGTACATGAAATTGTTGCAAATTACAAAAGAGATTTTACACTTTGGGTAGATATATTAAAAGAATACAAAGATATGCCATTTATTTTGTTGGTTGAAAGAGAAGACAAATTTTGGCAGTTAATCACAGAATAAGGAGTAGGTATATGAATATAAATGATGTGAAAAAAATGACTCCAAAAGAAGTAGCAGAATTTTGTGATGACAACTATTTTAATTTCCCAATAATGAAGCATATTGAATCAACAGATGATTTAAAAGAAGCATCAAAATATATGGGAATTTTAATGGGACATTATTCATTTTTGGCATCACTTTTGGCACACTTGAAATATATGATACGTGATGCAAAAGTTAGTGGAAACCAAAAAGAAGCAAATGATTTGATAGACAAAAGAACAACCATTGATTTAGCATTTAATATTATAAAAGACCAATATGCCATGATTTCAAGAAGGATTACAATTTATGAAGATTTGGCAGATGAAATGAAAATGACTGACTACATCAAGAAGAAAAAATAGTTTTTGCAAAACAGTTCATAAACACAAAAGCAGTATAGTAAAAGAGAGGTGAAAATACATGGGACAGGCATATGAAGAGAAGACTGAACATCTGATTGAAATGTTTATGAAGTACAGTGATAAAAAGTCATTAGATGTAAATGAGTTTCTGAAGATTAGGAAGCAGGCAATTAAAGAAACAGATGATATTGTTTTTAATGGAACAAATATTATCAGACCATTAAGTGATACCAAGATACCACAAGAAGAGAAAAGAACAAATAAAAAAGAAAACAGCAGAATGGAAAGTGGTAATCACAAAAAGCAATCAAACACAAAACCAATAGAAAAGGCAGAGGTACATACAGAAGAATTAGAATCTGATGAACTTACAAAGGAAGATATGTTTTTAGCGATGATTAAGGATGTAGAAGATTAAGGAGGTTTACAATGAAGAGATATATTGCAGTTGACAGTGGAAAGTATGCAACCAAGGTTGCTTGTTACATTCCAGATTCTGAAAAGATAGAAAAGTTTAAGTTTAGAACTAAGATTAGTGATGGGAATTTTAAGGATGATGCAGTAGAAACAGCAACAATGGTGGTAGAGTATGAAGGAAAAACATACAAGATTGGCAATGGAGCTGTAAAGGAAGCAGAATTGAATACCAGTAAGACAAGTGAAATCCATAAGATTTGTACACTTACAGCCATTGCAATGTGTGTAAGTAAGGATGAAGTGGATGAAGTATGTGTGGCAGCAGGAATTCCAGTAAAAGAATGGGAAAATGTTGAGAAAAGAGCAGAATATAAGGCTTATATTTTTCCAGAGGGAGAAATCTCACTAAAGATTATGGACAATCAGCTAAATCCTGTTACTAAGACATTTAAGATTGTTTCAAGACATGTATACCCTGAGACAATGGGAGCATTGTATTTGGATAATGTAGTAGAAAACAGTAATGATGCAGTAGCAATTATTGATCTAGGAAATCTGAATGTAAATGGTACTTACTGGAATAGAAGAGAGTTGGATAGACAGTATAGCTTTACAGATGAGTTAGGTGGAAGCATTTTGATTTCAGGATTAAGTCAGGAACTTTCAGCAGAATTTTCAAGATGTGATGAAAACTATGTGGCAAAGGTGTTAAAGCAGCCTTTGGAACATAGAATGCTTGTTCCAAACAAACCAAATCCAGAGATTGAAAAGCGAAGTAAGGAAATGATTACAGAATATCTTATTGATTTTGTAAATCTAATCAAGAGGCGGTGTGATGCCAAGCATTGGTCATTGGATTTTATGACATTAGTATTTATTGGTGGAACTTCAAAGATTTTGGTTAATGAGATTAAGAATGTCTTTGGAGAGGAAACGGTTATCCCTGATGATCCAGAATATGCAAATGTAGTTGGTTTCTTAAGAATCATGTGTGGAAAGGTTTTGCATAAAATGATTCAAATTTAGTACATATTTAATGGGATAGTATAATTTGCTATCCCATTCTTTGTTAAGGAGAGAAAATATGGAGCATAAGAAGTTATTTACAGCATTAAAGATTGTTTTTGCGGTTATCAGCATCTTATTTCTGATGCTTACAGGGTATGCAAGCAGGCAATATCTGATGTGTACAGAAAAAGTGTCAGCAACTGCTTTGTATGGCAACAAAATCAATGGTGTATTTATAGACAGACTTGGAGAAGAAGTGGCATATGTTTATGCCTATGATGGAATAAATTACTCCAAGAAAGATATTACATCATTTGAAAAAGTTAAAAAAATAAACGAAAGTGGACAAACTTATGTGTGGGTATGTCCTACTAATCCAGAAATAAGTGCATTTGATAGAAAAGAAGATATTATAATATTTTCTTTCGTAAACATGACATTATCACTCATATTGACAATTGGTTTTACTTTCAAAGCAAAATGATTATTTTTGCAAAAATCAAGTAAAAATCAGTCAATGTTATAATTAAGTAAATAAAAGTAAAGGAGATATCAAAATTATGACAAAGCAGGAGCTAAGATTAGGAGATATTGTAAGTGTACCGGCAAGGGTAGACGGATACTTGGATAAGGGTTATACTGGTACAGTAATTGGAATTTATTCAAATCTGATTTCTATTAAGCCTAATGATAAGGATTTTAGGACTACAGTTATGAATTGTGATATTCCAAGACTTAAACTTGTCATGCACAAGGCAAACAGTACATTAGAAAGGGAATTTGACAATCTTTATGACTCAGTAAAGTAAGGTCATTGATATGGTGGCAGTATGAAGTGTAAGCTATGTGGAGGGAAAAGTCACAGATATGTAAAAATTAAAAATGGAAGCATTTGTGAAGAGTGTTATGATAAGATGCCAATGCTGATTGCGACAAACTGCAGTATATTGACATCATCAGAAATAACAAGTGCATACAGAATCATGAAAGACATAACAGATGAAGAAATAAAGGAAGTTTGTTGGTGTAGTATTGGTACTGAATATAGTGCAGTTGAACTTTCTGATGAAAAGTTGGTGGTGCAAAATGCTGCAATCAGCTATGAAGATATTAAAGATATCTCATTTTCAGTAATACCTAAATACAAAGTTAAGGATTCTGAAATTGGTTCAAAAAAACATTGTGCTAATGTAGATATTTATGTCACACTAGAAACCAAAAAGCCTTGTTTTAGAATCAACACTCTTGTTAAAAAAAATACATGTCTTGATTATATCATCCATGGGAGACAGATTACATTTGACTTGCCATATGTTTATATAAAAATAATCAATGCATTAAAGCAGGTTATTGAGGGAAAAGAAAAGGACTTTAGTTTCTTTCACAAGGAATATACAGATTATATTACAGATATAAAAAGAAAGAGAAAAGAAGAAAGAGAAAAGCTTGAGGAAGAATACATAAAGCAGAAACATGAAAAAGAGAGAGAAGAAAAGAGAAAAAGAGATCAGGAAGATTATTATAGATTTTATAACAGCTCAAAGGGTGAAAGATTTAACAAAGACAAAAAGCAGAATCAAAAGAATAATAAAAGTGACAGTAAAAGTAGAAAAGCCAATCAAAAGAATGCTAAAGTATCAGAGTTTGAAAAGGCAAAGAAAATGTTTGGCGTAGAAATTCCATATACAGAGGCTGAAATCAGAAAGAAGAGAAATGAACTTATCAAAAAGGTTCATCCTGATGCTGGTGGTTCTGAAAAGAAAGCAGCACAGATAAATGAATATTATGCCTTGTTGAAAAAGTTTGTTGTATCATAAAAGAAAGGAGGATGAAGCATATGGATAAAAAGGAAGAAAAATTTGCATTATATAATCAGATAAAACTTGCAATCTTCATCACAATTACAGCTATTTTAATAATGTGGCTTAAAACAAATGTTATAAGTATGAATTATGTACCAACAAAGTCAATGGAAAATACACTATGTGTGGGAGATATTCTGCTTGGTAGCTGCAATACAGACAACATAAGCAGATATGACATCATTGTGTTTTACCCTCCAAAAGAAGCAAAGCCTGAGTACAAGTCTGAAAAATATGTAAAAAGGGTAATTGGACTTCCGGGAGATACTGTCAGTATTAAAGACAATAAAGTATATATCAATGGTAAACTGATTGAGGAAGATTATATAAAAGAACCAATGGAAACAGCCGATGCAACATATGAAATTCCAGAGGATGAATATTTTGTTATGGGAGATAACAGAAATAATTCATTGGATGCAAGATTTTGGAATGGTGCATTTGTAAAGAAAGATAGTATTTTGTCTGTAGAAACAACAATTATTTATCCTTTTAATAGGGTTGGAAGTTGTGTTTATAATTAACAAATTATGATATATGTTAATATCATAATTCAAATAGCATCTACTTTGACAGATGCTATTTTTTTTGCAAAACTTGAGTTCTGTGCATTTAAGGATTGTAATCAGATGGAAGCGATAAGATTAGATCTTGAAATATTAAAGAGACACCATCTTATATAAGATGATGTATCTCTTTTTTTTGATTCCTAAGTTTATTTAAAAGAATAAGATAAATCATATTTTATGTAAATTGTAAACAATGAAGTAGAAAGAGAGGATTTTGGTATGGATGAGAAGCAGTTACAAGAAATGATAGATGAAGTTACAAGAGGAAAAGTGTTTGATAGGAGTCAGATGCAACAAATCAGAGAGGGTTTTAAAAATGGGTTAAGTATGGAACAAATTCAAGTCTATGCGGATTCTAAGTTTGAGTGGGGGCAAATGGGACAAATCAGATGGGGTTTTGAGCATGATCTATCAGTAGAACAGGTGAAAATATATGCAAAGCCTGAATTTAATGGATATCAAATGAGTGAAATTAGAAATGGTTTTGAAGATGGATTGACAATAGAACAAATACAAGTATATGCTAATCCGAAATTTGATGCTGATTATGGTTGTAATACTCAGATGGATGAAATTAGACTAGGATTTCGTCATGGGTTGACAATGGAGCAAGTACAGATGTATGCAGATTCTAAATTTGGTTGGCATCAAATGGAAAAAATGAGAGAAGAAGCAGAGACACACTTATCAGAAATTATAACTCATTACAAAGGTGAACTTGGAGAGTTTGATTACAATAGAAGTGATTTTGTGTTACTGCATGATAAAGATGGAAAAGACTATCTCCAATACAATGAGCATATATATAATACTACTCTTATCTTACCAAGTGGACTTACAAACACAAGAAATATGTTTAAAAGGTGTACACTTCCTAATGGATTTACACTTAGAAATTTTGATACAAGTAAAGTCACAGACATGAGTGGTATGTTTGAAAAATGTAGTATGCCAGATAACTTTACACTTGGTGATGGATTTGATACAAGAAGTGTTGTGGATATGTCTTATATGTTTTATGGATGTAATGCACCAGATAACTTTGTGTTCAATGACAAGTTTGTAATAAATGATGACTGCATTGTAAAAAACATGTTTGAAGACAGCAACATTGATGATTTATCTCCATTATTATCTCCATTAGAAAGACCTGATTTAGAAACAGATGGAGAGGAATTATAAAATTATTCAAAAAAAATCAAGGAATTAAATTCCTAGAAATAGTCACAATAATAATTGTGGCTATTTTTTTATTCAAAATAACAGTGAAAAAGGAAAAATTGATCATGTTTTACCTGAAAGGAGGTAAACATTATGAATATTCCAATTTGGGAAAAGGCAGCAATGACAGTAGAAGAAGCAAGTGAATACAGCAATATTGGGATTGTAAAGATAAGAGAATTATTAAGCAGTCCAAATTGTACTTTTGTACTTCATGTAGGAAACAAAAAGCTGGTAAAGAAAAAAGAATTTTTGGAATTCCTATCTAAGGTAAACAGAATATAAAGATGGAAATTGTTGGCACTTTATGTTATGATACAAGTTATCCTACATAAAGTCTGCTATTTCCACAGAAAGAGGTGGAAATTAAATATGGGATTAAGTCTAAAAGGGAAGGAACTAGGAAAGGGAATCTCTCAAAGAAAAGATGGAAGATTCTCTGCTAGATACACCACAAGTAGTGGATTCAGAAAACAAAAGTATTTCAAAAGTTTAAGTGAATGCAGACAATGGTTAGCTGAAGAATTATTCAAAAAAGAACATTGTAATGTAGAAAATTATGATGAAATGACAACAGAAACATGGTATGAGTATTGGTTTAATGAATTAAAGAAAGATAATATCAAAAAAAATACCAGAAAAACTTACAATGATAGATGGAAAATCAATGTAAAACCATTTATTGGAAATAAGCCTTTGAATAAAGTTACAGCTATTGATTTGTTAGGTATTATGAAAAACATGAAAGAAAAAAATTATGCTGATTCTACGATGAATCACACAAGAGGATTGTTGCATCAATTATTTGACACGGCAGTTGATTTGGATGTAATTGATAAAAATCCAGTGAAAAGACAACTGCATGATGTCAAAGGAAGAGCAACAGAGAAGAAAGAGGCTTTGACTGATGAAGAATTAGAAAAATTCTTAAATGAAGCAAAACACAGAACTAAATATAATCAATATGCATTTATTCTGCAGACGGGATTAAGAATTGGTGAATTGATTGCACTTACATGGGATGATATTGATTTTGAAAAAAGAATGCTGACTGTCAATAAAACAATGGAGTATAGATCATCAGAAGGACAGTGGCATATAGGAACTCCAAAAACAAAATCAAGTAACAGAAAAATCTATCTCAATGATCTTGCAATAGATATATTAAAAGATCAAAGAAGAAAAAACATGAGTTTGAAACAGATTCCTATAGAATTTGCAAAACAAGTGTTTCTGACAAGAAATGGGACACCAACAAAGAATTCAGCTTATGATACATCTATTGTAGCAATATGTGATAAAGTAGGAATAAGGAGATTTGGGATTCACATTCTCAGACATACATTTGCAACAAGGTGTGCTAGAGCAGGAATGAAGCCTCAAGTCTTAAAAAAGATTATGGGACATGCAAAAATAAAAACAACAATGGATATTTATGTTACTGTGTTTGATTCTGATGAAATGAGAGAAATGAATTTCATCCAAGATAAGCTGATTGTCTAGCAGTGAAAATGGTGTAAAAAATGGTGTAAAACACAAAAAATAAGAAGAAATAAAAGCTGTAGAACCAAGTAAAATTAAGGCTCTACAAGGAAAGGAAAGTGAAAATATGAAATTAGGCATAGTAATTTCATATTAAAAACCTTAGAAAATGAGTGTTTAAGCCAAGGATTGAGGTAATAGATAAGAGAAATCACAATATAATCTTTACATAAGTTTACATATCATTATATATCTTGATAGCAAAATGGTGTAAAAATGGTGTAAACAAATGAATGAAATGTATTTGTGGACATAGCAGACTTTTGATAGGAGCATTTTATAAATGACTCTTTTTTTTGTGTCAAAAAATCAGAAAGGATAAAACTAAAATGAATGTGTTATGGAGCAGATACAAATATCCAATGAATTTAATCATGGATATAACAAAAGCTGAAAACTATGAGGTGTTAGTAGAGAATGGATTCCTTCCGTTTTCAAAAGAGATAAAAGATGGTGTTGAATATTTGATAGATAACTGCAGATATAAAAAACTTCTAGTAGATCATTACAAAAACTATATTCCATATAAAGAATTAAACAGTGAGTATGGATGTAGTCCAGAATCATTAGTTGGAAGAGTAAAGGTAATTAGAGAAGATTGGCTTTTTGAAAATAACATTATATTTATTAAGTATGGATATAAAAAAGCAACAGAATATATATCATTCATCAATGAATCAAGAAGTAAATTTAAACAAGAAAAAGAACAATCAGTTATATTAAATGTAAGTGTAGATTTCCTTGATATTGACAAAGTAACTAAAAAGGCTTTAAGAAAAAATGAAATAAAAACCATAAGGCAACTCTTAATATGGATGAAGAAGGATACAAAAGATATATACCTGGTTGGAAAAAGAAGATTTGAAAAGTTAAAAAATGCAACATGTAAATTCTTGCAATCAGAATTTAGCACACTAATAAATTTGAATTTACAAGAGATGATAAATCCTATATGTATAGGTGGGACTGATTTTGGGATAATCAAAGAATGGTATTTCACAAAAGATTTTCAAACATTCTATAGAGATGAATTATTAACAAAGGAGCTTTCAAAGAAAGGTTATGAAGTATGGATTGAGAGTTTGGAAGTAAAAGATAACAGACAAGAAATATATGAAATAAAAAAGGAAATAAAATATGTGTGTATACGGTATGTAAAATTAAATGATGTAATTTTGTCTATGATAAAGGGAGATGGAGATACAATATTTAAGGCTTTGGATAATTGTTTAGATAATTATAAAAAAATGAAACAAGTAAGAGCATTACCATATTAGTGTGAGTGCAACACTATTATATGCAAAATGAAAGGGGACACACTCAATATGGATTTACATGCTCCTTTATCCTTATAGTATCATAAGTAAATTTTTCAAGCAATACCACTTCTCCATTTATTTGTGATACCAAAAATTAACATATTTTTGGTAAATCAATAAATAAGGAGAATAATTATGAAGAAATATTATACAGAAAATAATGAAGTACATGAGGTAAGTATTTGCCAAGATTATTATTGTGATTCCCCAAGAGAGGATTACAATATTGGAAAGATGAATATTTGGTGGAATAGATATTCATTAGGTGATAAGAAAGAAGGAGATCCTATGCAGGTAATGGATTCTCTCTTCAAGGAAATTCCAAGTGAAAAAATCTTGAAGTACATCAGAAACTCCAACACAAAAAATGGACTCAAAGTTGTGTACGATGGAACTGAAAAGGTTTACAGACTTACAACACCAAGTGGAATTGAGGAAAAGGAAAGTAAAAGATATCTAAAAGAAATGCTTCTTGATTATCTCACATTATCTGAGAAGATGGACATTTTGGAGACATGTGGTTATTACTTCTTGATGATGGGCGTTTATGAACACTCAGGATTAAGTGTTTATTCATTTGAAAGAGATACCAAGTCAAACCCACATCCATGCAGATTTGACAGTGGAACAGCAGGATTCATTTATACAACCAAGAAAGCAGTCATGGATGAAAAGATAAGCTTTCTGAAGGAAGATAAGTGGATTCTTGCTAACAACAAAAACTGGAAGGAAGCTGCAAATTTTGTTCTTTCTAGCGAGGTTGATGTTTACAATATGTACTTACAAGGAGAGGTATATGGAATTGTAGACAAGAATCTTTCTACAGGTGAGGAAGAGTCATGTTGGGGATTCTACTCTTCCAAGTATGGAGAAGAGTTATTTGATGAAATCTCTGTGGAATTCCTTGGAGAAAAGGATTGGAGGGAAAACGTAGCATAATATAATAAAAAGGAAGGTTTTAACCTTCCTTTTTTATTTGCTAAAATATAAAATCACATATTATTTCTATAAACAATAAAAAGGAGAGAAACGAATGAGAGAGTGTGAAAGAGAATTTTTAAATAGCATGACAAATGAATTAAGCAAAGATGATGTTGTTCCAATTGCTAAAAATATTGACAATATGGTAAATAATCTTTTCTTTGATTATGAAAATCTTGCAGAAGAAATTGCAGGGAATGAATGTGCAAGAAAAAATATGCTGTGTATTGTTGTTGCTTGGGTGAAATACTTGGCAGTTTCATTTTCAAACCATGACTTTGATAGAAGAAATCAAATTGCATGTGAAAAGGGAGATTATATTTCTCATTTAACGGAATTTGAATTTTACAAGAATTTAACTGATTTTGGTTTCTCAGAGATAATCACCGATTGGAATTATAGAAGATTTAAAAATGTAGATATTCCAAGCTTGATTACTTGTAGATTGGCAGATATGCACAGAACATTGAAGCAGTCATTCACAAGATTCTGCTTTTACTTTATGAAAATATCATGTGATGATATAAATGGAGAAATGAGTAAGACAGATACAGAATGGTATTTGTTGCCAATGATTTAGAATATAGAAAAATAAGCAGATTTTATCTGCTTATTTTTTATTGTGCAAAAAATCATGTTTTATTTAATTAAAAAATAAAGGAGAAATAAGAAATGAAGAAATATTATACAAAAAATAACACAGTACATGTTGTAGAATATGGGAAATCAGATGTATGTACATATCCACATGAAGAATGTAAGGATATCATACTCTCTACAAACATCCTTCTGACACTGAATTTGCTTTTGGGTAAATCAAACAAGCCAAAGGTTAAAGAAATTTCGGAAGCTATGCAGATGCTGAAAGATGATTATTACATTAAGTTTGTAATTAACCCACTTAAAATTAGCCAAAGTAGTATCTGCATACTTACAGATGATATTCCAAAAAAGTCATTGGGAATTATCTGCATTCCAATAAAAGATGCAAATGAAGAAATGGCTGAAAAAATCATGGAACAGGAGGTACATGTTCTTAACATGTATATCAAAAATCAGATGTACTATGTGTTTGATTATGATCTTTTGACAAACAAACCATATATCACTTGTGACAGAATTTATTCAGATAAAGAAGATAATGAGTTGTTTGAAGAGCTCATGGATATTGCAGAAATTCACGAAGAATTCCGTGACAATCCATAAAGATAAAAGAAGACACTGTAAATAAAATATAAGGTAAATAGTATAATAAATATCAGTAAAGCCTTATATTAAGCGGAAA
>ERZ808252.1745-NODE-1745-length-14924-cov-15.828906_pt1 | contig 14924 bp, 7 predicted proteins | sample MGYA00521242_ERZ808252 | MGnify/ENA primary metagenome ERZ808252 (study PRJEB31516, sample SAMN03275581) | gut metagenome | biome: mammalia-associated habitat; material: feces | host: Papio cynocephalus | place: Kenya | collected 2012-08-07 ...
GAAAAGGCGAAAGTTTTCGCGATTGTTTACAAAAAACGGGCATAGGGGGCTGGGGGAATGGGCATAGGGGGCATAAGAGGCTCATGGGGCGGAGGGGAAGCAGGGGGAGGAATGAAGAAAGGGACGGGGCGGAAGCAGGGGCGGGGAAAATGGGCATAAGGGGCATGAGAGGCTCATGGGGCGGGGGGGGATGGACGCGGGAAAAGGGAAGGAAGAGGCGGAGGGGAAAGAACAAGGAAACAGGAAAAGTTTCCCGTCTTTCCGACCCTTGCCACTGTTTCTTTTGGCAAATTGTTGCCGTAAGTGTCACGCCATAGCCCGCTATGTCTTCAACCCAAAAAGGCAATCTGCACGAAATAAAACTGCACCCTGGGACGAAGTATAATGCCAGATTGGGAATAAACCAGATTGGGGATAAAGATGATGAATATGCTGTCTGACGACCTTGCGAACGCTACCTGAAGACCTTGACGGCGTGGTCCTTTGTCCTTATAATCAGCAACCCGTGGCCTTGGCGGGCGATGCTGCTGGCCAGCTTCTCCGCTCCACTTCCGCTGTCAAGCACGACGCCAGAGGCCGACACCAGCTGCCAGAAGGCGTCATCTCTGGGACGATGCTCGCCTATGCCCGTGATGTTTTGGGCGTCGCTGACCCTCAGCTCCTCGGTGTTGAGCACGCGGCAGTCGTTCTTGTCCGTCGCATTATAGTTGGCGACAAAGGCCACAGCCCTGACATTGGCGATGTTCCAAGTCTTGGGGATGTAGAAGGAGAAGTCGCCCGAGTATCCTGCCACGTCGATGGCCTCGCCCCAAGTGGGCGTAAGGCTCTTGCGGGCGGAGAACCTGTGATAGAAGCTCGAGCCAGCCCCGGCCTGATTGCCGGTGTATATGCTGTCCTCGGTCAGATAGACATACAGGCGCACGGAGTCGGGCGTGTCGATGGGCAGGAGCTGCTTGCCGCTCACGTTGAGGTAGAGCTTCCGGTTGTCTATGCTTGCCGACATATTTACCGAGACGAGCGCAGGCACCGACTGGCTCTCCTCGTAGAGGGCTTGTGCGTTCTCCGCCGTGGCACCCACTACTGGGACGTTGTCCGCAAAGAGGCTGGAGAACACCCCTCCCACATTGTTCCTGTCCACCATAATCGCCGGCGCATAGGTGTTGCCCGAGCGGTAAAACCACTCCATCGCCGTACTTTCGGCTATGGTATAGCGGTCGGTCTTATATCCAGCGTGATGCCCTATCTCCACCAGGCCGTCCTTCCCGTCGAGTGCCTCGTCTATGGCATAGTGGGCAGAGGGGCACGCCGTGCACTTCTCGGTGGAGAAAAACTCGAGCAGCGTCTTGCGCTTTTCCAGTTTGCTGCGGCAGTATGTCCTCACCGTGGGCGAGAGATTGTCCTCCGCCCGCTCGTCCTCCTTGCCGTTGACCCGGCTTATCTTGAGGGCGATGTCGTAGTCGCCCTCCTGGTCCAGCGCGAAGCTGCCCAAGGCAAAGCTGCCCTGTTGCTGCGGGGCGACGTCCAGTCCGCTCACCGTCTCCTCGGCCACGGCCTGTCCGTCTTTGAGCCACTGTGCGGTGACGGAGGTGACCGGCGCCGACCCGTTGTTGACTATCTGGACATAGTACTTTATCTTCTCTCCCCTGAGCACATACTTCGGCATGGATGCCGCGACGAGCTTGAGGTCGTTTTCGGGCTGTCCCCCCTCCCCTGCGGAGGCTGACGGCGTGGCGGAAGCATGGAGCGCGCCTGCCAATGCCGCTGCCAGCAATGCTGTTTTGATGCAATGACTTTTCATGTCCACTTGGTTTTGGTTCTGCTATATAATAAGACGAACGCGCGACAGCGGCTGGCTGCCGGTGCGTGCCGTGGGCTTATCTGACAACAATCTTCCTGGTCGCCGCAGCGTTTCCGCCCTCAGTCTTGATGATATATACGCCACTTCTCAGCCCTTCGGTAGAAGTGCCATGGCCTACGAGCACACCGCTCATGTCATAGATGGAGGCAGCATCCTGCTGGTTGTCCTGCGTGGCGGAGCCGATGCCGCTGGCCGTTCCCTTCAGGTCAACCCAGAAGGTCTTCGACGCACCCGACGACTCGCTTCCCCCCGTGCCCGAAGCGGCCTTGCCAAACCCCGCAATGTAGCGGGCGTCGGCAGATATGCCAATGGCGGCACTCGTGGACAGGTCACCAATCTCGGACAAACCGCGCTTTGCGGAAAGGTAGGCGGCAGACTTTTCCCCGGGCATCCATATCACGGCGGTACGCTGCAGATTGGGGTTGATTGCCCCCACTACCGTCCCGTCGTCGGCAATGCCTCCAGTGATGTATCCCAGGTCCTCCAGCCCGTTGCCCGGCACGCACTCGCTCACGGTCATCTCATCGAGGTTCATCCTGGCCATGCGGTCCGGCATGAGCGCCGACTGTCCCTGATACTCCCCGTAGCTCTTGGTCTTGAGCGACACCCACTTGCCGTTGTCACTGATGCCGGAGGCGGTGAAGGAATAGAAAGGCTTGCTGCGGTTGCCCATCACGTCGTAGAAGTCCCTATATATAGGAATGAACTTGAAAGTGCCGTCGTCCTGCAACTTCCATACACAGGCCAGCGGCCATGTCCCCCACGACTGCTTCTCGTAGATGGTGCCAAGGATGACGCTTCCGTCGGCGCTGGCCCACTTGGCATCGCTTCCTCCCACAGCGTCAAGGAACGCCTCCGCTGGCGCCGGCTCCGGGAGCATGGTCTTTGTGCCGTCCTTCCAGACGCAGGCATGGGTTGCTCCGTCGTCTCCGTACACATAGCCCACAATGGTTTCCCCGTCGCTTGACAGGGAATAGGAGATGGCCCGCGTCTCTTCTATCGTCGAAGTGGTGTTGTCTGCCATGCGGAACACCGTGGGATAGTCGTTGGAGTCGTAGCCCACGGCATCCCCGTTGTTGGCCACTCCCATCATTATAGTCCCGTTGTCCTCACCGGTGAGGTGTTCCGTCGCACTGTTGGTGTCCCACACAAATCCTCCATAGGTGGCCTTGCTCAATCCTGCGATGTACCTGCCGTTGGCGGAAAGGGCTATCCCCTGATATTCGTGCGTGTCGTCAGAGGGCAGCCATGAGATGGTCTGTGCGGAGAGTGTGCCCGACATGAGCAGCGAGGCGATAAAAAGAGTAGACTTGTTCATATTGATACTATTTTATTGAAAATATGGATAAGCGATAATAAAAATGTTCCTGTCGTCATGGCGTCTCAGAAGCATCTTGACGCAAAGGTAGGACATTTCTATTGGTCCGTTGTGGGCCATCAGCCGCTTGTGTGTCTAAATTCATGATATTATACACTAAATAACGTAAATTTGATGAAAGGACTGTGCCGAAAAGTCCAGCCAATGCTTGGCTTTATCACTGAAGTCCGCCCCAGTTGCCCACACCATCAGTCCAAGGTGCTCCTCTGGTTTTCAAGGCGACATTCCCCCTGCTGCCTTGAAACTTTGCGAGACTTCTGCATTACAGCTGTATTATTATTCTGCTTTTAACAGATCATTATTGTATATTTTCATGAATTTAGACCCAACGAGGCATTATTTTCTTTCCTAAAAGCAAACTTTTGTATAATTTTGCGGCGTCAGTTTTATTTTGTCTAACTAAATTATTCGTTTATGAACAAAAAGTACACTTATGTATTGTTCAGCTCATTGTTGGCTCTCTCGCTGGGCGCACAAGCGCAGACGGGTCCGCAGCAAAGGGCTGGCACACTCACGGGAGGCCCGATTTACTCGGAGACCTTCGACACAGAGGAAGACTTCAAGACTTTTACTGTTCAGAATTACAACGGAGGCGCTGCATGGGAATACGACTCCAGCAACCAAGCGGCCGTAATCAGCCACTCTTTCAGCGAGTATAAACCCTCGTGTGACGACTGGCTCATCAGTCCGACCATACACCTCCAGGCAGGACACAAATACACGCTCAAATACCATATATGGGGAAATGGAGGCTACACCACCTTCGTAGGAGAATATGCCATAGCCGTAGGCACAGGCGATGACCCGAAGGCTTTTGCCACGATAAAGGCGAGCACCGAGCTGCGCAAGGACGAGAGCGACGGGGACTTGAAGCCCACGGAGACCTTCACAGTGCCCGAGGATGGCGATTACCACATCGGTTTCCAATGCACCAACGTCAGCGGAAATGACTATGGACAAGTAAGTATGTATGTGGATGATATATCCTTATCCGAGTCCAGCGTGATGGCGCCGGGCAGCGTGACCGATGCCGATGTGAAGACGGACGGGGCCAACCTCAAGGCCACCATCTCCTTCACCGCGCCGACCACGGACATCAACGGAGGCGAACTCACGTCCATAGAGCGGATTGATGTCACCAGAGACGGGGCGACAGTGGGCAGCGTGGCCAACCCGGAACCGGGAAAGCAATACAGCGTCACCGACAACTCGCCGGCAGCAGGCGCCAACACATGGAGCATCGTCGCCCACAACGAGAGTGGCGACGGCGATGCCACCACCGTGTCGGCATGGGTAGGCGAGGACACTCCGCTGCCAGTCACGGGCATCAAGATAGAACGGACGGCCGACGGCAACGCAAGCCTATCGTGGACAGCTCCGACAGAGGGCGTCAACGGGGGCTATGTGGATCCCAGCAGTATGACTTACACCATCACGCGGTTGCCGGACAACAAGGTGGTCAGCGAGGAAAAGACCGCCAACTCATTCACCGACGCAGTGGACCAGACGGCCGACGGACAGGTGTACCAATACTCCATAGAGGCGGTAACGGCCGACGGAAAACTGAAAAGCAATCCGGCAACGACAGCCGGATTGTATCTTGGAAAGCCGGACGAGATTCCTTACAGCGAGGCGTTCGACGCTGACCCGTCAAAGAAGTACACCATCATCGATGCCAACGAGGACGGCTACACCTGGAAGTGGAGCGCAGGCGCGGGCGCGATGAGCAATGACTACTCATGGTTTACAGATGCCAACGACTGGCTGCTCACGCCGCTCCTCCGGCTTGAGGGTGGCTGGGCTTACAGCTTGTCGTTCGACGCCATGGCCAACGAGGACCAGCAAGACCAAGTTGAGAAGATCTCCGCGGCATACGGAACGAGTGGTAATCCTGAGGACTTCACCGAAATTATGCCGACCACGGAATACCGCGGAGGCAACTATACCCATACGGAAAAGCACTTCAACATCAAGCAGACGGACAACTATCAGATAGGATTCCACCTGACCAGTCAGGCCTTGATGTGGGGCGTATGGTTTGACAATGTGCAAGTGGAGAAGTACATCAAGCTCTCCGCCCCCGATTCCGTGAGGAACATCCGGGTCACTGCCGCCGACGAGGGCAAGCTTTCCGCCACCATCAACTTCGACGCCCCGTCACTGAATGTGGGACAGGACGCGCTGCAGAGCATCACAAAGATCGACTTGTGGCGAGGCGATGCCGATGGCAATAACCTTGCGCTTATCCATACCTTTAATGCCCCCAAGCCCGGCGAGGCGCTGTCCTTCGTTGACGACAAGGCCGCCATCGGCTTCAACACCTACTTCCTGCGCGCCTACAATGGCGAAGGCACGGAAGGAGAAGGCCTGATCAATTACGCCAAGGAGTATGTGGGCGAGGATGTACCTGCCGAACCAAGCGGAGTGAAGGCCGAAGACAACTTGGATGGCACGGTGAAGCTCACGTGGGACGCACCTGCCGACAAGGGCGTACACGGCAAATGGGTGGACACAAAAAACCTGACCTATGTCATATATTCCGTGGACGGACAAAACTACACGGAGCTTGGAAAGGTGAAAGGCGGCGTGACGGAAGCCACGGTGGAGATCTCACAGCAAGGCGCACAGTTCAAATTAGGCTTTGCCGTAGCTGCCATGAGTGCCGGCGGCATAGGAAGCGCGTCGCAAACCAGCAACTCGGTAATCGGTGGTTTGGCCTATGAGCTTCCCCTGAAAGAGTCATTCGCCGGCGGCGTGATGTCGAAAGCATGGTGGGCTTACTATGATGCCAGCCGGTCAATGATGCAGACTTACCAGTATTCCTCCGCCGACAACGATGGCGGAAGCTACCTGTACAGCAATGTCTATGGCGCTGAATACGACGCGACGCTCACCAGCGGAAAGATCCATACGGAGGATGCCCGCGGGATGCAGCTGTCGTTTGCCTACTCCTCTGACAAGGGAAAGAAGTTCACGATAAAGGTCGACGCGCTCACTACCGACGGAAGGGTGATTCCGTTCAAGACTATCGAGGAGACCATCGAGGACGACCAGTGGCACCGGGCCACGGTGGATCTCTCCGCATTGTCCTCCGAGAAGTACGCACAGCTGAGATTCACGCTGGGCACATCGGGCTCTAATACATCCATTCTGATTGATGACATCCTGGTCAAGGAGTTGCTGCAGTATGACCTCGGCGTCAACTCCATCGTCTCTCCGTATAAGGTATATGCGGGCAAGAGCGCGGAAGTGACCGTCAATGTGGACAACAATGCCACCGAGGCAGCCATCGGCGACGACTACACCGTAGAGCTTTATGTCAACGGGGAGAAGGCGCTGGAGGCCCCGGGAGAAGACATTGAGTCTGGTGAGACGAAGGCTTTCAACTTTGAGATACCTACAGGCGTGAACGACACGGACGCGCTGGAGGTCTATGCAAAGATTGCTTACGACTACGACTTGCAGGACAAGAACAACACTTCGGAGACAAAGCACATCGTTGTGTATGAGTCCACTTATCCTGGTGTCGATGATCTTGCCGCGACAGGCAACACATTGACTTGGAGCGCGCCGAAGAGCGAGGAGATGAGCGTCATGGAAGACTTCGAGGGCTATTCCAACGGACAAATCAGCGGGCTCGACCCATGGGCCACTTACGACGATGACGGTGCCCTTACGCTGGCCGCCATGCTTGGATCTGGACTCAGTCTGCCCAACTACGACCAGCCGATGGGCTTCATGATCTTCAATCCGGAGAAGTCGGGCATCAACCTTGACATCAATCCGGGTCTCGTTTCCCACTCCGGCAGCCAGTTCATCACCAGCTTTGCCGGAATAGACAGCGAGAAGTCGCAGATTATCGCACACGACGACATGCTCGTCTCCCCGGAGCTTTCGGGCGAGGAGCAGACCATCACTTTCTGGGCGAAGAGCCTCACTTCCGCGCTGCCCGAGTCGTTCCAGGTACTCGCCTCAAGCACGACCAGCGAGGAGAACGCCTTCAGCACGGACAATCCTGTGCTCGACATCAAGGAGAGCACGCCCGACTCATGGACGAAATATGAGGCCACGCTGCCAGCAGGCACCAAGTATTTTGCCATCAGATGCTATGGCACCGAGCCTACAGCCACCGGCTATGAGTTCATGCTCGACGACGTACAGTACAATGTTGCCGCCCCATTGCTGACCGGCTACAACATCTACCGCGACGGACAGAAGGTGGGAAGCGTGAAGGCTTCCGAGCCGACGGAGTTCAATGCCGAGGACGGACACAAATATAATGTGACGGCCACCTACGACGACGGCGGCGAGAGCAGGTTCTCCAACGACGTCAATGTCAGCACGGGCATCTCTTCCGTGGGCGGAAATGCCGACGCCAACGGAGTGAACATCGCCGACGGAAAGATTTCCATTGCCGACGCTCACGGCCAGGCTGTTGCAGTATATGCGTCCGACGGCAAGCTCGTCTACAGCGGCAAGCCGACCGGCAACACCGACATCAACGTCCCGGCAGGACAGTATATCGTGCGCATTGGCACCAAAGCGGTGAACGTGATAGTAAGATAAAACTTTGACCAACAGGAATCTGGAGACAGGATGCAGGACATCCCATCTTCAGATTCTGTTGTTTTCTGTTCATTTTATAAACACCAACAAGATGAAAATCAAATACAAGGCATTTCTGCTGATTACCTTGCTCTATGTGCCCAAGGCCTCGTCGGCTGCCGACCGCACCACGGCACAGAAGCGCAAAGCGGCGGTAGAGGTGCTGTGTCACAACAATAGCCCTAAGTTCAGAAGGCTGATGGGAAAGGCTGAAGAGGTGAAAGAACTCGATGCCAATGCCTTCATGACCGTGATGGGAATAGAGGGAGGTGGGTTCGCCCTGATTGCAAACGACGATGCCTTCGAGGCCGTCATTGGATACTCCGACTCGCCCTACAGCAAGACCAAGGCCGAAGACAACAAGAACTACCAATGGTGGGTCAAGGCCATCGGCTGCGTCCTGACCTCAAAGCAGCAGAAAGCGGCCAAATCCCCGCTGCGTACCGTCGCCCCGGGTGAGGGAGTGGAGAAGGCTGTGGCGCCGCTGCTCACCACCACCTGGGCACAGGACGCGCCCTACAACAACTATTGTCCCACCGAAGGAGACAAGCACACGCTCGTGGGATGCGTCGCCACGGCCATGTCGCAGGTCATCTTCTACAACAGACACCCAGCGCATGGGGACGGACAGCGCACCATCTACTACCCATACAACGACACCAACGGCACGCCATACACCGTGGACTTCTCCAAGGCGGAGTACAAATACGACCTCATGCTCAACGACTACGGCAACAACTACACCGAGGAGCAGGCCGATGCCGTGGCCACACTGTGCTACCATTGCGGCGTGGCGTCCGACATGCAATATGGGACAACGGCGAGCGGCACCTACTTGAACACGTGCCGCGACGGCCTCGTCAAGTACTTCGGATATTCCAATGCCACACTCTACGACCGGCTGAAATATAGCGAGGAAGAATGGATGAACCTCATTTTCAAGGAACTTTCCGACGGACTGCCCATCATTTACGGGGGCGCAGACCTGGTCAACTTCGGCAGCGGACACTGCTTCGTGTTCGATGGCTACGACGCCAGCGGCAACGTACACGTCAACTGGGGATGGGAAGGCTCCTTCGACGGATACTACAATGTGGCTTACCTCAACCCCTCAGGATATGCCTTCACCGACAACCAGACGATGATCCTGGGCGTGGACGGACGAGACAACAAGGAAGTGAAGAAGGCCTTCAACGTGGCCGAGGCCGGCAACCTGGCCGCACAGGTGTCCGATGAGGAGAAATACAGCATCACCTCCCTGGAGATCAGCGGACAAATCAACTCCACTGACCTGAAGCTAATCAGGGAAATGGCGGGAAGAAACGCCGACGACTCCAGGACAAGGGGAAAGCTGAAGAACCTGGACCTGCGCCACGCCACCATCAAGTCGGGCGGTGACCCCTTCTTCGGGACGACGACGACCAAGGACGACGAGATACCCGCAAAGGCTTTCTACAACTGCTACTCCCTGTCCTACGTCGCCCTTCCCGAGGGCACGAAGGCTATCGGAGAGGCCGCCTTTGCCAACACCATCGGCCTCGACTCCGTGTATGTTCCCACCACCGGCGAGCGCGACTACGTCTACGACCAAGGCGTGGTGTACAGCAAGGACACCACCCGCGTGCTCACGACCATGCCGTTTGTCAGCGACAAGCTGACCCTCCAGCCTTCCACAAAGGAAATAGCGGACAACGGCATCGCCGGATGCACGGGACTAAGAAGCATCGAGATGCCGGCATCGCTTACCGCCATCGGCGGCAGCGCACTTTCCGGCAACTCCTTCCTCACGCAGATTAAGGTGCGTGCCAAGAAAGCTCCGGCGGTGGGCAGCTTCGCCTTCGACGGAATCAGCAAGACCGAGTGCCGCGTCTATGTGCCCGCCGGGTACAAGGACGGCTACAAGAAGGCCGACGGATGGTGGCAATTTGCAGGAAGCAACTACGATAACATCAAGACCTACGGATCCTATGTGGCCGTGAAGAATGTCACCAGACAGTATGGCGAGGAGAACCCGAAGCTCAACTATTCCGTCATCGGCGACGGCATCAACGGCAAGCCGGAGCTGTCCTGCGAGGCGGACAAGTCGTCGCCGTCGGGCCGCTACGCCATCCACATCACGCCGGGCACGGTGACCGGAGAGGACATTGAGTTCGTCGACGGCTACCTCGTGGTGTCGCGCGCACCGCTGAAGGTCATCGCCAACGACGCGCAAAGGGCCATGGGGGATCAGAATCCCGACTTCACCTTCCGCTGCGAAGGGCTGAAGAATGACGACACGGCCGACGACGTGTTTACCGAAGAGGACAAAATGCCACAGCTCACCTGCGAGGCTACGCCCGAGAGTCCGGAGGGAGAGTACGACATCATCATCAGCGGACCGAAGAGTTCCAAGAACTATTCCCTGAAGTATGTCGCCGGAAAGCTCACCATCAGTGGCGTGTCGGCCATCGACGCCTGCGAGGACGGGCCGGCCATCGAGGCGGCGGGGAGAACGATTGTCGTCAAGGCGGCTCCCGCAAGGGGCATCAATCTCTATGCCGCCGATGGCACTCTCGTCGGCCACAGCGACGGCACGGCGGCCACATTCCATGTCAAGGAGGCTGGAATCTACATCATAAGGACCGCCGGAGGGGTCTACAAAGTAAGTTTGTGACGTAATTCAGGATAACTATAAAAACCAAACAGGCAGCAGACCAGCGCGCTCAGCGCATGAATCTGCTGCCTGTTTTTTTGCCCTTAGGGGAAAGCCCATTCCCCGTCATCGCCAGCCTCGGCCTCAGAAGCGGCAGGCATCAGCCCTGCGACTCCCTTCTCTGGCGGATGTACTCGGAAGGAGTCAGCCCAGTCTGCAGCTTGAACGCCTTGAAGAACGACATCCTCGACCTGAAACCCACGCTGTTGGAGAGCGCCTCGATGGTGTAGTTCTTCATGATTCCCCCATTGATGCGGCGGCACGCCTCCTTGATGCGGTAGGTATTGACGAACGTGCTGAAGTTGCCGTTGGTGCGCTCGTTGATGACCTGCGAGACGTATTTGTAGTTGGTGTCCAGCAGTTGCGCCAGGGTGTTGATGTTAAACTCCGGGGAGTAGATCTCCTCACAGCTTTCCATTACCTCCTTGATTCGTGCCATCATGCTGTCCTTGGCATCCTCCGAGAGGCCGCTCTTCTTGTATTTCCCCGTTTCCTGCGCGCCCTCCGCCGCCTTTCCGCCGGCTGTCCCGACTGTCTTCAGGACGGCGTTTTTCTCCATCTCCTCCTGGTGCAGCCTGCGCAACTGAGCCTCTGCGTCCTGCACCTCTATGTTTTTCTTGTACAACACCTTGTTGGCCGCGCTCAGCTGGCGGTTTTTCCTGTACACCACGCTGAGCGACACCGCCACGACGCCGGCCACGCACAGCGCCACCACCAGCAGCACCATGCTCACGCGCTGCCGCTGCTGCATCTCCTCCAGCTCCTGCCTCGCGTCCTCGATCTTGCCCAGAAACTCCAGCTTGCTCACCCCCATGACCTGCTGGTAGTTCTGCAGGGAGTCCTTCAGCTGGTAGTATCTTCGCTGGTAGGCCTCCGCCTCGGCCGTCCACCCGCCTTTCCTCAGGTATTGGCGCAGGTAACTATAGACTTCCAGCTTCCCGTCCTTCAGGTCATACCGCCGGGCAAGGGCCTCGGCCTTCCGCATATTGGCCACCGCCGAGCCGTAGTCGCCGGCGCTGGCGTAGGCCAGGGCGATGTTCTCGTGCGCGTTGAACAGCAGGCGCAAGTACTCAACGCCCGTGGAGACGATCGGCAGTTGGCGCTTGAAGGTCTCCACGGCCCTCAGGGGCTGCTTGTGCGAGAGCTGTTTGTAGCCCTGGTAGAGCAGCTTCGTGTAGCGCGAGTCCACCGTCTCCTTCCTGCCGGCGCTGTACTCCAGATACTTGGGATACATCTTCTCCACGACGGCAAATTGGCCAAGACTCCACTCCACGGCGATGACATTGGCGAATGCCAGGTCTGCCACGTCATACAGCTTCACCCTCACCGCCGCGTGGAATGCCTTGTAGAAGCAGTCGGCCGCCTTGCGGTTGAGGTTGTCGTCCGCCCATTGCGACCCCATCGTCTGGTACATGTTGCCATAGTTGAGCAGCACGCGGGGCAACAGCTCGGGCAGGCCTTCGGCCAGCTTGTTCGACTTGCCAAGGTAGTCCATCGACTTGGAATAGTCGAAGTAGGAGAAGAAATAGACCATCCACAGCCCCATATAGGCCTCGCAAAGCTCCTCGCGCTCTTCCCTGCCCGAGGCCTTCCCCAGGCGGTTCTCGACCAGCGAGAAGCACACCAGCGCGCTGTCGGGCTGCTGCTTCTCGGCAAAGAAATACTGGTTGCCCAAGTCAATCAGCTGGCGGGAGGACTTGCCGTCCCAGCGTTGGTACAAATTTTCCTGGGCCGCAAGGTGCAATGAAAAAAGAAGGGTGGCAATCAATGAAAAAAGTCTAAAGCCTATGTGCATAATCTCCTCTACCGGTTGAAAGTCTTGAAAAACTGGTGAATCCTGCAATGATGACCAACACAGGGTGTGGCCTATGTTTTGATTTTGGGATAATTGGCAGTATTCAGCATGAGTCAGACGATATTTAAGTGACTGAAAAATGGGTAATTAGCAAAGTTGCCGCAACCTTGATGCATCACATGCCATAAGTACACAAGCCGCCATCGCCAAAATAACCGACCACAAAGTTACCGAATTTTTCCGTATTGCGGACGACATCCGCCATTTTTTTGCCCCACAGGCGGGCGGCCTCCCCACAAGCAGCAGCAGCCCGGCGAATAGCGCGCGGCATGGCGTCCATCCCGCAAAGGCGGGCGCGCCAGCAACAGAAGGCTTCCAAAACGAAGGGCAACGCACGCACAAGCGCAGGGGAAAAGAGGAAAACAGGCCAGCCTCGCCATACGTGTGATGGGGTTTACTGCGAGGCGACAACCCTGACCATTCATCCCAAATCGCCATTCAGTTTCGGCGGAAGGAGGGAAAACGTCCCGTTTTTTGTCGATTCCGGTTGGATGACCGATTGTGGGGTTATGGTGGGTTCTATAAATTAGCTTTGTCAGATTTTGAGGCTATTTTCGGCTCAGAGCGTCAGCGAGTGAGGAAGTATAGCGGGCTATACGACCGAACGAGGTGGCGCTCTGAGTCGAAAAGAGGCCAAAAGATGGCAAAACGTAACCCTTCATCATTTATACCTTTTTTGGGTGGTAATTTATAGAACCCACCTTATACCTTTCTCCAGTCCAAGAGCCCTTTTCCTTCTTCGTCCAGCTCAATGCCCAAGCCAATGACTTGGCGCTTTCCGGCCTTGAAAGGCTCCATGTATCGCCGGTTGAGGATTTGCTGGGCAGCCGCTTCTTTTCCGCCATTGTTGCGCAGTTTCAGCTCTATCACATAGATGTAGCGGGAGGTCTGCACCGTCATGTCTATCCTGCCAGTGGAAATCATCTTTTCCACTTCCACCTTCAAGCCGATGGCATTGAATATTGTGCTCATGATCAGGCGGTAACGCTCCTCCATGTCCATGGAGGCCAGCTTCTTGTTGCTGTAGGGCACGTCTGCGATGAGTGCCTTGAGCGACACCATGGCATCGTCTGTCTGCCCCATGCCCAGTTGCGCATACAGGTTGGCTTGTACGGACTGTATGTCGCTTTCCTGCCGCAAGGTCAAGGCGGGCAGCACCAGTTCGTAGAGCGCCTGCCTCACTTCCTCGTTGGGGAATCCCAGCGTGTAGCCAAACTCGTTGCTGTCCTTGATGGTAAGGTAGCCCGACTGGTAAAGGAACAGCTCCGCGCCGCCACCGGTGACGTCCGACGTTTCCAGCGTGTTGCGCATCATGCGGCAATGCTCGAAGTTTCTAAGGCGAAGCTCCATGTTGTCAATAAACTTGGGCAGCAAGGACGTTGCCCCCGATGAAGCCCAGAAGTTGCTGATCTTTGACTGGTCCAGGGCGTTGATAAGGCTGAATGGATTGTATATGTCCACCATGTTGTCCTCGCTGAAATGGTAGCCGTCGTAATAATCTTTCAGGCGGTCGTGCGTCTCCTGGACAGTCCACTTTTCGCGCGCCGCCATCTGCTCCAGCTCTGGCTTGAAGTTGTCAACGATCTCCTGCTCCGTGATGCCGCAAATGGCGGCATACTCCGGCAGGAAACTGATGTTGGCCAGATTGTTCAATACGGAAAATAGAGAAATCTGCGTAAACTTGGTGATTCCCGTGAGAAACACGAACCGCTCATACTCGTCGTCGGCCTTCAGGATGGCGAACACCTCCCGATACACCTCCGTGCACCCGTCGTGCTCAGGGGTCTTCCAGGAGTGTTGCAGCGGGGAGTCATACTCGTCGATGAGGATGGCCACCTGCAAGCCCGTCTGCTTGTAGGCTGCCTTGACGATGCCGTGGAAGCGGTCGGCAAGCTGGGCGGTAGGGTCCGGAACGATGGCATATTCTTCTTCGTAATCCTTGAAGCGCAAGTTCAGGTAAGAGCGCAGCGTGTGGGCGTTGGCTCCCCCGCGGCTCATGTCGAGGCGGATGACGGGATAGGGCTTCCACTCCTTTTCAAGCTGCATGATTTTCAGCCCCTCAAAAAGGTCCTTCCTGCCCTCAAGATATTGTTGCAGCGTGTCCACAAGCAACGACTTGCCGAAGCGGCGGGGACGGCTCAGGTAGTTGTACTTCTTGCCAGTGTTTACCAACTGCCAGACAATGTCCGTCTTGTCCACATATAGATAGCCCTCTTTCCTGATGACCTTGAACGACTGTATGCCCGCAGGCAGCTTTCTTCTGTTGATGTCTGTCATGTCTTGTTCCTCCTCTGTTAATTGTAAAGATAGTGCCAGCGAGCGCAATGAAAGCTTGCTTTCAGATTGCCGAGCGCAGCCTGTCTTATGTAAAGATAGTGCCAGCGAGCGCAATGGAAGCTTGCTTTCAGATTGCCGAGCGCAGCTTGCCTTATGTAAAGATAGTGCCAGCGAGCGCAATGAAAGCTTGCTTTCAGATTGCCAAGCGCAGCCTGTCTTATGTAAAGATAGTGCCAGCGAGCGCAATGGAAGCTTGCTT